>Ga0209006_10001998_pt1 | contig 18507 bp, 17 predicted proteins | sample JacPin_JW_Ref_O2_FD_188567 | JGI IMG/M metagenome (GOLD analysis project Ga0209006, IMG submission 188567) | Forest soil microbial communities from Algoma, Ontario, Canada - Jack Pine, Ontario site 1_JW_Ref_O2 (SPAdes) (version 2) | ecosystem: Environmental > Terrestrial > Soil > Boreal...
AAGCCCACCCGCCGTTCTTGCATTGCATCGACAAGATCCAGTCAATCGCCCGCTGCACCGACTCCCGCTGATAGCGCCCATTCGGATGTTCAACTCGGCTAAGCGCCAGGCACACCATTGCCGTGTCATCCACGTCCGGATAAAACTCATTGTTGAATTCGAAGTACCATCCGCCAGGCTCGCCCTTGGGATTTTTAATCTTCCAGTCACCCGGTTTACGCACCTGCTTCTGCAGAATCCAATCGGCACACTTCACCAGCCGGGGATCGTTAGCCGGAACCCCCGCATCGCCCAAGGCAAACAAGGCGTACGCCGTGTCCCACACCGGGGACTTGCAAGGCTGCATGCGGAACGTGTCGCCTTCCTCAATACCAAGTTTCTCGAACTCATCCATCGCGCGAATAACCTGGGGATCGTCGACCGAGTATCCCTGGCAACGCAGCGCAATGATCGAATTCATGATCGATGGATAAATTCCTCCTAACCCATCGCTCATCTCAAACCGCTCCAACATCCATTTCTCAGCTTTGCGCAAAGCCAGCGACCGCAGGGGACGGATATGCACCCGTTCGAACCAGTGCGTCATCCGGTCCAGGCAGAGAAAGAAATTCCGCCATGATAGAAGCTTCTTCGACCAGTGCAAGTGCATGCGCGACTTATCGCGCCCTCCGACAAAAAGCTCCTCAACCCCCATTTCGTCGGAAATCTTCTTGAACGGTTTCTTGGCGTAACAAATCGAAAGCGGCACCAGGATGGCGCGCGACCACGAAGAAATTTCGTAAATATTGAACCAGAACCAGTTGGGGAACAAAACGATCTCCGGCGGAATCGCCGGTACCGCGTCGTAGTCATACTGCCCAAAAAAACAGAGATAGATCTTGGTGAATGTATTAACTTCAGTAACACCACCCATCTCAATAATTTTCTTGCGGGCACGCGTCAGTGCTGGATCTTCCGCCGTGAATCCGGCCAGCTTCAACCCAAAATAAGCCTTAACTGAAACGCTGATATTTGACGGGCCGCCGGGGTAGATACTCCAGCCGCCGTCTTCATTCTGATGATTCAGGATGTAGCGGGCTGCCTTGTCGAAGCGCTCCTGATTTACCGTCCCGAGCAGCGTATGCAGAACGACATAATCGGCTTCCAGGCTAGTATCGGCTTCGAGCTCGCCGCACCAATAACCTTCATCGTATTGCTGGGAAAAAAGATAGTTGCGGGCCGCGTCTACCGCTACTGCGACCCGGCTGCCGAGGTCGTCAATTTTTCCGAATCGCATCTGCGGCGCAGACGCCGCACTTTGTACAGTACTTTGTGCAGGACTTTGGACAGTACTCGGTGCAGTACTTTGTACGGAAGAGCGTTGTGGGGAACCTGGTTGCCCAGAACTACGAGCCGAACTCGAGGGGGAGGATTTTTCCATTATGTCTCCACGGCGACGCCCACCGGTGCTGCCGCTATCGTTGCCACGATCTCCGGAGGCAAACCAAAGCGGACATTTTCCGGCATGATTTCCAATTCCTGTACATCACCAAAGCCCTGTCCCGCCAGATACTCCACCACTTCTTGCACCAGATGCTCGGGAGCCGATGCTCCTGCCGTCAGGGCCACCGTCTTAACCCCATTCAACCACTCGGTCTGAATGTTATGGCAGTCATCAATTAGATGCGCCGGAGTGCCTAAACTTCGCGCTACTTCCACTAGGCGCTTCGAATTCGAACTATTGTCCGATCCAACCACCAGCAGCAAATCGGCATCGGAAGCCACGTGTTTCACCGCCACCTGCCGGTTTTCCGTGGCATAACAAATGTCCTGCGCCGCCGGACCTTTAATGTTAGGAAAGCGCTTTCGCAGCGCCGCAATAATGTCCCGCGTCTCATCCAGACTCAGCGTCGTCTGGGTCAGATAAGCAACGCGATCCGGATTCGGCAAAGTCACTGAAGCCACTTCCGCCGGAGAGCCCACCACCTGCGTCACCGTAGGAGCCTCTCCCAGCGTCCCAATCACCTCGTCGTGATCGCGATGTCCAATAAGAATGAGCGAGTAGCCTTCCTTGGCAAACTTCACCGCTTCCACGTGCACCTTGGTGACTAACGGGCAAGTAGCATCAATCACCCGCAATTTCCGTCGTTTACTGTGCTCCCGCACCTCGGGAGAAACCCCGTGTGCGCTATAGATAACGCGCTCGCCTTCCGGCACTTCATCGACGCTGTCGACAAATATCGCGCCCTTTTGCTGCAGCTCTTCCACCACGAATCGGTTGTGAACAATTTCCTTGCGGACATAAATCGGCCGCCCAAAGGCCTCCAGGGCAATCCGAACAATATCGATCGCCCGCACCACTCCGGCGCAAAATCCTCGCGGCTTTAATAACAGTAAACTCTTGGTCTCAGGCAAGTCAGATCCCTCTTCAGCTAGGGTACACTTCTTCGTTTTTTCTCTTTAGAGAAGATGCTCTAAGGGTATCGAAAGATGCACCCCGTGGTCAACGTAACACGCTGATAGGGCGAGAATTAGCAGCCGACGACGAAAAATGAACAGCAAATGGTGCCCTACCATAAGCGTCGAACGCCGTAGTTATCGAAGATAACCTCATTACTGACGATAGCTAGTTTCTCCGCCTGCGCCTGAGCGATCAACATCCGATCAAAGGGATCTCGCTGTGGCCCGGGGAGTAGGCCGGCTCGAATGCCGTGGTCGAGGCTGATAGGAAGATTCTGAAATCCCGATTGCGTCATATATTCCTGAAAATTGCGCGTGATATCGGAAGCAGCGGGAAACCTTCCCAAACGCACTTTAGTGGCGATTTCCCATGCCGAAACGGCACTGACAAAAATCGCGTTGCGGGTATCGGAGATAAGCGCACGCACAAGTTCGGGGAGTGAGGAGCTATTCGTTCTCCACCAGATCAGAGCGTGAGTATCAAGCAGAAGGTCCAACGACTACTCCCACCCATCCAGTTCTTCCTTGGGCAGGGGGTCGAAGAAAGCTGCACCGATGTCGATTTTCCCTTCCCAGCCTCCTGGTTTGCGTTCACCGTCTTTTCCTTCGATCGCGACCAGTCGCGCCACGGGTTTTTTCCCACGAGCAATGACGATCTCTTCGCCCCGGCAAGCCTTCTCAATCAGGCGGGAAAGCTCGGTTTTGGCCCGGTGAATAGTGAAGGTTTCCATACCAACAGGTTAGCTAAGTTTTCTAGCTAAGTCGATGGGGCGGGGTGGGCATTTGGGGGCATCAATAATCTTCGGGGCAATCAATAATCAATGAGGAAGCAACTGTTTATCCGTTCGCCCGAATCATCTGCTCGGCATGCTTCCGCGAAGTATCAGTAAGTCTTGCACCGGACAGCATGCGAGCCACTTCTTCAGTCCGCTCTTCACCCGTGATCGGCCGGACAGTGGTCTTAGCACGCCCGCCTGCCTCGCGCTTCTCTATCACATAGTGATGGTCGGCAAAGGTCGCGATCTGCGGCAGGTGCGTCACGCAGAGCACCTGATTTCCCTTGGAGAGCGCCTTAAGCTTTTTCCCCACAGCCTCGGCCGCGCGCCCTCCGATTCCGGTATCAATCTCATCAAAGACTAAGGTTCGCTGCGACGCGCCCGACTTCTTTCTGCCCCCCGGATTCGTGCCCGTTTCCACGCTCGCCTTCAGCGCCAACATGACCCGCGAAAGCTCGCCCCCCGACGCAATCTCCTCCAGCGGACGCGGGCTCTCTCCGGCGTTGGTCGCTATTCGATAAATAACCTGGTTTACGCCCGATTGCTTCCAGTCCTGCTCGGCGGAGTTTTCCTCGACCTCAACCCGGAAACTGGCGCGCATCGCGAGATCGTTGATCTCCGCCTCAACCAGCTTCTCCAGTTTCTTTGCCGCGTCCAACCGCTTGCGCGATGCTCCTTGTGCCGCTTTGCGATAGGCCTCCGCCCCCGTCGCCAGTTCTTCACGCAATTCCAGCAAGACCTGATCTTTGTTCTCCATCTCGGAAAGCTTTCGCCGCACGTCCTCGCCATAGGCAATCGTCTGCTCGAGCGTGGGACCATACTTGCGCTTCAGTCGATCCAGCAAAGCCAGGCGCTCTTCAATCTCAGCCAGACGCTCCGGCGATGCATGAATTCCTCCCGCGTAATCGCGCAGCGTCGCACCCACATCCTCGACACTGATGCGTGCCGACTCCAGCGCTGCGAGCGCTTCCTGAAATTTGGGTTCGTAACGTACCAACTCTTCCACATGTTTCTGGGCGGCGCGCAAGCTTGAAGTAGTGGACGCATTACCCTCATACAACAAATCGAAGGCGTTGATGGCCGCGCCATAAATTTTTTCCGCATTCGCCAACACGCGCTTTTCGGCTTCCAGTCGCTCGTCTTCACCGATCCCGTCTTGACTGGACTGAAGACGCGCCTGGTCAATCTCACGGCTTTGAAAATTCCACAGATCCAGCAACCGGACCCGATCCTGCTCGTCCTGTTCAAGTTCGGCGATGCGCCCGCGAATATGTTTCCATTTCGCAAATGCATCGCCTACCTCTTTTAACTCGATTCCTCCATAAGCATCCAGCAGATCCTGTCGCGCCGCGGCGCCAAAATTCAAAATGGATTCTTTCTGTGCGTGGATTACCGCCAGATGCGGCGCAATCTGCTTCAGCACCGCTACGGTGGCGGCCTGATTATTGACAAACACCCGCCCCTTGCCACCCGGAGCTATCTCACGTCGCAAAATCAATGAGCCGTCCTCTGCGTCCAGACCGTTGGTTTCGAGGATGGCTTCTATAGCGCGTCCCGCGGCCCCGTCGCTTTCAAAAACTGCCGCTACAACCGCCCTTTCCGCCCCACTGCGGATCACGTCCGACGACGCCTTTTCCCCCAGCAGCAATCCCAGCGCGTCGATAAGGATCGATTTGCCCGCTCCGGTCTCCCCGGTCAGAAGATTCAACCCCGGCGCGAACCCGATCACCACGTTATCGATCACCGCGTAATTTTCGAGTCGAAGCTCGGCGAGCATAACAATCCTTAGTATCTGAATCTGGTATCTAAGCAATACACCAAATATGCCCTATGATTTACGCGCAGCATAGCACAATCGAACGGCGTCTCTAAGCGAAACAACTGACCCGTTCCCCATCGCTCCCACGCAAGTTGGCACCAACGATTCGGCAAATGTACTTCCGAGTTTGCCCGCCCACCGCACCATTCGTGAAGATGGCCTGCATGCGATGCTTCCCCCTAATCGCAGGCGCGTTCTTGCTCTGCTCGCTCGCGTCTGTTCCAGCCCTCTCGCAACAAATGCATTGCAAGCCTTGCTGGCACAATTTTGGTCAAGTAGGAATTGGCGACTCGATCAGTTTCTCTATTCAACTTTCAAACACCGGAAGCAAGACGCTTCGTATCTCCTCCAAGTCGATGTCGGGATCCGGTTTTTCGTTTGGTGAATTTAGTTTGCCGGTGAACGTTGCTCCCGGAGGAATGGTTAGTTTGCCGGTTAACTTTCAACCACCGGCACCCGGATATTCCAAAGGCCTCATTACTCTAAAAAGCAACTCTCCCAATTCACCGCTTTTGATGTTCTTATCAGGCTACGGCACGCGCGCCTCAGGTGCGGAACTCAAAGTGTCTCCCAGTACCCTTAATTTTGGCAACGTGACGGTCGGATCAAGTACCACGCAACAGGCTCAACTCGTGGCTTCGGGCGGCAGTGTCACAATTTCGTCCGATGAATCCACGAGCTCAGAGTTTGCCATTGTCGGATTGACACTGCCTGTAACCATTACGGCGGGAAAGAGTCTGACAATCACCATTCAATTCACGCCCAACGCTTCTGGCGCGGCGACCGGCAAAGCCGAATTCGTGAGCAACGCCGTCGACTCAACCACGATCGAACAATTAACCGGAACCGGAGTATCGCAGCAGTCCCACAACGTCTATCTGACCTGGCAACCTGGAGACGGCAATGCCGTCGGATACAACATTTATCGCGGCAGCTCACAGTCCGGTCCCTTCACCGAAATCAATACCTCGCTCGATTCGTCGACGAACTATACCGACTACACCGTTGCCTCCGGCAAGACCTACTATTACGTGGTCACTGAAGTAAATAACGAGGGTGAGGAGAGCGGCTATTCGAACGTTGCGAAGGCGGTGATTCCGAATCCGTAGCACCTCACGTGGCCTGCCCGATGACGCCGCTCTTCAACAATCGGCACAAAACGCATTGACCGATGCGATACCCCCCCAAGCTCGCCGCCACCCTCGTCTATAATCCTAAGTAGGGATTTCCTAAAACCGATGCATTTTTACTCCGTCCTGCTGTTGTTTGTCAGCGGCGAAATCGTTGATCTCGTCCTTCAGACCGGTCCCGTCGCAAAGACGGTCCTCTTCCTGCTCATCGCTTTCAGCGTGCTCTCCTGGGCCGTAATTATTTCAAAATGGAGACTCATCAGCCGTGCCCGAACGCAAAGCGGACGCTTCGTCCGCGCCTTCCGCAAAGCGCAACGCCTCCAGGACATCGCCCCCGTCGCCGAACAATTCCGTCCCAGCCCCTTAGTCGGAGTTTTTGAAGGTGCAGTCGTCGAATTCAAACGCCAGATGGGGACCACCGGCAGCATCCACAACCCGGTTGCCATTCAACGCGCCATGCAGATTACATCCTCCGAGGAAATCACCCGTCTCGAGCGCAATGTTCCGTGGCTGGCAATCACCGGCGCGGTCACGCCCTTCATCGGACTCTTCGGAACTGTCTGGGGCATCATCGATGCGTTCCACGGTCTGGGCACAGCGGGCGCAGCCACTCTGCGCGCCGTAGCTCCTGGAATTTCCGAAGCTCTCGTCACCACCGCCGCCGGTCTCGCCGCAGCCATTCCCGCCGTCATCGCGTACAACCTGATCATCGGCTCCATCCGCGAAATGGCCTCGCGTAACGACGACTTCGCGCTCGAAATGATGAATCTTATGGAACGCCAGCAACCGGCTCAAGCAGCCGAGGTAAGGCGCTGATGGCCTTCACCACAGGCAATGGACGCACGCAGACGGCGCTGGCCGACATCAACGTCACGCCCCTTGTAGATGTCGTCCTCGTGCTGCTCATCATCTTCATGGTGACTGCGCCTGTGCTGCAATCCGGAATCGAAGTCAACGTCCCGCACACTCGTACGGTCAAAGAAGTGACCGAAGAACGCCTCGTCATCAGCATCGATAAATCGCAAAAAGTTTTTCTCGGCAACGATCCCATCAACATCAACCGGATCGGCGCGACGCTGAAGCAGAGAGTTCGCGATCCCCAGCATCAGTCAATCTATTTGCGCGCCGACGAAGATGTGCCTTTTGGCGCCTTCGCCACCGTAATGGACGCCATTAAACAATCGGGCATCAGCAACGTGAGCATCGTAACGCAACCCCTCAATAGCAGCAGTGGTAATAGCCATGGCGGCCATCAATAACTTCGACATCTATTCCGAGCGCGGACAGCTTTCCCGTCCTCTCGCCTGGTCGTTCGGCTTGCACGTGGCGTTCGCCGCGTTCGTCATCTTCTATGCGGTCTTTGTGAACGGCGTTCGCGGATCCAGTTGGGGCGCCGGCGGCACCGGTGACGCCATGGGAGCAACGCTGGTAAGCGCAGTTCCCTTACCCGCCAACCCAACCGAGACAACGAATGTGCTGGCCACGGAATCCAAAGGTCTCGCGAAGTCGCAGCCTGCGGTGCAGGAGAAGGAACCCGATGCGATTCCAATTCCCGACAAGGATACTAAAACCAAGCCCGCACCCGTGAAAACCGCGACCCAGCGCAAATCCGAAGCGCCGCCCCCGGAAACCAACGAGGTTCCCTACGGCGAAGGTGGCCCCGTCAGTGGTCCCTACACCATGAATGCCGGCGCAGCCAAAGGCGGCTTCGGATTCACAGGAAGCGGCGGCGATTTCGGCAGCCAATTCGGATGGTATGTCGAAGCTGTACAGAGGAAGGTCACGGAAAATTGGTTGAAATACGAAGTCGATCCAAGGATTTCAGATGCCAAGCGGGTTTATCTGACCTTCGATATCGCGCGCGACGGCCACCCGTCAAATGTAGAGGTCGAACAGTCAAGCGGTGTACCCTCGCTGGATCAATCGGCAGTACGTGCGCTGCAGCGAATTGATACTTTCGGTCCGTTGCCGCCAAATTATTCAGGCAGCAAAGTATCGGTAGAGTTTTGGTTTGATTTCAAACGGTAGAAGCAGGGGGCAGTGGTGGTGGGCCTCTGGCCCGTCCGTCCCAGCAAAGCCAGGCTACTACGACGAAGTTGAGCAAGGGAGCACAAAATTGAGCAACAAGACGAACCGCATCGGTCGAATGATTCTTGTCGCAGTCGCATCTTTGTTCTTATTCTTGCTGGCAACGACCGGACTGGCGCAAGACTGGATTCGCACCGGTACCGGCCTTGGCGTCGAGAGAGTGCGTTTGGCCGCTGCCGACTTCAAACCCTCCAACACTGATCCCAAGAACGCCGAACTGCTCAAGACCTTCAACGACGTCCTCTGGAGCGATCTCGACAACGCCGGAATTTTTGATCTGGTCTCGAAAAGTTTCTATCCGCTGCAAGAGCCTGGGCAACCGTCCGAAATCAATCTTTCTTCATGGAATTCGCCTCCGCCCAATACCTCAATGTTGGCCTTTGGCAACCTGGGCGTAGCCGCCGGCAAAGTCACTGTGCAAGGGTGGCTTTACGACGTCAAAACACAAGGCTCCCCCCAGGTCCTGGGTAAGCAATACAACGACAACGCAACCAGCGATGCCGTCCGCGTTATCGCTCACCGTTTCGCCGATGAGATCATCTTCCGTCTCGGCGGAGGAGTCGCCGGCATTGCCGAGACCAAGATCTACTTTGTCAGCAACCGCACCGGCAACAAAGAAATCTGGGTCATGGATTATGACGGCGCCAATCAGCAACAGCTGACGCATCTGGGCAGTATCGCCTTGTCGCCGCATATTTCACCCGACGGCTCGCGGCTCGCGTTCAGCGCGGTTTCGAAAAGCAGTTGGGAAATAATGATGTACTCTTTCGATCTCAACCGCATGGTCAGCTTTCCGCGCCTCGGAGGCATGAATTTTTCGCCATCGTGGTCGCCCGACGGCAAACTTGCCTTTTCCTCCTCGCGCAGCGGCTACCCAAACATCTTTGTCATGGATGGCTCCGGCGGAAATGCACACCGGCTCACCAGCGACAAAGGTCCCGACATCGCGCCGACGTGGAATCGCAAGACCGGGTCCCAGATCGCGTTCGTCAGTGGACGCTCCGGCCTGCCCCAGATCTACACCATGGAAGCCGACGGCACCAACCTGCAACGCCTTACCGATCAGGGCTACGCCGTCTCTCCCAACTGGTCGCCCAATGGACAATTTCTGACTCTCTCCTGGACCCGCAAATACGGTCCCGGAGAGCCGGGCTCCAGCGATCTCTATTTGATGGATATCGCCAGCAAACAATGGGTGCAGCTCACCCACGACGCGGGACGCAACGATTTTCCCTGCTGGTCTGCGGACGGACGCCACGTCGTGTTTCAGTCCCATCGCTCCGGCAGCGACCAGATATGGAGCATGCTGGCCGACGGCACAAATGTGAAACAGTTAACCACAAAGGGCGCCAACACACAGCCCGATTGGAGTTGGAAGTAAATCGCTTTTGAAGTCCAGAAGTATCGGACTGAGATCAGGTTTTCCGGCCGAGAGTGCGCCCGACCGTGAAGTCAAATCGCCACAACGCGGGCGCACAAAAAGGGACGATATCAATGAAATCAGACTCAAGAAAAACCACTTCAAGAATTACAACCCTAAGCACTCTGGCAGTTACACTCGGTACCATCATTTTCCTGGGCGCTTGCGCGAAAAAAGCCGCCCCGCCGCCACCCCCACCGCCACCCGCTCCCAACGCGCCTACGGCGTCTCTGTCGGCCAACCCCAATACTCTGAATCAGGGGCAAGCGACCACGCTCTCTTGGCAGACCTCGAACGCGACCGACGTCAGCATCGATGGCATCGGCCCGGTCGATCCGAGTGGCTCGCGCCAGGTCACCCCAATTGACTCCACCACCTATCACTTGATCGCGAAAGGTGCTGGCGGAACTCAGGATGCTACGGCCCGTGTCACCGTCAATTCTGCTTCGGCACCCCCGCCGCCAACTTCCAACGCCACCGAAGAAGAGCTCTTCGCGCAAAATGTGAAGGACATTTTCTTCGATTACGACAAGTACGACGTGCGCGCGGATCAACAAAGCGCTCTGCAGGCCGACGCGCAATTCCTGCAACAGCACTCCAACATCCGCATTACCGTCGAAGGCCATTCCGACGAGCGCGGCTCGACTGAGTACAATCTGGCGCTCAGTACCAATCGTGCGGAAACCGTCAAGAACGCCCTCATCCAGGCTGGAGTTGCCGGAGATCGCATCAAGACCTTCAGCTACGGCAAGGAGAAGCCGTTCTGCTCCGAGTCGACGGAAAGTTGCTGGCAGCAAAATCGCCGCGACCACTTCGTCTACGAAAAGTAAGAAACTAATCGTGTGGCGCGGGCGCCCCCGCCCGCGTACATGCGCCAAAACAAAGTATTGCGTGTGCGCGAAAACAAGCGCCACCACAACCAGCGTAAATTCTTAAGATCGAATGTAGGTTAACTATGAAATTCAAGCATCAAGCATTAGCTTTGTTCGCAACCCTTGCCGTTGCGCTAACTCCCGCCCACGCCGTTAACAAAGACATGATCGAACTGCAGACTCAGGTCGCGCAGCTGCAGCAGCAGATGACCCAGATGAAGCAATCGTTCGACGAGCGTATGGGCGTCATGAAGAATCTGCTCGAACAGAACACCGACGCGGCCAACAAGGTCACCACCGCCATCAACGGATTGCAATCGTCGATCAACAAACAGCAGCAGGATCGCGCCGGCCAAGTCGACCAGATCTCCGGCCAGATTCAGGCCCTGAACGACACCATGGACGAACTCAAAGTCCGCCTGGCCAAGCTGAGCAAGCAATTCGAGGATATGTCGGCTGCGCAGCAGTCCATGGCGCAGCAGCAAACGCAAGCCCAGCAGCAGGCTCAGGCGATGGCTCAGGCGCCGCCGCCCGACGTGCTCTATAACAATGCACTGCGCGACTACAACGGCGGCAAGAACGATTTGGCCGTCCAGGAATTTAACGACTACATCAAGTTCTATCCCAACACCGACCTGGCTGGAAACGCGTACTTTTATGTAGCCGAGATCGCCTTCAAAGCCGGCGATTATCAGAAAGCCGTAGCCAGCTACGATCTCGTCCTGCAGAATTTTCCCAGCGGAAACAAGGCTGCCACCGCGCAACTGAAGAAGGGATATTCGCTTCTGGAACTAGGCAAGGAAGAAGAAGGCACCGACGAATTGAAGCACGTAATCCAGCGCTATCCGCGCACTACCGAAGCCACTCAAGCCCGGGAAAGATTGAGAAAAGTGGGAACCGCGCCGAAATCCCGATAATCATGGGGGCCGTGCGTTCCCCAATATAGAACGTTTAATGTCGGTCGCTTGGAACCGTCACGCCACCATCGATCTTAGGAATGCCAAAGTGCCCACCCAGATGTGAAAGATCAAGCGGACTGATCGACCCTGCGACGGTCACAAAGTTGATCTCATTCGACTTCGCCTGCAGTACGGCAACATTGCTGATCGCATTATTCTCCAGACGTATCCAAACATAAGTCACGCCCGCGCCGCCGTCTTTGTCGTGTCGATTCATCAACTGCTTCCAACCCGCAGTCGAATATTCCTCTTTTACCGAAGCCAGAGCCTCCGCATCATAAGTCCAGGTCCGCGGAAACCGGTATATATGTACCGATACGCCGTTCACGCCGGCAATCACGCGCCGAAGATCCTCGTTGTCCGGATCCATTTTTGACGCAAATACCAGCATGGAGTGGTCGAGCGTGAACTCGGTTTTCGAAGACGCGCCCTGCCGCAAGGCATCCATGCCATGGGGAACAAACTCATGCTCCTGCGCTTGCGTTAGCTGGGTGACGGAAATGATGATCAAGAACGCAAAAGCCGCGCGAAATAATTTCATAGAAAACCTCTTTGTTTCGACCGGATATTAAGAGGAGATTCCACGTTGCCCTAGCGAGCACAAGAACCCCTGGCCAGTATGAACCCGGCACTCAAGATTTAGTTGTCCGAATTCCCAGCGAGCGGATTCTCAAACCACGTCTACAGCAGCCGCCTTTTCCAGCATCCCGCCGCTAGGCCGCAGCGTGACCCAATCCGTCTGCACCCGATCCCATCCCTGAATCAGGAACCCATAAGACTCAAAGAGCGCGCGAATCTGTGGACGCGTCCATCCCGCAATTTCTTCCAGAATCGGAACCAGTGTCGGCAGCGCATTGTCGCTTAGCACGGTCCGCTTGGCAATCTGCGCCACCAGTTTCGATTCCGACACGGCAATCGTAAATCCATCGCGGCGGTTCACCTGCAGCATCACGTGAATGTCGGAGCTTCCGTCCCCCACATAGACAACATGATCGGCGGGAATTCCCAGTTGTTCTTCCAGTTGATCGAGCCGCGTGACTTTCCCGTAGCCCGCCGTAGCCCGCACCAGGCTCTCAATTTCGCCGGACGCTTTGTACTTGAACTCGGTCCCGAATATGTGGTCCTCCGGCACAATCCCCACCAGTGCGGATTGAATTACTTCTACCGGCGACGCCGAGATGACATAGAAATCAAAATGGAATCCATCAATCCGGTGATCGAGTATCTCGTAGATCTGCTTGATATTTTCTTTCAAGCGAATGCGCTTGCCCGTCTCAATCAGATCGTCCCGTCGCACACGAGAACGAAATTCGGGATCGTGCAGAAGCAGGTAGGAAAGTTCGGCGCCCTGTTGCACCAGGTTCAGCTTGGCCATTCCCTTGGCCTTGCGCTCAAATTCCGCAACAGATATGCCGAGCAATTCGCTCAGAACGTAACCCGTATCGTTAAAGGTCAATGTCTGATCGAAGTCGCTGGCGAACAGATAGTGTTTCCTGAATTTACTGACCATGTTCTATTTTAGATTCATTATCAGGTTAATCGACTATTAAATTTACCTATCCCGGTTATCACCGCAACGTGTAAGAAGAAGAAAGATAAGCTCTAAAGGCCATGCCCAAGTGGATAAAATGGCTCAGCATTGCCACTGCGCTCCCTTTCGGCGTAACCTTACCCTGCAGTCATTAAACGAAAGGTCTCCCCATGCCAAGAAGCACCAGCGATCATCTGAAGAATGACCCCGATCGTGGCAAGGGTTCCGAGGAGCCAGACGATCGCACCCAACCCAGCAATAATTCCATGACCGACCAACTCGGCCATCGCAATCCGAGTGCGTTACAGGATGGCGCAGATTCCGATTTCCCCGAGCCAGGCCAGGCTCCGGAGCATTCGTTCGAAGGCGAACTGAAGGACAAGTCGCACACAAAGGCCGATGCAGATGTGAAAAAGACCGGATAGTGCGTCCCCGCATTTCATACTCAGCCTCGCCAATCGAGCCACGAATCGTCGAGCGAGTTGCGTGAAAGCCTGAGTCCCAGGAGCCAAGTCCAACATCATGAATATCTGAAGAGGAAGAACCATGCCAAAAATGAAAGCTGTCCAAGTCAGCAAGCCCGGCGGTGATTTCGAACTCGTCGAAAGAGATATTCCCGAGCCCGGACGCAACCAGGTCCGCATCAAGGTCGAAGCCTGCGGCATATGCCACAGTGACGCTCTCGTGAAAGAAGGTCATTGGCCCGGCCTGCAATATCCCCGCGTTCCCGGACACGAAATCGCGGGCCGCATCGACGCCGTTGGCGCCGACGTCACCAGTTGGAAACCCGGCCAGCGCGTCGGAGTCGGATGGCACGGCGGCCACGACTTCACTTGCGACTACTGCCGCCACGGCGACTTCATCAACTGCAAAAATGAAAAAATTACCGCCATCAGCCACGATGGAGGCTACGCCGAATACATGATCTCTCCCGCCGAGGCTGTAGCCGCGATTCCCGACGAACTGTCCGCTCCAGACGCCGCGCCGTTAATGTGTGCTGGCATCACCGTATTCAATGCCCTGCGCAACTCCGGCGCGCACGCCGGCGATCTCGTCGCCGTACAAGGCATCGGCGGACTGGGTCATCTCGGAATCCAATACGCAAAGCAGATGGGCTTCCGCACTTTCGCCATCGGACGCGGCAAAGACAAAGAAGCCTTGGCCCGCAAACTAGGAGCAACCCACTACGTGAACACCGACGCCGGCGATCCAGCCGCGGAACTGCAGAAGTTTGGCGGCGCAGCAATCGTCCTGGCGACAGCTCCCGATTCAAAATCCATGACGGCGCTGGTGAACGGTCTCTCCGCCCATGGCACTTTGTTGGTTGTAGGCGCCGGCATGGATGCGCTCGCCGTTACACCCATTCAATTAATCATGGGAAGCAAGTCTCTCAGAGGTTGGGCATCGGGAAGCGCCATGGATTCCCAGGACACGCTGCAATTCAGCGCCCTCTCCGGAGTTCGACCTATGATTGAAAAATATCCGCTGGAAAAAGCAGCCGAAGCTTTCGATCAGATGATAAGCGGACGAGCACGCTTCCGCGTGGTCCTGACCATGAACTAGGCATAATGGGGCGGTTAGCAGCCTTGGTTGGTGGATAGCGTTGCACTGGTCAAAAACCACGAATCGCCACACAAACGCTGTTCCACAATCACCGCCCTACATAAGCTCGGCCATGCACTTACTCAGCACTTCCCGGCTGGGACGCACCACCGACTCCGGCAAAGTTGCCAGCGGCTCGTCCGTAAGATTCAACAAGTCGATAAAGCTAGGCGCTTTCGCGTTGATGTAAAACACACCGGTCAGCACATCGCCCTTCGCGTGCGATTCCATCAGCCGGCTCACCGCCTGCAATTTGTCAGTCGGGTCGTAATCCCGTTCCAGTTTCTTCAGGCGGAGACTCGATCCATCATGCATGGTCACTTCGATCGTCGTTCCCGGATCATACTCAACATCGATCTCCTCGAACGATGGCACAAATCCAATTTCGTGCAGCGGCTCTTCATGCGCCTGCACATATTTGTAAGACTTCGTCGATCCTTCGTGATCGTTAAACGTCACACACGGAGAAATCACGTCCAGCATAACCGTACCCCGGTGTGCAATCGCCGCTTTCAACATCGCCGCCAGCTGCCGCTTGTCGCCGGAAAACGACCTTCCCACAAACGTGGCGCCCAGTTGAATGGCCAGCGCGCACGTATCCACGGGAGGAAGATCATTCACCACTCCACTCTTCAGCGTCGATCCCAGATCAGCCGTAGCCGAAAACTGGCCCTTCGTCAGGCCATAACAGCCGTTGTCTTCGATGATGTAAATCATCGGCAGATTACGCCGCATTAAATGAATAAATTGTCCGGCGCCGATCGAAACCGTATCCCCATCGCCGCTAACGCCCAGCGCCATCAAGGTTTTATTCGCGAGCAACGTTCCCGTCGCAACCGAAGGCATACGCCCGTGGACGGAATTAAAAGCGTGAGCGCGATTCATGAAGTACGCCGGAGTTTTTGACGAACAGCCAATTCCACTCAACTTCGCCAGGCGCTCCGGTTGCACGCCCATCTCGTACATGGCGTCGATAATTCGCTCGGATATCGCGTTATGCCCGCACCCCGCGCAGAGCGTCGTCTTTCCGCCGCGATAATCGAGTACTTGCAATCCGATCCGATTCGTCTTCGGAGCAGGCGCCGCCGCCGGTGGGTTCGTGGTAGTCGCCATCTTACTTTCCCTCCATCATCATCAGCTCGTCCGTCACTGATCGCGCATCAATCGGCAATCCGTGAATATGGCATATCGACCGCAAACGAGGCGTCAACTCTGGCTTGATATCCAGTTTCAGCAAGCTCGCCATCTGCGCGTCGCGATTTTGTTCCACCACGTACACACGATCATGCCGCTCTATAAATTCGTGCACTTCACGCGTAAACGGATACGCACGCACCCGCAGATAGTCCGTTTTCACGGTGTATTCCTGTTCCAGCTGATCGCGCGATTCTGTAATGGCGTAATGCGTCGTCCCGTACGCCAGAATGCCGATTTTAGACGTACCATCCGCCACCACTTCCGGCCGCGGCACCGACGATCGCGCCGTCTCAAATTTCTTATTGAGCCGCTCCATGCCCCGTTCAAAGTCATCCGGACGCTCGGTGTATTGCGCCTTCTCATTGTGTCCGCTGCCGCGCGTAAAATAAGCCGCCAAAGGATGCCCCGTGCCCGGCAGCGTTCGGTACGGTATGCCATCCCCATCGACATCTTTGTAGCGCGCAAAGCCGCCCAGTTTCTCAATCTCGGCCTTACTCAAAACCTTCCCACGATCCAGCGGCTTTTCCGGGTAGGCAAATGGATCCGCCATCCAGTTATTCATTCCCAGATCCAGATCCGACATCACAAACACCGGAGTCTGAAGCCGCTCCGCCAGATCAAACGCTTCACCCGCCATGCTGAAACATTCGCTGACCGAGGCCGGAAATAGCATGACGTGCTTCGTGTCTCCGTGACTGAGGAATGCCACCGCCAGCAAATCCCCTTGCGAGGTTCGAGTCGGCAGGCCGGTCGACGGACCGACCCGCTGAATATCCCAGATCACGGCCGGAATTTCCGCGTAATAAGCCAGTCCCGCGAACTCCGCCATCAGCGATATTCCAGGACCTGCCGTAGCCGTCATCGCCCGCGCCCCTGCCCACGATGCGCCCAGCACCATGCCCACCGCCGCCAGTTCGTCCTCCGCTTGCACGACGGCGAACGTCGCTTTGCCGTCCGCTCCAACTCGATATTCCTTCAAGTATTCAATTAAGGTCTCAACCAGAGACGACGAAGGCGTGATCGGATACCACGTCACCACTGTAACTCCGGCAAACATGCATCCCATGGCAGCCGCCGAATTCCCATCCACGATGATCTTGCCCTTGGTCTTGTCCATCCGCTCGATGCAGAATGGATCCCGCTTCTTCAGGTTGGCGGCCGCGTAATCGAATCCGGCTTTGGCGGCGCCCAAATTCAAGTTGGCCGCCTTCACCTTGGTCGAAAACTGTCGACGAATCGCCGTCTCGATCTCTGCAAAATCAATTTCGAGTAACTGCGCCGCAACGCCAACGTAAATCATGTTCTTGATCAGCTTGCGTAGCTTCGCTTCCGGACAAGCCGCCGCCACCAGTTTGTCGTAAGGCACGCCGTAAAAAATCAGATCATCGCGCAACTTATCCAAGCCCAACGGCTCGTCGTAAAGCACGGCAGCGCCCGGCGCCAGCGTCTTTACATCGTCCTGCGCCGTCTCAGGATTCATCGCGATCAGCAAATCGATTTCTTTCTTGCGCGCAATGTACCCATTCTTGTTGGCGCGGATCGTATACCAGGTCGGCAGTCCCGCAATATTCGAAGGAAACAGATTCTTTCCCGAAATGGGTACGCCCATCTGAAAAATGCTGCGCAACAAAACGGTGTTTGAGCTTTGCGATCCCGAACCATTCACGGTCGCAACCTGAATGCTCATGTCGTTGACAACGCGATTTTTCCCCAGGTGGCCGGACGATTCCTGAGGCACCATATCGATAGTGGCCATCTACACCTTTCTGTTTTCCACCGAGCAAATTTTTTACCGGGAGAACCCCGTCGCCCGGCCGCTTGCGGAGAGTTGAGAACTGTTTATTATACGCGCGCGCGAGATGCCCGTTCGAGAGGAACACCTCACATCAACTAACCCGCGCAACAATAAATTGACACAGTCTTGACCAAAGCATGACACGCCCTCCGCCAGCGCAGCCTACCTTCAACTTGCGGTAATTCCATACCCAGGCTGCCTGGATTACCGACAATCATTACAGAATTGGAGTCGAAAAAATGACAAAAGAGAATCTCGTCCCGACTGCGTCGTCGGACACCGCAGCAATTGAGTCTCCCTCCGAATCGCCAATTGCGAACGGCGTCAAACGGCGTTCTTTCCTCAAAGGCCTCAGCGTTGCCGGGGCAGCGCTCTCCGCCGGATCATTGCTTGCAACCATCGGCGAAGATGAAGCACAGGCCCAGTCTCCCAGAAACCTCACCCAGGGCGATGCTGCGATCCTCCGATTTCTGGCCGCAGCCGAACTTCTTGAAACCGATCTGTGGGTGCAGTATGCCGAACTCGGTGGAGTAACTTCAGGAAAACAGAACCCCTACCAGAAGGCCCTGCAAAAGCTCGACGGAGACGGCTCCCAATACATCACCAGCAACACCCTCGACGAACTCAGCCATGCCCAGTTTCTAAATGCCTATCTGCAGTCGAAGGGCTCTCAACCAGTGATTTTGGATGCATTCCGCACTTTGCCCAGCAGCCAGGCCAGCGGCGCGCAGCAGATCGGGCGTCTCACCAACATCATGAATCTGACCGTGGATACCAGTTGGTATACCCGCTACCGCAGTACCGACAATCCCGATCTCGGTGGCACCTTTCCGCAAGCCATCGACTTGATTAATGTGCCCGCCATCCCAAGAAACAACG
>Ga0209006_10001999_pt1 | contig 18497 bp, 13 predicted proteins | sample JacPin_JW_Ref_O2_FD_188567 | JGI IMG/M metagenome (GOLD analysis project Ga0209006, IMG submission 188567) | Forest soil microbial communities from Algoma, Ontario, Canada - Jack Pine, Ontario site 1_JW_Ref_O2 (SPAdes) (version 2) | ecosystem: Environmental > Terrestrial > Soil > Boreal...
CAAACGGCTACGATCTGATCCTCGCGGCGGGCGTTCACGGCGCCATCATCGGCGGCACCGACAACAACAACAACGACTTCAACCAGTTCGGAAACGCGACCAACAACGCCATCTACATTTCATCCTCGAACGGAAGCAGTCCCGCCTCGCATGGACATGAAATCGACGGCAACAAGATTGGTCTGGCGCTGGACGACAAAGGCAACACGACGCCGCTCCCGACCGGCGGTGCGGGTATTGCTGTGGGCGGTTACAACAATTTCTTTTTCAACGACGACATCCAAAACGCAGGCGCGTCCGGCATCCACATCAGCAACCTTGACGCACACGGCAATACGTTCGTCCTTGGCGCTGTCTACAACAGCGTCGACAACGGCATTCTGATCGATGACGATGCCCACGATAACGATATCGACAATCTCTTCATTAGTGGAAACGCAGGAGCCGGCATCCGCGTGGTGAATGGGCAAGGCAATTCCATGGAGTTCAACGTCATGGAAAACAATGGCGGCTTGGGAATCGACCTCGCCGGCGAAGGCGTCACCCCGAACGACAACGATTCCATGCAACCGCAACCGGACTACGCGAATCGCGGCCAGAATTTCCCCGTCCTTACCGCGGCGGCCGGCGGCCATTTCTCCGGCACCGTCAGCGGGACGCTGACGACGACCCCTGGCGATTACCAGATCGCCATATATGTGGCCGAACCCTGCGATCCGTCCGGATACGGCGAAGGCTTCAGTGAACTCGGCTATCGCGGCAGCGTCACCGGGGTAATAACCGTTCCTAACTTGACGGTTCAAGGTCAAGGCTCCGTGTTTTTTTCGCTTCCCGTCTCATTCTTTTCCTACAATCCTGGCGAAACGGTGACGCTCACGGCAACCGCAACGGACGCCAACGGCAATACGTCGGAATTCTCGGCGTGCCAGTCCTACACCGACGACACCATATTCGTCGACAGTTTCGAAGAAGTTCCCGGCTGAAACGTTCAACGGATCGCGAAACGGCGCAGCAGTTGCGCCGTTTCGTACAACGGCAAGCCCATCACACCCGAATAGCTGCCAGACAAATGACGGATGAATCGCGCGGCTCGCCCTTGTATTGCATAGGCACCTGCGCGGCCCATCGGTTCGCCGGTCGCGACGTACGCGGCGATGTCGGCTTCGGACAACCGATCGAAAGTAACTTCAGACACACTCAGCTCGAATTCTTCGCGGTGCACGCTCACGCACGATATGGCCGACAGCACGCGATGATTTCTATCCGACAATCGACGCAACATCTCCATCGCGTTTTCGGCGTCGGCTGGCTTGCCGAAGACGTCATCATCCAGTATCACTTCCGTATCCGCCCCGAGCACGACGGCATTTTCCGCGTCGTTCAGCGTCGCTAGTCCGGCGCGCGCTTTTTCGCGGGCGACGCGGCTCACGTAGTGCTCTGCCGACTCGTCCGCTGCACGAACTTCCGGAACGTTCAACTCGATGAGTTCGAAAGCGACGCCGATCTGTTCGAGCAACTGTCGCCGCCTTGGCGACTGCGAAGCCAGGAACAATCTCATTGCGCGATCCTGAAGGTGTTACGTCCTGCCGCTTTGGCTTCATACAGAGCATCGTCGGCGAACTTCATCAATTGATCGCTGCTGGCAATCGTCCACGAGCGGAACGCGATGCCGATGCTCGTCGTCACCGGCACGAACTTTCCGTCGACGCAAATGCCGGTCGACAATTTCTCGATGAGCTTGCGCGCGATGTTCTGCGCCACGGCAGGCATATCGATATCTTCAAGGAGGACGATGAACTCGTCGCCGCCCAACCGTGCCACCAAATCCGTGTCGCGCACGCACTCGGTTAGCCGCCGCGCGAATTCGACGAGAATCGCATCGCCGACGGCATGTCCCAGCGTGTCGTTGATTTCCTTGAAGTGATCGATGTCCAGATACAGCAGTGCGATCGGCGCCGGATGCCGCTGCCGCCGCGCAATAGCCAACTCCACGCGTTCGTTGAACTGGAAACGGTTCGCCAAACCGGTGAGCGAATCGTGGCGGGCCAGTTTCTCGAGTTTGTGTTCGGCGATTTTCAGGTTGGAAATGTCGAAAATCATCGCGTAAAAACCGGCAAGTTCGCCGTCCGGCGCGCGATCGGGCGTATACGTGTTCTGAAAGTAAAAATGCGCGCCGGCATAGTCGCGCTCTGTTTCAAACGTAACCGTCTCACCCCGCAGCACGGCGTCGATGTGCGGTTTTATCTCGGCGTATGCCTGCTCGCCGGTCACCTCGCGCAGAGAGCGTCCGATTAGCACCCCCGGATGCACGCCCAGCATTTTTCCCGCGTACGCGTTTGCAAATGTATATCGCTCATCGGTATTCACGTGGACGACGAAGGCCGGCGTGTTGTCGGCGATCGCGCGCAGGCGACGCTGGTTGCGCGCAAGATCCTGCTCGGCCTTAATGCGCCGGGAGATGTCGCGGCCCGAGTAAATGATGTCTGACGTTTTGCCGTCCCCCGACGGCACCAATCGCGCATGCGCCTCGATCCAGATGTAGCGTCCGTCGCGATGCTGCACGCGATACACCAACGTAGCCGCGCCGCCCTCGACGCGCAGTTTCGCCATCGCCACCATTAGCGTTTGGCGGTCGTCCACATGGATCAAGTCCCAGCGTTCCTCGCGAAGTTCGTCGAGGTTCCAGCCGAGGATCTCGGATGCGGACGGCGAGATATATTTTCGGTTGCCCTGCGAGTCGATGCGCACGACCAGGTCGCGCGAATATTCCGCAAGCAGGCGGTACTCGCTTTCACTGTTGGCCAGGCGGCGCTCCAGCGATTTGCGCTGGGTGAGCACGATGGCTACCGGCAGCGTGAGCACGCAAATGCTGGCGATGAACAGTTGCAGGACGAATGCGCGTTCCGCCGGCGTTGCGTCGAGGCTGAGCATGAGCGGACCGTGCCCGCTGAGCGTGGCGATCAGCGCAACGATGGAAATGACGGTGGTGCTCAGGACGAATCCGCTGAATCGATAGCGGAAAGCTGCCAGCAGGCAGACCGGCGCCACGATGAACAGCAGTGGGTATCGCGATTGCGCAAAAACGGCGACCGAAGTCACAGCGACGAGTGCGATGACGAAAAGCCGTTCAGTCCGCTCGCCGCGACGGCCCAATAGCCGCCAACCCTGTGCGCGCGCGAAGGCGGTGAGCGTGGCGAAGATCACCATTCCAATGGCGTGCACCGAAAACCACGCCGCAAACAATGGCCAGAAAGGTGCGCCGCGGAAGATCGCCAGCGTTGCCGCGGCAATCAACGCCGACGCCGCGCACGCGACTATCGTGCTCGCCGTCGCAAGCGCAGAAACGGCGACGGTCCTCGACGCGTCGAACAGATTGCCGCCGAAACGCCGCAACGCATACGCGACGACGCCGGCATCGAGCGTGCTGACGATGCCAAGGACGATCGAGGAATACCAGCTGCCCGTGTGCGTCAAACGAACGAGGACGTTGGCAAGCAACGCCGCGACAATGTATACATTCCAGCGCGACGCACGCGTCGTGAGAAGCACGCCGACCAGCACACCGCTGGCCGGCCACAGATTGGACAATCCGCCCGGCTGATGTGTATACGTGATCGACAGCAGACACAGTAACCCAATGCACACGGCAACCGCGATCGCGCCGCGTGCCGTTGCGAATCGAGTTCGCTGATCGTTCTCGTCAGCCATCAAATGCGCTCAACGGCCCTCTCAGGCGCACAATTTAACCCGGAAACCGATCTCGAAGCTGTGAATCTCAGCCGCGATGGTAAGGATGATTCGCGAGCAAGCTGGCAGCGCGGTACAGCTGCTCAGCCAGGACAACGCGGACAATAGGGTGCGGCAACGTCAGCGGCCCGAGCGACCAGCGCTGATCGGCGCGGGCCAGCACCGATTCGTCCAATCCGTCCGCGCCGCCAATGAGAAACGCCAGATCCTTTCCCAGCATGCGCCAGCGACCGAGTTGCGTGGACAATTCTTCGCTGCTCCACGGTTTGCCGCGGCCGTCGAGGGCGATGACATGCGCCGCTTTCGGAATCGCCGCGAGCAAGGCGGCGGCTTCGTCGGATTTGATGCGTGCCGGATCGGCGCGCGATTTCGCCGTGACTTCGACGAGTTGCAACGGCAGGTCGCGCGACAGCCGCTTGACGTATTCGGCGTAGCCGCTCTCGACCCACGCCGGCATGCGGTCGCCGACGGCGATGATCCACGCGCGCATGAAATTACGCGGGCGCGGCGAAAATCAGTCGGCGTTCGCCGCGGCGGGCAATTCGCTTTCGACCGTCCACAGGCGCTCCAATCCGTAGAACTCGCGAATGCGCGGCAGCATGACGTGCACGATGATGTCGCCCAAGTCGACGAGCACCCATTCGGCCTCGCGCTGACCTTCGACACCCAGCGGCATCATGCCGGCCTTCTTCACGAATTTGACGACTTCGTCGGCCAGCGATTTCACGTGCCGCGTGGACGTGCCGCTGGCGATGATGAGCATGTCGGCGATGCTGGTTTTGCCGCGGACATCGATTTCGCGGATGTCCTTGGCCTTCAGGCCATCGAGCGCGGTGAGCACTTGCTTGCGTAGCGTCTCGACCGGATCGGCTTTGGCAGCCGATTTCGAAGCGGGTTTCGGCGATGCGACTTTTACTACTTTGGTACGGGGTTTCGGTGTTGCTGCGATTTTAGATACGGTAGCCAAAGCGACAGGATCCTCGTAGTGAAACGAACTCCGCGCGGGCGTCCCGGCGCGAAGGTGTTGCGAAACGGGTATACGTAGACTTCGACACGACGCCGGCGCGGCATCGCGGAGACGAAAAAAGAAGGGCGCGGATCACGCAGCGGATTGGCGAAATCTCGCATTGAAGATCAAGCGTACACTCACAACGCCTTTCATCGACACTCCGGATTCACGGGCCGTCGAATTCAGTATAAGCCGATTTTCGTGACGCGCCAGTGGCAGAAACGCACGAATTCATCGACTTGCTGAACGATATGGCGCCAGCGTCGATGGCTTGGCGAGCAAGGCGTCCGGCACCAGCCAGCGCACGTCGCGTCCGCGGGCGAGCCGATGGCGGATGTCGCTGGCGGAAATCTCCAGCTGGGTCACTGCCAGGCGGATGACTTTCCCTGCCGCGCCGTGTTTCACGTCGGCCGCCGCATCGGTGCGGCGCGCGGCGATCTCGGCCACAAGATCGGCCGACAGCGTTGTGTCGTGTCCGGGACGGCTCAACACCACGAAATGCGCGAGCGCGAACAACTCGCGCCAACGATGCCATGTCGGCAGTGCGGCGAATGCGTCGGCGCCGAGCAGCAACGCGATGGATTGTTCGGGCGGAAATTCCCGTCTCAGTTCGATCAAGGTATCGAGCGTATAGGACGACCCGCCACGGCGTAGCTCGCGTGCGTCGACAGAAAGATTTTTCTGTCCCGCCACCGCCAATTCGAGCATCGCCGCGCGCTGCTTCGGATTTGCGACGGGCGGAGCGCGATGCGGCGGTTTGTTCGCCGGCATCAAGCGCACGTGGGCATCGAGAAATTCCGCCGCCTCGAGCGCAACGCGCAAATGACCGATGTGGACCGGATCGAATGTGCCGCCGAAGATGACGACGGGTTTCATCAACTCGCGGCGAGCAACTTCGCGCGCGGCATCGCGACGGCGGCGAGCAATCGTTCCAGTTCGCGCCACGGATCGCCCCAACCGCGGCCTTTGCTCAGTCGATCCACACGCGCTGCCTGGATCAGGATTTTTTCCCAATGCTCGCGGTCTGCACGCGACAGCGCTTGCCGATACACGCGCTCGCGCGCTGGCCACACGTGTTCATTGCGGAATGCGGACGACAGATTCGGGCTCGACGCCAGCCGCGCGATCAGCTGCAACTGATTGAGTACCCACCCCATCAGCGCGGGCACTTGTTCTCCTTCGGCGCGCAAACCCTGCAGCACGCGAATCGTGCGTGCGACGTCGCCTTCGAGCGCGGCGTCGACCAGTTTGAAGACGTCGAAACGCGCGCTGTCGGTGACGAGTTGTTCCAGCGTATCCGCATCGAGCGGTTTCGATCCATGCAGCAATGCGAGCTTGTCGATTTCCTGCGCGGCGGCGAGCGAATTGCCTTCAACGCGGTCGGCAAGCGCCTCGATCGCCGCGCGATCCGGCTTCAATCCGCGCGAGGCCATGCGTTGCCCGATCCAATCCGGCAATTCGTCCGGTTTCAGCGGCCACACCGGCAACGCCATGCCGACGCGCTCGATTGCACTCACCCATGCGCCTGCCTGCTGCTGTTTGCTCCACTGATTGGCGACGATCATCAGCACCGTGTCGGGCGGCAGATTTTCGCAATACTCGACGATGGCGTCGGAACCTTCCTTGCCGGGTTTGCCGGTGGGCAGCCGCATGTCGATCAATCGGCGCGATGCAAACAACGACATCGAAGCGCCGGCGCGAGCAAGCGCATCCCAATCGAAATGCGTTTCGGCATCGAGTACTTCGCGTTCGTTATATCCGAGCGCGCGAGCACGTGCGCGCAAGGCGTCGGCGGCTTCGAGCACGAGCAGATGTTCTTCGCCAGCGATCAGGTACGCAGGCTTGAGATCGGGGCCTGCGAGGTGTTTCTGAAACGTCGCGAGCGTGTGTGCCATCGACGCGGCGATCAGCTTTTCGCGGCGTCGACTTTCGCTGCAGCGGCGACTTTGCGCAGAACTGTCTGCACCATGTCGCGTTCCATTTCTTTCTTGATCTCGTCCTGCTCGGCGGTGGTGCCGATCGCTTGCGTCGCATCGAACGTGTATTCGCGCGACTGCTCGATCACCTGTTTCGGAATCACGACTTTGCCGGCGCCGTCGTTGATCTGCAATTCGACGTGGTAGACCATGCTGAATTCGTTGACGTACGCATTCGCGCCCACCGACCGCGCCACCGGCGCGAGCGACACGGCCGAAATGACGATTTCCGCGACGCCGTCTCCTGGATTCGTTTCCACTTTCGCGCCGCCGCGCAAGAGCGCTGCATCGAGATCGCGCTTGAGCGGACTGAACGGATCGACGATCTGCACATAGACGCGCTGCAAACCCGTCGGCAACACCACTTCGCCGCGCATGTGAAATCCGCAGGCGGAGAGCATCGCGGCGGCGACGAATGGCAGGAGCGATCGATTCATGGGTGTCTTCCGCAAAAATAGGATCATACCGGTGCGCGCGTTCAGATGACGATGCTCACGATTTTTCCCGGCACGTAGACGATTTTCTTCACAGGCGCGTTGCCGACGTAATTCCTGACATCGGCGTTCCCCAGCGCAGCGGATTCGACCGTTTCGCGCGCCGCATCGACAGCCACTTCGATTGTGCCACGCAACTTGCCGTTCACCTGCACGGCGAGTTTGACGGAATCCTTGCGCAACGCGTCTTCGTCCGCCTTCGGCCACGCGTGTGCGTGAACCGGATCGTCATGACCAAGCGCCACCCACAACGCCTGCGAAATATGGGGTGTGATCGGTGTGAGCAGCAGCACCATCGATTCGAACGCCTCATGACGCACCGCGCGACCCTGGTCGGACCGGCTCTGATCAGGATCGTTGTCGAACTTGCTCAACGCATTCAGCAATTCCATGCACGACGCGATGGCCGTGTTGAACGCGTAGCGGCGGCCGTAATCGTCGGAGACTTTTGCGATGGTTTCGTGCGTCTGGCGGCGTAACGTTTTCTGTTTTGTATCGAGCGATTTAGGATCGACTTCCGGATGATCCGGCTGCGACACATGCGCGTGCAGATCGCGCCACAAGCGGCGCAGGAAGCGCGACATGCCTTCGACGCCGGCCTCGTTCCATTCCAGCGACTGATCCGGCGGCGACGCGAACAGCGAAAACAGGCGCACGGTGTCCGCGCCGTATTTGCTCACCATGCTTTGCGGATCGACGCCGTTGTTCTTCGACTTCGACATCTTTTCCGTCGCGCCGATTTCGACCGGCTGCCCGTCGGATTTCAGCTTGGCGCCGGTGACGCGCGCGCGTTCGTCGCGTTCGATCTCGACATCGGCCGGATTGATCCATTCGCGCGATCCGTCTGCGTTCTCGCGAAAAAAAGTCTCCGCGACCACCATGCCCTGGCACAACAGATTCGTCACCGGCTCGTTCGATTTCACCATGCCGGCGTCGCGCATCAATTTGTGGAAAAATCTAAAATACAACAAGTGTAAAATGGCGTGTTCTATACCGCCGATGTATTGGTCGACCGGCAGCCAATAGTTGGCGCGTGCGTCGACCATCGTGTCCGCGCCGGGACTCGTGTAACGCGCGTAGTACCAGCTCGACTCCATGAATGTGTCGAACGTGTCCGTCTCACGCTCGGCGGGGCCGCCGCACTGCGGGCACGTCGTCTTGCGCCATTCCGGATCGGCCTTGATCGGCGATTGCACGCCCATGAAGCGGACGTTTTCCGGCAGCACGACGGGTAGTTGGTCTTCCGGCACGGGCACGACGCCGCACTTGGCGCAGTGGATCATCGGGATAGGGCAGCCCCAATAACGCTGGCGCGAAACGCCCCAATCGCGCAGACGATAATTCACGCGCCGCGAACCCGTGCCTTCGAGGTCGATGCGCTTGGCGATGGCCTCGAACGCACCTCGATAATCAAGACCGTCGTATTCACCCGAATTCACCAGCGTGCCGTATTCGGTGTAGGCGCCTTTGGTGATGATGTCGTTTTCGAATTCTTCGAGCACGGCCAACGAACCCGGCGCTTCGACGACTTCAAGCGGTCTGCCGACACCGAGCGCCGTCGTCATGGCATCGGAGTTGTTCTGGACATCGCGGCTGATTTCCTCGATCGCGTCACGCACCGCATCGCTGATGATGACCATCTTGATCATCAGATCGTATTTCGTCGCGAATTCCCAATCGCGCTGATCGTGTCCGGGCACGCCCATCACGGCGCCAGTGCCGTAGCCCATCAGCACGAAATTGGCGATCCAGACCGGAATCGTCTCACCGCTGATCGGATGGAGGGCGACGAATTCGGTGTCGATGCCTTTCTTTTCCTGCGTCTCGACGTCGGCTTCGGCGGTGCCGCCGTGACGGCAAGCATCGACGAAAGATCGAATGGCTGGATTTGTGGACGCGGCTTTCTGCGCCAGCGGATGTTCCGCGGCGATGGAAAGGAACGTCACGCCCATTAGAGTGTCGGGACGCGTGGTAAACACTTTGATCGGTTCACCACCATCGAGCGCGAACTGGATTTCCAGGCCTTCCGACCGGCCAATCCAGTTGCGCTGCATCGTCTTGACCGGATCGGGCCAGCCGGGAAGATTGTCGAGTTCGCTCAGCAGTTCGTCGGCATACGCGGTGATCTTCAGAAACCATTGCGGAATTTCGCGCTTCTCGACCAGCGCGCCGGTGCGCCAGCCGCGACCGTCGATCACCTGCTCGTTGGCGAGGACGGTCTGATCGACCGGATCCCAGTTCACGACGGATTTCTTGCGATACGCCATTCCTTGCTTGAACAAGCGTACGAACATGCGCTGTTCGTGCACGTAATATTCCGGACGACAGGTTGCGAATTCGCGCGACCAATCGATCGCGTAGCCGAGCGACTTCAGCTGCTCGCGCATGTGATCGATGTTGGCGTATGTCCACTTCGCCGGGGCGGTGTTGTTCTTTATCGCCGCGTTTTCCGCCGGCAGACCGAACGCATCCCACGCCATCGGCTGCAGTACATTGAAGCCGCGCATGCGCCAATAGCGGCTGATCGTGTCGCCGATCGTGTAATTGCGGACGTGGCCCATATGCAAGGCCCCGCTGGGATACGGCAGCATGGACATGCAGAAATACTTCGGCTTCGAGGTGTCTTCCGTCACCTCGAACGCGTGCGTTTCGTTCCACAATCGTTGCGCCGCGGCCTCGACCGCGGCGAAGTCGTAATTTTCCTGCATGGGGTTTTGCAATGGCGGCCGTCTGCCGCCGTTCTAGTAGGTTTGAGCGTATTGTAACGCAGCGGCCATGCACACTCCGATTCCAAACCGACTTGCTGAACCCGCGTCCGAAAGCGCGGTGGGCGTTCTTGCCGACCTCACGGCCGAAATCGCGAAGGAACATCCGCTGGCGGTGAAGGTCGATCGCATCCTGACGGCGGCACGCAGGCTCACACAGGCAGACATCGGCATCGTCGGTTTGGTCGACACCGAATGGGATTCGATGCGCACGTTCGCGCATCAGCCCACGCCGCTGAATGTCGGTGCAGCTTATCCGCGCGGTGAGAGCGTCGGCGGCTATATTCTGGAAACGGGGCAACGCTATCGCGGACGCTATGATGCGTTGCCCGCGCCGCGGCTCGGTTTGAGCGATCACGATGTCGCCGGTTTTCCGATTTCGTGGGACGGCGAGCTGCTCGGCTACATCGCCGTGACGCTGGCGCCGCCAAAACGATTCACGGATGCGCACATCGAGGCCATCGAACTGCTGGCCGGCATCGCGGCCACTGCACTCGAGCATGCGCGACGCACTGACTATCAACAACGCAGCCGTCTGCGCTTCGAACTGATCGCGCGCATCGCCGCAGAAATCCATCGCGAGCGCGATCGCGACGCGATCCTGCAGCGCGCCGCCGATGTGATTCACGAAACGCTGCGTTTCAAGACCGTCGACATTCCGGCCGTCGATCCGGCCGATCCGGCGATTCTGGTTTTGCGCGCGCGCGGTGGAATAACGGTGAACGCGTCGCGCGACGACCGATTGTCGATCGACAACGGCATCATGGGCGCCGCGGCGCGCGAAGTGCGCACGCAACTCGTGAACGACGTGCGCCGCGATCCGCGTTATATCTGCCCGCCCGGCCTCGCGCCGGCGCGCGCGGAGCTGGCGGTACCGATTCAATCGGCGAACCGCGTGCATGGCGTGTTGAACGTGGAAAGCGATCGCGCGTTCGACGATCTCGACCGGCGCAGCATGGAAGTGATCGCGGATTACCTGGCCGTCGCCATCGACAACGCGGGGCTGTTCGAACAGGCCGCGCATGTTGCTGTGATGGCCGAACGCCAGCGGCTCGCGCGCGAGCTGCACGACAACGTGACGCAGATCTTGTCGTCGATGAGCCTGCTCAGTCAGACGCTGGCGACGGCGTGGCAGCGCAGTCCGGCCGAAGGCGAACGGCGCGCGGCGCGCTTGCAGCAACTGGCGCAGACGGCGTTCGCCGAGATGCGCATGCTGTTGCATCAACTGGTGCCGTCGCAGTTGGGATCGATCACGCAGGTGTCGCGGCGCAGCCGCGCACTTGTCGGCGTGGAGAACTTGCGCGAACACGCCCTGCCCTCCGCGCTGACGAAACTGCTCGCGTCGGCCGTGCCCGAAACGATCGCGGTGAAGTCGAATTTTTCCGGCTATGTGCCGCAACGTCTCGATCTGGAAGAAGCGCTGTACCGCGTCTGTCAGGAAGCCGTGTCGAATACCGTGCGGCATGCCGGCGCGAAACGTATTCGCATCGAAGCGGCCGTCACTGCCACGCACTCGGTGTTGCGCGTCGCCGACGACGGACGCGGACTGGACACGGTGTTCCGTCCCGGCGTCGGGCTCGGCAGCATGCGCACGCGTATCGAAAGTCTGCACGGACAATTCCGTATCGCGCCGAACACGCCGAACGGCACACTCGTCGAAGCGCGCTTGCCGCGTGGCGATCGCAACGACGTGCCGACCTGACGAAAGTTAGGACATCGTCCTGACTTCGGCGGCTATCGCCGCGCGCCTTCCCGATGCAGATTGCCTATCATGAATGCACTCCTAGCCGAAACTGCCGACGCACCCGCTTCCGTCATGCGCCTGATTCTTGTCGATGATCATGCCGTCGTGCGCGAAGGCGTGCGCGCGATCCTCGAAATGTATGAGGACGTTGAAATCGTCGGCGAATTCGCGAACGGATCCGATGCGCTCGACGCCGCCGCTGCGCTGGCGCCTGACGTGGCGCTGGTCGATCTGAAGATGCCGGGCATTTCGGCCGTCGAAACGATTCGCGGCCTGCGCGAACGTGTGCCCACGATCAAGGTAATGGTGTTCACGAGCTTCGGCGAAGATGCACTGATTCGCGCGACACTGGACGCCGGCGCAACCGGATTTCTCATTAAAGATGCGATGCAGGACGATTTGATTCGCGCAATCCGCAGCGTGGCCAATGGACAGCCGTATCTCGCGCCGGCCGCGCAGCGTCAACTGATGGACTTGCTGCGCAAGCCCGGCGACGCGCACGAATCCCTCACGGCACGCGAGCACGATGTCGTGCGGCTCGTCGCCGAAGGTATGTCGAACAAGCAGATCGCGCGGAAGCTCAATCTCACCGAGGGCACTGTAAAAGGTTATGTGAGCCAGGTGCTCGCCAAACTGCGGCTGCAGGATCGCACGCAGATCGCGCTGTATGCCGTGCGTCAGGGCTGGCTCAACGATAGCGCGAGCTGATAGTACTTCCTTCGTCCAACTCCCCGACTTCCGGCATAGGCATCGCCGCGCGTTCCACGTAACATGCGGCCGTCCCTAAGCCCAAGCCGGAGAATGCCATGCTCGCGTCATTGATTGCCGCCGCTCTTGCAACCTCGCCGTACAACGTCACGGTGAACGCGGATGGGTTGGCCGACATTCGCATTCATTGCGGTCATTTGATCGACACGGACGCCGGCAAGTTGCTCGGCGAATCGACGATCACGGTGCAAAACGGCCGCGTCAAAGACGTACGCGCAGGAAATGCGGCGGGCGGTGGAACAGTCATCGAGCTCGGCAATCAAACGTGCATGCCCGGTCTAATCGACAGTCATACGCATTTGAGTGGCGAGACCAGCCCGACTCAGTACAACGATCAGTTCCGCTGGAATGCTGCCGACTACGCGATTCGCAGCGTGGTGTATGCGAAGCGCACGCTGGAAGCGGGCTTCACAACCGTGCGCAACGTCGGCGACAACGATTACGACACGGTGTCGCTGCGCAATGCAATCAATGCGGGCATCGTACCCGGTCCGCGCATCTTCACGGCGGGCACCGCCATCGGTTCGTCGGGCGGGCACGCCGATGGCACCGACGGGTATCGGCATGACCTCGCCGGCGATCCGGGTCCGAAGGACAGCATCATCAACTCGCCGGAGGACGCGTGGAAAGCCGTGCGTCTGCATTACAAGAACGGCGCGGATCTGATCAAGATCATGCCGTCCGGCGGCGTGCTCGACGAAAGCTCCAGTGTCGACAACGCGCAGCTCACGATTCCGGAAATCCAGGCCATCGTCGCCGCCGCACACGATTACGGTTTCACCGTGGCCGCGCACGCGCACGGCGCCGAGGGAATTCGACGCGCGGTGATCGGCGGCGTCGATTCCATCGAGCACGGCACGTTCATGGACGACGCCGACATGAAGCTGATGAAGGAACATGGCACCTGGTACGTGCCGACGATCATCGCCGGCAAGTACGTCGAGGAAAAAGCCAACGTTCCCGGCTACTACCCCGCGCAAGTGGCGGTGAAGGCGAAGATGGTCGGACCCATCATCCAGGCCACGGCCGGCAAGGCGTACAAAGCGGGCGTGAAGATCGCGTTCGGTACGGACGCGGCTGTCTATCCGCACGGCGAGAACGCGAAAGAGTTCAAATACATGGTCGATGCCGGCATGCCGCCGATGTTCACCATTCAAGCGGCGACAACGCACGCAGCGCAGTTGCTCAAGCATGAAAAAGATCTCGGCAGCATCACGCCCGGAAAATATGCGGACGTGGTTGCGGTAAACGGCAATCCGCTCGACGACATCACTTTGCTGCAGCACGTGCAGTTCGTGATGAAGGAAGGAAAAGTATACAAAATGAACGGCGAGGAGCAGACGCCGGTCGCCGACGCGACGCCGGCGCCGTCGAAGGCACAAGGCGAGGAATTGATCGGATATTGATATTCGCCGCTTCCGTCCAGGCTTCGTGTCAGCAAAGCGCATGAAATGACGTAACCCCTGTCATCGCCTCAGCGAGACAGGAGTTACCATGCGTCGCGTTCCATTGGTTTCGATCGTTATCGCGGCCCTCGCCGCGTCGCCATCTGCATTTTCTCAGACCCTGGATGCGTTCAATCCATCGCCGGATACCTATCCGACCACCATCGCAGCGCAATCGGACGGCAAAATTCTGATCGCGGGAAATTTTCTGCACGTCGGCACGACCGTGCGTGAGCGCATGGCGCGGTTGTACGCAGACGGTTCGCTCGATACGAGCTTCGTCGATCCGATGATCGACAGCGAAGTGAAAGCCATCGCCGTGCAGCCGGACGGAAAAATACTGATCGCCGGCGGTTTCGACGCGATCAACACGACGACGCGCCATTGTCTCGCACGCCTGAATTCCGACGGCACGCTGGACGCGACGTTCGCGGACCCCGGATTCGACAGTACCGTGTGGGGGCTGGCCATCCAACCCGACGGCAATATTCTTGCGGCGGGCGACTTCCAGAACATCGGAACACATGCGCAAAATTATTTCGCGCGCATTACGTCGACAGGTGGATTCGACTCCAGCTTCGCCGATCCGCAACTGTGCTGCAGCTATGCGCGAACCGTTGCGATTCAGTCGAATGGCGACGTCGTGATCGGCGGGTATTTCTCGGAAGTGCACGGATCGTCGAACTATTCGTACCTCGCGCGATTCACCAGCACCGGCGTGCAGGACACGTCGTTTCCGAATGCGCCGGTGGTGTTGAATAGCCAAGCGCTCGTGATCGGTCCTGACGGATCAGTCTATCTCGGTTTTAGCGGTGCACCGAGCGTGCGCAAGTTGAAACCGAACGGCACGCTCGATTCGACATTCAACGGCGCGGCCTCGGATGGATCGGTCAACAGCATGGTATTGCAACCGAACGGAAAACTGGTGATCGGCGGCACGTTCGAGACCGTCGGCGGCGCATCACATCACGCGCTTGCGCGACTGAGCACGGACGGCTCGGTCGATTCGACATTCCCGGATCTGGATTTCTACGTGGATGCGGGAAATCTGAACGCGTACATCGAGAATGTGCTTGAACAGACGGACGGCAACATCGTGGTTGGCGGAAATTTCTCGCTGGCCGACGGCCAATCACGCCAGTACATGGCGCGCGTGATCACGGTTGAAGCGACTGTCAGCAAATTGACCGGCCTGGCGTCCGGCAGCAGCGTCGTCGCGACATGGACGCGCACGGGCGACGGCCCGGAATTGGCGACACCACCCATCCTCATGCATTCGACCGATGGCATGAATTTCACGGCCGTCGGCACCATGACGCGCATCGCGACGGGGTGGCAGGAAACTGCGAACTACAACGTCAACGGCACGCCGTTTTATCTGCGTGCGGATGGTTATGCGAGTTCGGGTGCGCAAAACGAGTCGATGAGCCGCGTCGAGAGTCCCGTGTATGTGAGCGACCGCATCTTCGCCGACGGATTCGAATAATTTGCGAATAGACGACCGATCGGTTCAGTTGCGTTTCGTGATCGCTGTGCCGGCATTCGATCGAAACATACCGAGCGTTGTCGGATTTAGATCGGCCTGCACGCCCGGCACAGCGGCAAGGCGTTGACGCGCATCGGTGCCAAGCTTTGCGGCTTCGACGCGATCGCTCAAGCATGCGGCACGCAACAACTGCACGGAGGGCCGCACTTGCGGATCTACGCCTTCAGTCACATCGATCTGCGCGAGCGACGCGTCCAGCAACGGCATCGCTTCGTCGCAACGGTGCCGTCCAACCAGCAAATCGGCCAAGGGAATTCGCCATTCGTACATGATGCTGGAACCCTTTTTCGTCATGGCCTCGCCTATCGTCAACGCGGCGCGGTACGATTTCTCGGCATTGCCGAATTCGCCGTTCGACGCTTGCGCTTGACCGAGCGCGCGCAACGCTACGGCGACGTTCGGCGACACCTCGCCTTCGTCTTCGCGAATCTGTGCAACCGCGGCCTCGGCGAACGGCACGGCTTCTGCCGTCTTGTTTTCCAACTCCAGTGCGGAGGCCAGGTTTTGGCGCGCTGTCACACGCAGCAGCTGACCGTTGTCCTTGCGCGCGTGCTCGATCGCATTGCGCAACATCTTTTCTGCTTCGGCCGGCATGCCCGCATGCAGCAGCGTATAAGCGAGATTGTTTTGCGCGGTCAGCGTATCGGGATGATCATCGCCGAGCGTGCGACGAAAGCGATCGAATACTTCGCGCATCAGAGGCACGGCACCGGCAAAATCGCGGCGCGCGGCGCGCAGCACGGCGATCATGTTGAGCGCCTCGCTGATCTTCGGATGATCCGCCGGCAGACCGCGCCGAAAAATCGCGAGCGAATCCTGCGCCAGCTTTTCGGCCTCGTCGTATTCGCCCTGCGAATCGTAGGCGGACGACAGCGCAAGCTCCGCAAACCCGACCAGCGGATGCGCAGGACCGAACACTTGCCGGCGAATCTTCAACGCGCGTTCGAGCATGACGCGCGCTTCCGAATAATGGCCCGAGTCGTCCAGATGCGTGCCGAGATTGACGAGTGTGGTGGCGACATCGGCATCGTCCGGCCCGAGATTTTTTTCGCGGATGTCCAAGGCGCGCTGGTACGAAGCCAGCGCATCCTGGCGCTTGCCGAGATCGTCGAGATTGGCGGCGTAGTCGTCGAGGTAGCGCGCGGTCTCCGTCGCGTCTTTTCCGAAACGCTGCTCAGCCAGATTCAGCGCAGTGAGGAGATTTCCTGCGGCCGCCTGGAAATCGCCGCGGTTGCGCTGCAACGTCGCCAGTTGATCCAGGCTTTCGATCAATTCAGGATCGTCGTGCGGCAATGTCGAACGGCGCAATTCGAGCGCTTCCCGCAACATCGGCTCGGCGTGCGCGTAATCGCCTTTCAGCCGATAGATGCGGCCGACGTCGTCGAGGCTTTCGGCGATGTCCTTGTCGCTGCGCGGCGATCGGGCACGACGCAACGCGAGCGATTCCTCCGCAAGCGGCAGCGCGCGATCGTACAGGCCGAGGTCGGTATATGTCGTGGCGATGGTGTGCAGCAAGCGCGCGCGCACGTCCGGTTCGACGAACGCATCCGAATGCAAGCGGTCGGTGCCTTGATCCAGCATATCCTGCGCGGTGACGTTCGCGCCGCGCGATAGGGCGGGATCGGCGCCCCGGAAAATGCCTTCGAGAAACGTGGTCACTTGTTGCGACACCAGCGCCTGCCGCGTTTTCTCGCGCGCCTGCCACAACGCGAACACCAGCGCGACGACGAGAACGGCGAAACCCAACACCGTAGTGCCGACTCCGACGCGATGACGATCGACGAACTTGCCGAGGCGATAGCCTACGCTGTCGCGCCGTGCGGAAATCGGCTGTCCGGCGAGAAAGCGCTGCAAATCTTTCGCAAACGCGTCGACCGTCGAGTAGCGCCGCTGCGGATCGCGTTGCATCGCGGTGAGGATGATCGTATCGAGATCGCCGCGCAGACGCCGTACGGTCGCCGGCCCGGTATCGTCGACGACCTTGCTCGCCAGCGGTGTCGTAGTCGTCGAATCCATTGCGTTGCGCACATCGTCGACATTCGATCCGTCGCGAAAATCGAACGGCCGCTTTCCGGTGAGCAACTCGAACAGAACGACGCCGAGCGAATAGATATCCGTCGCCGTGCTCACCGGTTGCCCGCGAATCTGTTCCGGCGCGGCGTAAGCGGGCGTGAGCGGACGATGTTGCGCGTCGGCCGTCTGCGTCATGCCGCCGTGCGAATCGTCGAGCAGTTTGGCGATGCCGAAATCGAGCAGCTTCGCTTCGCCGTTCGCCGTGACAAGAATGTTCGACGGCTTGATGTCGCGATGCACGACGAGTTGCCCATGCGCGAACTGCACCGCGGTGCAGACGTCGCAAAAGAGCTTGATGCGCGCTTCGAGTCCAAGCTCGCACTGCGCGCAGTAGCGCAGCACCGGTTCGCCGTCGATGTATTCCATCGCGAAATACGGACGTCCGTCTTTCGCGATGCCGCCGTCGAGCAGGCGCGCGATGTGCGGATGTTCCAGCCGCGCGAGAATTTGACGCTCGCGCAGAAAACGCGCCTGCACGGCGTCGCTGTCCATGCCGCGCTTGACGAGCTTGACTGCCGCGCGTTGCTCAAATTGTCCGTCGGCGCGCTCGGCCAGCAGGACGATGCCCATACCGCCGCGGCCCAGTTCGCTCAGCACGCGCCAAGGACCAATGCGTTCGTGCGTCTGCCACGTTTTCTCGTCGATGCCGCTTGCCCACTCCGCCGCCGCAGCGCCGCGCGCGGAATCCACACCGCCATCGAACGATTGCGCACTCACATCCGCCGCAATCAGTTGCTCGACTTCGCGGCGCAACGATGCGTCGTGCGCGCAAAGTTCATCCAGCAGCTTTGGCCGATCTGCCGGCGACGCGTCGGCGACGCGGTCGAAGATGCTGCCAACGAGTCGCCAACGTTCGGCGTCCATCACGATTCGCCCAACGGTTCCAAGCCGGGTTCCAGCCCGAGCTCGCGCACGAGAAAAGCGCGAGCT
>Ga0209006_10002000_pt1 | contig 18490 bp, 16 predicted proteins | sample JacPin_JW_Ref_O2_FD_188567 | JGI IMG/M metagenome (GOLD analysis project Ga0209006, IMG submission 188567) | Forest soil microbial communities from Algoma, Ontario, Canada - Jack Pine, Ontario site 1_JW_Ref_O2 (SPAdes) (version 2) | ecosystem: Environmental > Terrestrial > Soil > Boreal...
ATCGCGATAGGCGGCCGGCGGCTTGCCGGTATTGGGTACGCCGAGATCGCCGGTCGTCGGTGCGGGGTTGCCGGTCGGAAACGTGTAGATCGTGTTCAGTCCGGGTGTCTGGGCCAGCGCCGGAACGGTTGCTCCAATGATGAGCGCGGCGCAGACGAGGACGCGGTGATGGTGCTTGGTCATGCAACAGCCTTTCGCGATTGTATGAATCCAGCTTCGGTCTGTTGTGGATAGCCGCGCCGCCGATCACCCTGCCTACCCACGGAACAATTCGACTTTAGATGGCAATTGAGTCGTTCAGGAAGGACTTTTTTTGCAACCCGCGCGGTTGCGCTGCGCCGCGAAGCGGCTGCGTCACCGGCCAGAGGGTATCCGGCAACAAATTCAGGTCATCAAGTCAGGTCATGAAATTCGGATCATGCCGATCCGATGCGGCGCGGCATATTGCGCGCCACATCTGCTTTCGCATCAGGCGGCAACGCGGCGCGACGTGTTCTTGGCACCGCGCGCCGGCGCGGGCTTGATGCCGGCGATCTTCAGGATGATTTCGCGGAGACGCGGGTCCTTCACCCGCTTCGCCGCCCTCGCCGCCGGCAGCCACTGGAAGTCGCGTTCGTCTTTCTCGGGCCACTTGCGGCTCTGCCGCCGCACCCGCAGGGCGAACACCCGTACTTCGCAGACGGTGAAGGAGCCGTTCTTGTGCCGCTTGCGGTAGGAGAACGTGCCGACCGGACGCCGGCGGACCTTTCCCACCACGCCCGCCTCTTCGAATGCCTCGCGCGCGGCCGAGCGGTGTGGCGGGCGGCCCTTGTGCGGCCAACCCTTGGGGATGATCCAGCGCCGCCGCTCCCGCGACGTGATGAGCATGATCTCAGTGCGCGCGCTTCCGTCCACCCGGTAAGGCAGCGCAGCATATTGCACACGGCTCACGATGGCGGCGGCCTGCGTGACGACGCGCTCGACGTCTGCTCGCTCTTTGATCAATCCAGCCACTCCATTCCCACTCGATCGGCCGTGATAGGCTTTTTGCATGTCGGAAATTTGACCTACCGGGCCGCGGGCAGCGGCGCATCCCCCACATGCCTCGCTATCCACAAGTGCAACAATCGTATTGCGTCAACTCTACTCCACGTAACCGCCATGATCGACGGACGCAATGGGCAAATCCCCGCTGATATCGACGACCGCGGGCCGCGGTCTCGTTCGTTCACTTCAGGCGATAGCCCGGATTGACGACGTTCTCGCCGTCGTAGATGTCCATGCCAGAATCATAGATCTGGCGAAAAGCGTTGAAGAATGAGAGCTGGATGCCGGTCCGCGCGCCGACCTTGAGCTGCTCGATCCGCACCGCAACCTCGACCGGCTTCTGATCGCAATCGTCCTGGTATTCGGCCGTGAAGACGAAGGCCGGCTGGCTGGCGGCACCCGGAACGGCGGCCATCTCGCATCGTCCGGAAATCTCGATCTTCGGCCGGCAGACATCCTGGTCGAGCAAGGTGACCGTCCGGTCGACGGGAAGCTCGTAGACGTGGGCCGGATCGTACTTGAGCTGCGCGAGCGTACCCTTCGGGTCCGGATAGAGGAATCGCTGCGCAAGCTCGGGACCCTGGATGAGATAAGCGCGGCGCGCCGCGTCCCATCGCAGCTTTTCTTCGACCCGCGCGTTGCCCGCAGTGTTCGAGAAGCCGGTGAAGTCGAGCGCCGGGCAAAGCGCGACGGTATCGGCGTCCTCCGCCACTGTGGAGGAAGCCCCGGTGAGCAGCAACGCCACCGCGATGGCCACAGCAAGTCTTACTGGATTTCCGATTGCCTGATCGCACGCCAATCGAACCGACGGCGCTGTGGTGCCTTGCGATCCTCGCCTGGGCATTTTCGGCTGGCTCCCGGAGTCATCGGCATGAAAGGGCGTTATCGAGCGGTAAGCCAAGCATACGACTTTTGCCATCATGACTATTGTGCGATGCAATTGTTAAGCGGCATAGTCATGCGGAAGACATAAGAGGATTTGCCAAGAGGGACCTCCTTGCCAAGCCTCGGAAACACACTGGCCGGCATGGCCAAGTATCGGCACCAGTGGGAAAAAAAGCTGGCGCTGGCAAAACATGCCATGAGCACGCGCGGCCACCTGCCCGAACCGGGATCGAGCCGCCTCACCGAGGTGCGCGGCTTCGGATCGAATCCCGGCCGGCTGCGCATGTTCAAATATGTGCCCACTGCGCCGGAGCGGGCACTGGTGGTCGTTCTCCACGGCTGCACTCAGAACGCGGAGATCTATGACTTCGGTGCCGGCTGGTCGACGCTCGCCGAGCGCTACGGGTTCGTGCTGCTCATGCCGCAGCAGGAGCCTTCCAACAACCCCAACAGGTGCTTCAACTGGTTTCTCTCCCGCCACATCGAGCGCGACAAGGGCGAAACGTATTCGATCCGGCAGATGGTCGAAATCATGATCCGCGATCACGGCATCGACCCGCGTCGGGTCTACGTCACCGGCCTCTCGGCCGGCGGCGCGATGGCCGCCGTGCTGCTCGCCACCTACCCGGAGATGTTCGCCGGTGGCGCGGTGATCGCGGGGTTGCCGTACCGCACCGCGACCAACATGAACGAGGCCTTCGAGAGCATGTTCAATGCGCGCCCGCGCCCGGCGCGGGAATGGGGCGATTTCGTTCGCGGCGCTTCGCCGCATCCGCATCATGGGCCGTGGCCGCGCATCTCGGTCTGGCACGGCGATGCCGATCCGCTGGTGAAACGGGAGAACGCCGACCATCTCTGCGTCCAGTGGGCGAACGTGCACGGCCTCGGCGAGACGCCGACGCTGATGCAGACGGTCGATGGCTATCCGCGCCAGGTCTGGCGTAACCAACGCGGCGAGGACATCATCGAGTCCTACACCATCCCCCGCATGGCCCACGGGACGCCGCTGGCCGCAGGAGATGCCCACGATAAGTGCGGGAAACCCGGCGCTTTCCTGCTCGATGTCGGGATTTCATCGTCCTACCACATCGCCAAGTTCTGGGGGCTCGCCGACCGGGCCCGCGCAATCCAGCGCAGCAGGCTTCCGCGGCCGCCTGTAGCACCACGCACCGTCCCGGCGCCCGAGGCCCAGGCGCCTGAGCGGGGGCTGCACCGCCCCACCCACATCCCGGCGGCGCTTGCGAGGGCGCTGCGATCCGCAGGCCTGTGGAAATTGTAACGAGATCAGGACCGGTAAAACGAGGGCGCAACAAGGCTTGGCCTTGCCCCGCCGCTGCCCTTCGCATTTGATCTTGCTCGCGCCCTCGGCGCTCACCCCGCGCGCGTGACCCGACGCAGCGTCAGGTTGATCCGCCCGCCCTCGGCGAGGAGGCGCGAGGTGCCGGGCATGATGCGGTCGACGCCGTGGAAGGCGAGCCGCGCCTCGCCGCCGAGCACCACTGCGTCGCCGGACGCGAGCCGGAACGAGCGGGTCGGCCCTTGGCGCGTCGCCCCGCCGATCCGGAACAGGCAGGTGTCGCCGAGCGAGATCGAGACCACCGGCGCAGCGAAGTCCTCCTCGTCGCGATCCTGGTGAAGGCCCATGCGGGCGTCGGAGCCATAGAAATTGACGAGGCAGGCCTGTGGCGGCAGGGGATAGCCCGAAAGGTCGCCCCACGCCTTCATCAGGAGGGCGGGAATCGGCGGCCAGAGAGCGCCGGTCACCGGATGAGTCGCCTGGTAGCGGTAGCCTCGCTCGTCGGTCATCCAGCCGAGCGGGCCGCAATTGGTCATGCGCACCGACATCGGCTGGCCGCTGCGCGGCATGCGCGGGGTGTAGAGGGGCGCCTCGGCAATGACCTCGCGGACCGCGGCAAGAAGCCTTTCCTGGGCCTCGCGGTCAAGATAGCCGGGCACGACCCGCAGCCCGGCAAACGCAGGCGCATCCTGGGGCTGGAGCCCTTCTTCTGTCGTCTGTGAGGAAACGCCCATGCGCCCGATAGCCCCTTTTCAAACCGGCTCACACCGGGATATGATGGCGCAAAATAACAAATCATCTATGGTCGGAAAGGACGCCCTCCCATGACAAAAACTGCTCTGTGTGCCCTTGCAGCGTGCTCGGTCGCGGCCATTGGTTTTGCCGGCGGAGCGCAGGCCCAGCAGGCGAAGAAGCTTTTCTTCGAAGGCGACATCGTGCGCCATGCGCTGGCCGATCAGGCCGGGCCGTTCTGCGTCCTCAACAACCAGTACAAGCGCAACGAAGCGGTGGCGTGGCGCATCCGCGTGATTCAGCCGAACGGCGAAGTGGCCGACGACAAGGTGCTCAAGAGCGTGGTCGTCGAGCTCGGCAACGGCCAGAAGTTCCCCGCCGCCTTCAAGCCGCATGGCGCGCCGCCGACCGATCACTTCTGGTCGATGTTCTGGACCATCCCGGCCGACTTCCCGACGGGCTCGTTGGGCTACAAGATCATCGCCACCATGAACGACGGTTCGACGGTTGAATGGGTGCCGTTCGTTCGGCCGACCACCCAGCTGATGGTCGTTGCCGGCGATCCGGTGCTGAAGGCGAAGTAAGTCGAATTCCGAAAGGGTAGTCCATGCGGACATGCAGCGGCCGGCTGGCCGGTCTGGCGTGCGCGCTCGTTGCGCTTGCGCTGTCGTCTCCGGCGCCGTCGGTCGCTGCCCCGGCGTCCGCACTGGGGCCCGAGGTCAAGGTCTCGAAGCCCCGCGACGGCTATGTGGGCCGCATGGACGTCTCGCCGGAGCATGGCGCGGCGGGAACGCCGGTGACGGTGACCGCAGAAGGGCTGCCTCCGGGTCAAGAATTCCAGATCGTCTGGGTCACCTACAACGGTGAGTGGAAGGTCGAGAACGCCGAATATCACGGCCGCGAGTTCAACGAGGCCGCCTACGAGCTGGCCAAGGTCAAGGCCGACGCGTCGGGCCGCGTGAGCGCGAAATTCATCGCCCCGGACGATTACGGTTTTCTCCACGACATCGTCCTGCAGCAGGGCGATCGTCTGTTCACCAAGGTCGCCTATTCTCTTGACATGACGGTCGAGATCTCGCCGAAAAGCGGGCCGGTCGGCACGCCGATCCATGTCGACGTCAAGGGCATCGGCTTCCGTTCGCTCTACAATTCATGGGACGTCCTCTACGACAACGCCTTCACCGGCTGGATGTCCTCCGTGACCACCCATGGTGCGGCGAGCTTCACCATCCCGGCGACCGGCGGCCCGGGCGCCCACATCATCGAGGTGATGCACGGCGAGCTGACCTTCCCCTACCGTAACCCCGAGCAGAATCCGGCGCCGGGACGGCCGCGCTTCGAATTCGCGTTCACGGTCACCGACGGGCCGGCGGTGCTGCCGGCGCCGCCGGAGCAGCAGGCGCAGCGCGAAGTTCGCCGGCTGCCGCCCCCGGGCGAGCTCACCGCAAGCCCGGCCTTCGCCGGTGTCGGCGAGCCGGTCGCGGTGCGCGGCGCCGGCCTCGAGCCGGGCAAGCTCTATGCGCTCAATTGGACCCGGGTGGTCGGCAACCGCATGACCGGCCAGGGATGGGAGCAATTGTCGAAGCCGGTCGCGGAAGCGAAGGCTGATGCGAACGGCAACGTCGAGTTCCACTTTGCGACGCCCGACGACCTCGGCGGTACCCATGGCCTGTGGGTCCAGGCCGGCCCTGAGAAGAAGATCGGCTCGTTCTGGATCAAACCGACGGCGCTGCCGATGGACGTTAAGCGCGGCCCGGCGGGCACCACCTTCACGATCCATCTCAAGGGGGTCGGCTGGACCGAAACGGCCAATCTCTACAACGTGGTGTACGACAACAACTACACGGGCTACGTCTGCGCCTTCAACAGCCAGGGTGATGTCGAGATCATCATGAAGGCCACCGGCGCGCCGGGCTGGCACTACATCGATATCTATCCCGGCATCTACAAAGGCGCGGAGACGCGGCCGAACAACTTCCGCATCCCGCAGCTCACCTATGACCAGGATCATCCGGGTGAGGATCTGCCGGCCTTCCACTTCGCGTTCGAAGTGACACCGGGCAGCTCACGGGCGTCGCTGCCTTAAAGACCGAACGACGTTAAGGCGAATGCAGCCGGCGGCGCTCCCGCCGGCTATCTCGTGAGATGCGCTGTTTCCACCGCGATGTTGAAAAGCTGCGCGAGCGCACCCGAGATGTCCTGGTCGGTGGATACCTGGAAATAGAGGCCGGGTGACGCGCAGCTCTGCAGGTTCGGGCCGATGTTGGGCTGGAACGGCTTGATGTAGCTGTTGTACCAGGAGTTGGTCGGCAGCGGCAGATAGGTCGTGTAGAGCACGGCGATGCGGATGCCGCGGTTCTTGATGATGGTACAGTAGGATGGGTCCATCAGCGACTGCACGCGCGAGCCGTTGACGGTCTCGTCCTCGACCCCATCGGTGACGAAGAACAGCACCTCCTGCGGCGTATCACCTGCGGTGCGGGTGCCCCCGCCGGGAGTCGGCATGATCGAATTGATCTGGCTCATTGCGTTCGTGTAGTTCGTGATCGTGTCGTTGCTCCAGTTCTGGTAGGGCACCTCATAGAGCTGAACGTTGGCGGCCTGCGACTGCGCAGTGCTCAGGCTCGAGGTGAGCGGGGTGATGGTGTTGAAGCCGATGTTGAAGGTGTAGATCGCCGCGCGGTAGCTCGCGTTGTTGGAGGTGGCGGTCGACTGCGCCGTCCCCATCAGGTTCTGCACTGCCTGTGTCAGCAAGTCCATGCGCAGCGTGACCCCGAGGCTGCGTGCCAACCCGTAATAGTCGTTGGGCGAGGTGTCCGACTCATGGCAGCCGAACGCGCACTGATCCGGAGTGTTGTTGACCATGGTGTTGATGCCGGACGTAGTCGCCGCGATCGCCATCGAGGGCGAATTGTCGAGCAGCAGGTAGAAGTCGATGTTGGGCGGCACCGTCGCCGTGGACTGCGTCGAGCCGCTGATCGGAAGCGAGCTCTTGGCGGTATAGCCGCCGAACAGCGCGTTCGAGGTCGTCTGGTAGCTCACCGTCACGGTGCGGGTAAGGCCGCTATCGGCCGCCGTCACATTAAGGGTGATCGGGCCGACGCCTTTGACGAGCGGCGCCTGGCTGTTGAACAAGGTGGTGGCGGTGTTGATGGAGGTTTGATCGCTCGACGCCAGCATCGCCGGCGTCACCGCGGACAGCGCAGCCGAATCGGCAATGCTGTCGAGCATGACCTTGCGCGCGGAGGATTGTGAGTAGTCGACGGTGATGCCGACGAGGCCGAGGATCGGCAGGAGAGTGAGCGCAAACATCGGCGTGAGGTTGCCGCCTTCATCGCGGGCAAGACGTTGCAGCGCTTCGATGTTCATGCCGGGGCCCTCGACGAGTTGACACTCCTGTCATAGGTAGCCGGCCAACCGTTTACCGATTTTTCATCGCGTCGATAGAATCGCGACGCGAATTGAAATGCTTTCCACGACGAAACCGATGCAAAACTCCGGAAAAGCCGCGCGACTTTTCGATTCGGATGAAGCGCAAAATCGAAACGATTTTCGCAGCGTTTCGATCACGCGTGAACGTTGCGGGCCGGTGCCGCCCAGCCCCTGCGCGTCACGACCCGCAAGTGAGCGCGCGGTCGAAGAGCCGGCAGTGATTGATCGGCCGGCCGTCGGCATCGAACAGCGTGCCGACCCAGCCCGTGCCGAGGCGATCCCACACCATGTAGGCGAATCCCGAATAGGTCACGGATCGCGCGACCTTCAGACCGTTGATGTCGGCGCCGACGAAGCTGATCGGCGGCACCACCGAGAGCTTGTCGCCGCCGGTGCCGACCACGAGCTGCGGCGGGCGCGCGCCGTCGAAGTCGACCGCCTGGAAGAAATGGATGTGGCCGGCCGCTTCCATCCGCACCCCGCTCGGCATCAACGGGCCGAGCGCCTCTTCCTGCACGTGATTATCGACCTCGTTTTCATCGCTGGTGGGCTCCGCCGCCCGCATGGAGTTCGACGGACGGTGACTCACCATCCACGCCTCCGCCGGGACCTTGGCCACGATGTCGCGAAACTGCCCGCGCAGAAGATCGACCAGCGGCTTCGAATCGCCCTTTGGGTCGGCGGCCTTTCCGTCATCGACGACGATCACGCCGAAATCGCCAAGGCGAGCGACGAAGATTCCGGTGAGGTCTCGGCAGCCTCGCTCAAAGGGGGAGCGGTCCATGAAGCGGAACCAGCCCTCGCCGGCGCGGCTGCAGTCCTCGTGATTGCCGCGCACCATGATCCATGGCGCGGCGGCGAAGAGCGGTGCCGCCGGCTCGAAGAAATCGGCATTCCACGCGTCCCAGCCATAGCCCCACGGGCTCCCGGCGCAGCCGTTATTGCCGACCGGGCATGCGGATTCTCGGTAGTGATAATCGCCGACATGGATCACGAGATCGGGGCGCGTCGTCGCCGCAAGGGCGGCAATGCGCGCGAACGGCCACGCAACCGGATCGTTGCAGTCCTGGAACGCATTGCCGGCCGCGAGCCGGCATCCGGTGTCGCCGAACATCAGGATGCGTTGTGGATTGGGACGTACGAGCGGAAGTGTCATGCCGTCGAGCACGCCGGCGATCGCGTCCGGCGGCACTGCGACCTCGCAGCCGCGCACCTTGAACTCCGCGGGCTTCACGTTGTCGAACTTCTCGCCCGGCTCCGAGCGCACCGCCATCGGCGTCGGCGTCCCGTCGAACAGCACTGACGGACACGCCTCGTCGGTGATCGCGCGCACGCTCGACGTCCCGTCGGGCCCGACCTCGACCCACTGCGACAGCACCTTGGCATGTGCCGGCGCCGCCCCGGACGATGCGAGGGCGACAACGGCAAGGGCGGTGAGCCGGCAGCGACTTCCGAAGTCCATGACGGGCCTTTCGCGGGGAGACGATCGTCCGAGGGAGACGAATCCATAACGAGTGGCACATATCATGGACGCGCCCTAAATGATCGTCGAGACACCGCGGCCGCGGCGGCCGGGCTGCTGGCACCGCTCTTGCTTTGTGGCATGGGAGCATCGCAGGCGCCGATCGCCCGTATCGACGCCGCCGATCAAACGTTTCGCATGGACCTGAACACCATCACCGAGGTCGCGAGGCCGCGAAATCGCAGCGAGATGTCGGCGTGGAGCACCGGCGATGCGTGGCTCGCCGGCGGCACGTGGCTGTTTTCCGAGCCGCAACCTGCGCTCTCCCGGCTGATCGACCTTTCCGCCCTGGACTGGCCGGCGACGGTGATTTCTCCCGGCGGCCTCGAAATCGCCGCGACCTGCACCGTCGCTACGCTCGATGCCCTGGCACTGCCGCCGGAATGGGCGGCGGCGCCGCTCATCGACCAGTGCTGCCGCGCCTTCCTCGCCTCGTTCAAGATCTGGAATATGGCGACGGTCGGCGGCAACATCTGCATGGCGCTGCCGGCGGGTCCAATGATTTCGCTCACCGCGGCTCTCGACGGCATCTGCACCATCTGGACGCCCGACGGTGGAGAGCGGCGCGTCGCCGTCACCGACTTCGTGCTCGGCCCCCTACGCAACGTGCTGCGGCCCGGCGAACTGTTGCGCGCGATTTCGCTGCCTGCCGCGGCACTCGCGAAGCGCACGGCCTTTCGCAAGATCTCGCTCTCGCCGCTCGGCCGTTCCGCCGCTCTGCTGATCGGAACGCTCGCGCGCGATGGCGGCTTTATGCTGACCATTACGGCATCGACGCCGCGCCCGGTCCGGCTCGTCTTCTCCGCGCTGCCGTCGGGCGCGGCGTTGCGGCAACGCATCGAGGAGACCATCGCCGAGAGCCAATATTTCGACGACCTGCACGGCGCGCCGGCGTGGCGGCGACACATGACGCTACACTTGGCCGAAGAAATCCGCAGTGAACTCGCGGGCGCGCCATGACCTATCTCGTCAACGGCACCTACTCCTCCGCGACGCCGCGCCCGGGCCAGTGCCTGCGCACCTTCCTGCGCCAGCTCGGATGGTTCGGCGTCAAGAAGGGCTGCGACGCCGGCGACTGCGGCGCCTGCAGCGTGCTGGTCAACGGTGAGCCGGTGCATAGCTGCCTTTTCCCGGCGTTCCGCGCCGAAGGCTGCGAGATCACGACCATCGAAGGCCTCGCGAGCAATGGCGCCCTGCATCCGATGCAGCACGCCTTTCTGCAGGCCCAGGGCTTCCAATGCGGATTTTGCGCGCCGGGCATGATCATCACGGCCTCGAGCCTCAACCAGGCCCAGCGCGCCGACCTCGCCAATTCCCTCAAAGGCAATCTGTGCCGGTGCACGGGATATCGCGCGATCGAGGATGCGGTGCGCGGCTTGCGCCATATCGATGAGACCGATCCCGCCTCGCCTTGCGGCCGTAATGTGCCGGCGCCGGCCGGCCCGGCCGTGGTGACCGGCAAGGCACGTTACACCTTCGACATCGCGGTCGACGGCCTGCTGCACATGAAGCTGCTGCGCGCGCCCCACGCCCATGCCCGCATCCTGTCGATCCGCGACGAGCAGGCGCTCACCGTGCCCGGCGTCGTCTCCGTCCTCACCTGGAGGGACACGCCGTCACGCCGCTTCTCCACGGCGCGGCACGAGCTCGACACCGACGATCCTGATGACACCGTCATCCTCGACGACATCGTCCGTTTTGCCGGCCAGCGCGTCGCTGCGGTGATCGCCGAAAGCGAAGGTGCCGCGGAGGAAGGCTGCCGGCGTCTGATCGTCGACTACGAGGTGCGGCCCGCCGTCTTTGATCCCGAAACCGCGATGTCGCCCGGCGCGCCCGTCGTCCACGACGTCGGACGAGAGGCGCGCATCCACGATCCCGTGCGCAACATTCTCTCCGAGGTCCACGGCCATATCGGCGACGTCGAGCAAGGCTTCGCCGCCGCCGACTTCGTTCACGAACGAACTTATGTCACCCAGCGCGTCCAGCACGCCCATCTCGAGACCCACGGCGCGGTGGCCTGGCTCGATGGCAGCGGCCAACTCAATGTGCGTTCGAGCACGCAGACGCCGTTCCTCACCCGTCGCGCGTTGTGCACCCTGTTCGACCTTCCTCCGGTTTCCGTACGGGTCTACTGCGACCGCGTCGGCGGCGGCTTCGGCGGCAAGCAGGAGATGCTCGTCGAGGACATCGTCGCGCTGGCGACGCTGCGCACCGGGCGGCCGGTGAAGCTCGAGTTCACCCGCGAGGAGCAATTCATCGGTGCGACCACCCGCCATCCGATGCGGATCCGCGTGAAGGCCGGCGTACGGCGCGACGGCACCCTCACCGCGATCGCCATGCACATCGTCTCCAACACCGGCGCCTATGGCAATCACGGCGCCGGCGTACTGCATCACGCCTGCGGCGAATCGATCGGCGTCTACCGCTGCCCGAACAAGAAGGTCGACGGCTATGCCGTCTACACCAACACCGTGCCGAGCGGCGCCTTCCGCGGCTACGGCCTGAGCCAGGCCAACTTCGCGATCGAGTCGGCGATGGACGAATTGGCGCGCGGCATCGGCATGGACCCCTTCACGCTGCGCCGGCGCAACATCGTACTTCCCGGCGATCCCATGGTCTCGACCGGGGAAGCGCAGCACGATGTCGAATACGGCAGCTACGGGCTCGAAGCGTGCCTCACCCATGTCGAGGAGGCGTTGGCGAACGGCGGCGGCGCTGCGCCGCCCGGACCGCATTGGCTCGTCGGCAACGGGATCGCGCTCGGCATGATCGACACCGTGCCGCCGAACGGCCATCGCGCCGACGTGCGCGTGACATTGCGCGACGACGGCTTCTACGAGCTCGTCGTCGGCACTGCCGAGTTCGGCAACGGCACGACCACCGTCCATGCGCAGATCGCTGCGACCGCGCTCGGCACCACGGCAGCGCGGGTGCGCATCCGCCAGTCCGACACCAAGCACGGCGGCCACGATACCGGCGCGTTCGGCAGCACCGGCACCGTGGTCGCGGGGCTCGCGACATTGCGGGCGTGCGAACGCCTGCGCGAGGCCATTACAGCGTTTGCCGCGCAGCAGGCCGGCGGCGCCGCGAACACATGGACGCTGCAAGCCGACGCCGTCACCGGGCATGGGCAGCGCATCGGCCTAGGCGCGCTCGCCAGCGCCGCCAAGGCCGCCCGCCGCGAGCTCACCGCGACCGGCACGCACACCGGCACGCCGCGCTCGGTCGCGTTCAACGTCCAGGGCTTCCGGGTCGCGGTCAATCCGCACACCGGCGAGATCGGGATTCTGCGCAGCGTGCACGCCGCCGACGCCGGCTTCGTGATCAATCCGATGCAGTGCCGCGGCCAGATCGAAGGCGGCGTCGCCCAGGCGCTCGGCGCGACGCTTTACGAGGAGATCGCGATCCGACCGGACGGACGGGTCGCAAACCCGTCGTTCCGCGGCTATCACATTCCGGCCTTCGCCGACGTGCCGCGCACCGAGGTGATGCTGGCCGAAACGTCGGACCGGCTCGGCCCGTTCGGTGCGAAGTCGATGAGCGAGAGCCCGTACAACCCGATCGCCGCGGCGCTCGCCAATGCCGTCGCCGACGCGACCGGCATCCGATTCACCGTGCTGCCGCTCAAGGCGGACCGCATCTTTCCGGCGTTGCACGAAAAATTTGGGACCGCGCAGGACGACGCGCCTCCGCGCGCCCTTCAGGAGAGTGCAGTGCCCATCGCGCCGTACCGCCCGACGATCGGCAGCGCGGTGACGGCGCCCATCGGATCCACGGCGAAGTAGCCGGCGTGCAGATTGACGGTCGGATCGCAGTGGGTCGCGCCGATCAGCACGCGCGTGCCGAGCGCCGGCCGCGGCGACCCCGGCGGCAGCGTGATCGCGCCGTGCTCGTCGCCGGAAAAGGCGTAGCGCGTGCCCGCGGGAAGGCCGATGAAATATGACGGCGTCGGTCCGTTGACCGCGAGCGCCTTGGTGCCGGCATCGACGGTCACCCGATCTTCGCGATTAGTCGACACCACTGTCGCCAGCACATAGAGCGCGGGCGCGAAGGGAAGCGGCTTGCCGTCCTCCTGACGCACGCGGGCGTAGTCGGCGTCCATGAACACGTAGGAGCCGACCTGCAGCTCGGTGAACGGCCCGGCCATGTCGAGAGCGTGAGTGCCGGTGCCGCTGCCGGAGATCACCGGGCAGCCGATGCCTTCGGCGGCGAGCGCCGCGACTAGCAGGCGCACCGGCCCGGCTGCCGCCCGCACCGCCGCGCGCCGCTCCATCGGATCAAGGATGTGCTGGACATGGCCGGCATAACCCTGCAGGCCGCGGAACGCGAAGCGCGGATCGGCCGCCGCGGCCCGCGCCAAAGCGTGGCCGTCCTGCAGCGTGGTGACGCCGGTACGGCCCTGCCCGACATCGACGTCGATCAGCACCCCAAGCGTCGGGTCGCCCGCGACGATCGCGGTCTTGAGGCTGTCGAGCTGGTCGCGATGGTCGACGACGACGGTGAGCGGCGAGACGCGGTTGAGCGCCGCAACCCGCGCCGCCCGGTCGCGCCCGACGACGGGCGAGGTCACCAGGAGCCCGGTGATGCCCTCCCGCGCCATCGCCTCCGCTTCGAGCAGCGTCGCACAACAGATGCCGACGGCCCCGGCCGCGAGCTGCCGGCGCGCGATGGCCGGGGATTTGTGCGTCTTGGCATGGGGCCGCAGCGCCACCTTACGGGCCGCCGCAGCCTGGGCCATGCGCTCGATGTTCGAATGCAACGCCACCGCGTCGACGATCAGCGCCGGCGTATCGATCCGGTCGAGCGCTGGAAGATCGGGACGGAGGTGGGTCATGGCGGGAGCCAATCAGGAATCGAGGGCGCTCACAAGAGACCGCATTTCTGCAACTGTGTTCCCGCTTGAAAATGTCAGCGCTAATTCGGTCACGCCAGCCTCACCGCACGCCGCTACCTGCGCGGCACAATCCGCCGCCGTCCCCGCAATGGCAAAAGCTTCGACGAAGTGCTCATCGAGCACCGCAGCCGCATCCTCCCCGGCGCGCAACCGCTCCGCAGCGGCGGCGAATTGCGCCTCGCCGATGTTGCTGTCCATCGTAAGCGCCTGCTTTGCGCCTTCGAGCCGCTGGCCGAGGCGCCAGTAGGTGGGAAGCATCTCGCCGACCGCGCGCTTCGCGGCAGCGATCGCCTCGGCGCGGTCCTCTGCGACACAGCAGGGCATGTAGCGCACGACGCCGAGCGGACCCATGCGCCCTGCCCTCGCCGCGGCCTCGCGCATCAGCGCCGCCGAGCGCGCGACGAACGCCGCCGTACACATGTTCGACACCAGGAGGCCATCGGCGCGCTCGCCGCACAGTGCAAGGCTACGATCGCCGCGGCCGGCCATGAAGATCGCGATATCGCGGCGCGGCGCGTAATCGAGCTTCACGCGGTCGATCTTGAACACCTCGCCGGCGAAGGTCACCTCCTCGCCCGCGAGCAGCGCGCGCACGATCGCGATCGCCTCGCCGAGCGCGGTCACCGGGCGCGCATAGCTCATCCCGATCCGCTCGACCGCGCCTCCGACGCCGGAACCGATGCCGAGCCGCATCCGGCCGCTCGCCTGCTCACCCGCGAGCTCATCGAGCGCGCCGATCTCCATGGCGATCAGCGTGGGATGCCGGTTGTACGGATTGAAGACGCCGGCGCCGATCCCAAGCCGCTGCGTCGCGACCGCGCAGGCCGCCGCCGCCGGCAGGATGCCGCGGGCAAACATGTTCTCGGCGAACCATACCGAGGCGAAGCCTGCTGCCTCGGCAGCTTTCGCCTGGGCGACGCACTGCGCGGCGGTCAGCCCGCCATGCAGGCGCACGCTCAACTTCGGGAGCGACGTCAAGGTGCGCTCACACGCCGCCGGGCCGAGGGCCGCCGTCGGCCGGGGAGAAATGCGCATGCACCACGCGCCACGTGCCGTCCTCCTTGCGGAATGCCATGGTCGAGCGCGATACGAATTCCGAGTTGTCGTAGTGGATGTCGCGCGGCGGGGGCTCCTTGCCGGTCCATTGCCGCCGCGTCTTGCGGTGACACCACACCACGGCGAGGTCGCCGGTGACGACGCCGCCGATGTCGTAGGGCGTCCAGTAGCTCGACTGCACCTGCTGGACATAGAACTTCCACAGCCGGGTCCAGTGCTCGCGGCCGCGATAGGTGTGCCCGTTCAGATTGAAGTAGGTCGCTTCCGGCGAGGGGCTGAACAGCGGCTGCAGGTTCTCCCAGTCGAACCGCGTGTTGACGTCGATATAGGCCTCATGAAGCTTGAGGATCTCGGCGCGATCCGCTGCGCTGCCCCCGACCAAATTCTGTTCACTCATCCGCCCGCATCCGATTTTCCGCTCGGGCCTCGGAGCTAGCATGTTATCGTCGCCGCTACGAGCCACGCCTCTATGCAGCCAGCCCGGCGTGCGGAACATGGAGGAAAGACCATGGCGGCGGTGAGCGAAGTCGCATCCCGGGGCCCAAGTCAGCCACCAAGTCACCCGCCAAGTCACCCGCCTGCCGACGAGCGCGAAGGCATGCTGGCACGGCTCGGACTGCGCTTCACCAATTGGGCGGAGCACTGGTTTCCCGACGCCTATGTGTTCGTCTGTCTCGCGCTCGCCGTCGTCGCGGTCGCCGCGCTCATCAACGGCGCGACGCCGGCTGCAGTCGCCGCGTCGTTCGGCGATGGCTTCTGGAGCCTCATCGTCTTTACGATGCAGATGGTGATGGTGGTGGTGAGCGGTTACGTGGTCGCGACCTCGCCGCCGGCTGCGAAGCTGATCGATGCGCTCGCCGGCGTGCCGCGCTCGGGACGCGGCGCGGTGCCGTTCGTCGCCGCGGTGAGCATGCTGTCCTCGCTGCTCAACTGGGGCATGAGCCTCGTCTTCTCGGGCCTCCTGGTGCGGGCGCTCGCCCGGCGCACCGACCTTAAGATGGACTATCGCGCCGCCGGCGCCGCGGCCTATCTCGGTCTCGGCGCCACCTGGGCACTGGGGCTCTCCTCCTCCGCGGCGCAGCTTCAGGCCAACGCCGCGAGCCTGCCGAAGCCGCTGTTGGCGATCACCGGCGTCATCCCGTTCACCGAGACGATCTTCCTATGGCAATCGATGGTGATCGCCGCGGTGCTGATCGTGGTCTCGATGGCGATTGCACTGTGGTCGGCGCCGTCGGCGAAACAAACGCTCACCGCGCAGGCGATGGACATCAGCATCGAGGCACCGGTCTCGCAGGTCCACAAGCCGGAGCGGCCCGGCGAGTGGCTCGAATACAGCCCGCTGATCACGCTGATCGTCGTCGCCCTCGGCGGCGGCTGGCTGGTGCGCGAATTCGCCACCAAGGACGCGATCCTGGCCATATCGAACCTCAATACCTACAACCTGCTGTTCCTGATGCTCGGCGCGCTGCTGCACTGGCGGCCGCGCAACTTCCTCAACGCCGTCGCCAAGGCTGTGCCGGCGACGACCGGCGTGCTCATCCAGTTCCCGCTCTATGGCGGCGTCGCCACCATCCTGACCACGGCGAAAGGCGCCGGCGGCCACACCGTCGCCGACCAGATCTCGCACGCCTTCGTGGCACTGACGACGCACTCGACGTTTCCGGTGGCGATGGGCATCTACTCCGCCGTGCTCGGCTTCTTCATCCCGTCGGGCGGCGGCAAGTGGATCATCGAGGCGCCCTATGTGATGCAGGCCGCGAACGATCTCAAGGTGCACCTCGGCTGGGCGGTGCAGGTCTACAACACAGCGGAGGCGCTGCCGAACCTCATCAACCCCTTCTGGATGCTGCCGCTGCTCGGCGTGCTGGGCTTGCGGGCGCGGGACATCGTCGGCTTCACCTGCCTGCAGCTCATCGCGCACCTGCCGATCGTGCTGTTCCTGCTGTGGCTGCTGGCAGGCACGCTGACCTACATGCCGCCGGTCGTGCCGGGGTAACGGGTCTGCGCGGCCCCATCGTGCCACAGCACGCAGGGCAAGCTCGCTCCCTCCCCTGAAAGGGGGAAAAGCCCTGCTTGCTCCGTGGCTCCCGACCGCCTATTGCTGCGCCCCGCCCTCGTTTTCTCCGCAACGCCCGCGAAAGCTCCGTTTGACCCGACCCTCCGAGCCGATGTTCAACGTGCCGACCGTGGTCCTCGCGGTCCTGGCGGGGCTGCTGTTCATCCAGGCGGTGCGCGAGTGGGCGCTGACCGACGAGCAGAACCTCGACGTTCTGCTCTACTTCGCCTTCATTCCCGCGCGCTACGATGCCTCGGTGCTCGGCCAGGAGAGTTTTCCCGGCGGCCTCGGGCCGCAAATCTGGACCTTTCTCACCTACGCCTTCCTGCATGCCGACTTCACACATGTCGGGGTGAACTCGATCTGGCTGTTGCCGTTCGGTGCCGCGATGGCACGGCGATTCGGGGCGCTGCGGTTTCTCGCCTTCTTTGCGGTCACCGCTATCGCCGGATCGGCGCTGCATCTCGTCACCCATTGGGGCGAAGTTTTGCCGATGATCGGCGCGTCGGCGGCGGTATCGGGACTGATGGCCGGCTCGCTGCGCTTCATCTTCCAGGCCGGCGGCCCGCTCGCCATGTTCCGCACCGGCGATGAAGCCGCCTACCGGGTGCCGGCGGCACCGCTCATGGTCGCGCTCCGGAATCCACAGGTCGTCATTTTTCTGGTGGCATGGTTCGGGCTCAACCTGCTGTTCGGGATCGGATCGGCGAGCTTTCCCGGCTTCGAACAGGCCATCGCCTGGCAAGCCCACATCGGCGGCTTCCTCGCAGGGCTGATCCTGTTCGCGTTGTTCGATCCGATTCCGCCGCACATCGAGGTTCCTCCGACGCTGGAGGCCTGACCGCGCGCGTTGCAGCGCACTTGTTGCGCCGCACGCGGCGTTCACATCTTCGATATTGCTGTTGCCGTGGGACCGCGGTCAGCGGATGATGCACGCAAGGGAGGCGTCACCCCTTAAGGGACGTCACCGGCAGCAGTGACGCCCGAGCGAGGACGCCGCCAGGAGAGAGGCGCGCCGCATCTCGCATGGGCGCGTACCCCGGACGCAACTGGGAGGCTGCTATATGAACGTCAAGCACATCCTGTCTCAGAAGGGCTCGGACGTCCTCACGCTCGAGCCGACCGCGACCCTTGCGGATGCGATGGATATCCTCGCCAAGCGGCGGATCGGCGCGCTCGTCATCACCGGCGCCGACCGCCGGATCGTCGGCATCATCTCCGAACGTGACGTGGTGCGGGCGCTCGTCGAGCACGGCACCGGCATCCTCAAGTCGCCGGTTTCCGAGACGATGACGCGCAAGGTCGTGACCTGCGGACAGAACGAAACCATCGCGGAGATCATGGGCCGCATGACCGCGGGCAAGTTCCGCCACGTGCCGGTGGTCGAGCAGGGCCGACTGATCGGCATCGTGTCGATCGGCGACATCGTCAAGGCGCGGCTCGAGGAGCTCGAGCAGGAGCACGACGCACTGCGCGATTACATCCGCACCGCGTAGGGCACCTCGACCTTCAGGTCATGGCCGGGCTTGTCCCGGCCACCCCGCTTAACGAGGCACGGCCGTGCCATACGATCGGGGGCGCCGGGACAAG
>Ga0209006_10002001_pt1 | contig 18488 bp, 15 predicted proteins | sample JacPin_JW_Ref_O2_FD_188567 | JGI IMG/M metagenome (GOLD analysis project Ga0209006, IMG submission 188567) | Forest soil microbial communities from Algoma, Ontario, Canada - Jack Pine, Ontario site 1_JW_Ref_O2 (SPAdes) (version 2) | ecosystem: Environmental > Terrestrial > Soil > Boreal...
GACCTCGAAGCGGTTGGCGAATATGCCGCAGCAAACAAGCGCTGGGATTTTCTCTTGACGATGGCTCCGCTGGCCATCGGCGGTGGAACGGGTTCACCCATAAATCCTATTGCGACGTTCTAACAAGAGGCAATTCGTGTTATCCGCATTTCCAATGTGAACTCATCAAACGAACTTTTGGATTTCGATCGTTGTCGAAAACGCTCGCGCCGCCCGCCCGCGCCGGCAGACGTTCCTTCTCAGAGGGTTTCTCGAACATCACCCTCCCTGGGTTCAACCCCGGGAGTTGCCGCGAAAAGTTCTCCTACATGCTCACTGTCACCACAAAACGTCAATGAGGGGTTGTGACCATTCAATGAGGCAAATCTATGCCTAAATTCGCGGCTAATCTTACTATGTTGTTCACTGAACTTGATTTCTTGGATCGCTTCGATGCCGCAGCCAGTACAGGCTTCAAAGCCGTCGAGTTTCTCTTCCCCTATTCCTACAAATCGGATGAAATTCGGGAGAGACTCGCCCGCCATGATCTCGAACTGGTACTGCACAATTTGCCGGCGGGCAACTGGTCGGCGGGAGATCGGGGTATCGCTTGCTTGCCGGATCGAGTCGACGAATACCGCTCCGGAGTTGCTCGAGCAATAAAATATGCGAAAGAGCTTGGCTGTTCACAATTGAATTGTCTCGCCGGAATAGGGCCGAATGGCACTGATCCGAAAGTTCTGTACGAGACCTTCACGGAGAACCTGCGATTCACTGCAAACCAGCTCGAACAATCGGGGATCAGATTGCTGATCGAACCGATTAATACCAGGGACATCCCCGGTTTTTTTCTTAAAGGCACACAGCAGGCTGTCGAAATTATTCGCGACGTTGGCTCCAGCAACCTGAAGCTCCAATACGACGTTTACCACATGCAGATCATGGAGGGAGATTTAGCCTCGACAATTGAACGCAATCTGGATTTGATCGGCCACATCCAGGTTGCCGAAAACCCAGGGCGCCATGAGCCAGGGACCGGCGAAATCAATTTCGATTTTCTATTCGATTTCCTGGATTCGATCGGATATCAGGGCTGGATTGGGTGTGAATACAAGCCCAAAACCACTACGGTTGCGGGTCTTGAATGGTTTGAAGCGTATCGGGCCCGTTAAAAGCCGACCGCTCGGAGGATCGTATCGTGAGCGCAATAGGTTTTATAGGGTTGGGCATCATGGGCAGCCCGATGGCCCTCAATCTGATCAATGGCGGCCACCGGCTTTTCTTGAACAGCAGGAGCGGAGTTCCGAACGATTTGGCGGCGCGGGGGACAGTGTGTGGTTCGCCTAGCGAACTCGCTCAACGAGCGGACGTCATATTTATGATGCTGCCCGATACTCCTGACGTAGAAAAGGTGCTTTTTGGCGACAACGGTGTCGCCCAGGGTTTAGCACCGGGCAAGGTCGTTGTGGACATGAGCTCCATCGCTCCGATCGCGACCAAATCCTTTGCCAATCGCGTCCGGAACCTCGGGTGCGAGTATCTGGATGCGCCGGTATCAGGTGGTGAAATTGGCGCCAGGAACGCAAGTCTCACCATTATGGTCGGCGGGACCCGGGCAACATTCGAGAGAGTCAAACCGATCCTCGAACTCATGGGAAAAAACATAACGTTGGTCGGCGAAAACGGTACAGGACAAGCGTGCAAGGTAGCAAATCAGATCATAGTTGCGCTGACCATTGAAGCGGTCGGGGAAGCGCTTCTGTTCGCTTCGAAATCGGGCGCTGATCCGTCTCGTGTGCGAGAAGCGCTGATGGGCGGCTTCGCCGCTTCGCGTGTTCTGGAAGTGCACGGTAAGAGGATGATTGAACGTACTTTTGATCCGGGTTGTCGCATCGGACTGCATCAAAAGGATTTAAACCTCGCGCTTGCAGACGCACAGACTCTGAAGTTGAGTCTTCCGAACACCTCGGCCACCCAGCAATTGTTCAATGTATGTGTCGCGAATGGCGGTGCCGCTTGGGATCACTCCGCGCTCGTTCGTGCGCTAGAACTGATGGCGGCTCACGATCTCCTGTGCAAGGGATAAGCGAAGTGCTTAAAGAAATGCTTAACCCTCACATCAACTCTCTTAGCCGAAGTGTTTAACCCCTCGCGGCACTCCTCCGGTCCAATGATCAATGCGGGAAAGGGGACAGGGGCGTTTTTTCCCCTTCGTGGGTAGGCGTCCTGGCCACGTTCATAATCATCGCCAACGTTGTGTAGTAGCCGACAAGTACTGACATGTCGACCACGCCCTGTTCGCCGAACGCGCTTATCGCTCGCGCATATGTGGCGTCGGTTACACTCTGATTCTGGCGAAGCTCACTGCAGAAGTCGTAGGCGACCTCCTCATCCGCCGCCATACCAGTGGGGCGGCGCCCTTCGGCTATCGCAGTCACGAATTCCGGTTTCACCCCAGCCTTTACAGCCAGAGGAGCATGCGCACTGTACTCGTACTGTTGCGTCCACTGCCGGGCGGTCATGAGAATCACAAATTCAGTAAGTTTTTGCCCTATGCTGTTTTGGAACCGCAGATATTCGCCCGTCTTTTGTAGTCGGCTCATCAACTCCGGGCTTCGGAGCAGTGGCACGAATGGTCCGGCCACTGCGCCCCTCGGTCCCGCAATCAACTCGTCAGCAGCTTTTTTTTGAGCGTCGGTCATCTTTTCCTTGGGAATTGGCGGCATTCGATCCTGCGCTGCGGCGGTGCCCAAAAACGCGAACACAATACAGGCAGCGACAGCACACTTTGCGAGTGTCACGAGTCATCTCCTCTCCGATAGCATTACCAGAATCGTAACAGACTGGGGTCCTGCGAGACGATGCGTGATTCCACTTTCGGGACGCAAATCCTAGATCGCGGAAACGCCCCAGGGTTTGTGCACACGACGACGTCAACGCAACTGCAGAACGGGGCATTCGAGACATCGCTCACCCGGACGAACTCGCCCAGATGCCACGTCTGCTCCGAGTTCTCGCTCACCATTCCGGCTGATTGATCTGCTCCTTGCGACCCGGTGGGTACTCCGGCCTCGAATCAGTCTGGATCACACTCGGCTGGTCAGGGTTGTCTGGTCGTGCTTCTTCACGAAGAGAGACCTCTTCACCCTTCGTGGATTTGGATATTTCTCGCGGGCCCAGTCGAGCAATCCGAATCCCTGCATACGCTGTTTCCACGAATCCAAAGCTTGAGCGGTTGCATCTACTCGATCGTCATCTTTTCCTTCCGGGATAGCAGCGACTTCGCGCAGGTATTCTGGGAGCCGCTCGGCTTGCGTGGGGATATAGACAAATCCCTTTTTCGATGGTGCTACTTTCCGAGTGCTTGCCCGCGAGCTTATCCATTTGAGTCTCGCATCCGGTCGCCCTGTGCACTCCGTCCTCTCGCCGATCTTGTAGGAGCTTGTTCCTGAAACTCTGTCCTCGATAACGATGTTCTTGGCTGCGCATGGCGAAGCCTACTGCTTCACCGCTCCCTCCTCTTAGGTCCGGGTAATCCAAACGCTTGCGGAGCAAGCGCAGCAGATGGAGTTTGTTCTCCCAAACGCCCCAAATCTTGCACACACGGTAGTCGCTCAATTCGGAACTCTCGTTGGCGAACAGTCCCCGCAGGGACCGAAATCGCGAAGGCTTTTGGGCAAGCAGCCCTCTACAAGCGGTTTGACATGAGTCGTATCCCATTCCTTCGCGTCAGACTGAACGAGGCTTGGATGAAATGACGGCGAGCTGTAGGGCTTCTGCCAGGTGGACGGCGCGGCGGTCGGTGGACTGCAATATCTGCTCACGGCAGCTGAAGCCGTCGGTAACGATGAGTGTATCCCGCGAAGCTTGGCGCACGGCGGGCAGCAGCACGCGCTCGCCGGCGGCTTGCGCGATCGAGTATTTGTCGCGTTCGAAACCAAATGGCCCGGCCATACCGCAGCATCCCGAGTCAATCGAGTGCAATTCGGCGCCCATTTTGCGAAAGAGAGATTCGGTGTGGGTCATTTTCATCAGCGCCTTCTGATGGCAGTGGCCGTGTAGCAGAACCTTTCGCGGAAGGCGCGGAGGTTCGTAGCCGGCGGCATGACGTTCGAGGAATTCGCTCAGCAGAAACGTCTGGCTGCGCAGGCGCGCGGCGCGCGGATGGTCCGGAAACAGGTTTTGCAATTCGTCACGGAAGACGGACGCGCAACTGGGCTCGAGAACGACGATCGGCGTGCCGGCATCAACGGGGCGCGCGAAAATTTCAAGCGTGCGCTCCAGGTATTGCTTGGCATCGTCGAGCATCCCGAAATCGTAGAGCGGACGGCCGCAGCATGGCTGCTGGGCGGGAATCGTCACCGCGAATCCGGCGTACGTGAGGACCTCCAGCGCCGCCTGCAGAGTTTCAGGATGAAAGTAATTGTTGAAAGTATCCACCCACAAGATAACTTCGCGCGAGCCTGCCGGCGCCGGGTTCGCGGATTTTCCGTGATTTTCTCGCGCCGACTGCAGGAAACTCGCCGGAGCGAGGCGGGGAATTGCGCGCTCAGGAGCCAGGCGCAGCGCGGTTCGCAGGATGTGGCTGAAACCTGGCGCGTGGCTCAAAAAGTTCGCAGCGCGTGGAGCAAGCGAGGCGGCTCGCAGCCATTTGTCAATTCTGCCGAACACGCGGGCGAAGAGCGGACGACGATTTGATTCATAGAAGTGAGCTAGGAACTCGGCTTTGTACGTTGCGATGTCAACGTTCGCGGGGCATTCCGACTTACATGCTTTGCACGCCAAGCAGAGATCCAGCGACTCCTTCACCTGTTCATCCTGCCAACCGCCTTTAACGATTTCCCCCTGTAGCAACTCGAAGAGCATGTGGGCGCGGCCGCGCGTGCTGTGTTCTTCCTCGAGAGTCACCATGTAACTGGGACACATCGCGCCCGTGTCGTTTTTGCGGCACGCGCCAAGGCCGATGCATCGCTGAGCGGCTTTCGCGAACGAACCATCGTCTTCGGGAAACTTGAAATGGGTTTCGGGCGTGAGCGGCTTATAGTCCGCGCCCAGCCGCAGGTTTTCAGTGGGCAGGTATGGATCAATAACTTTGTGAGGATTCATCCCGTTCGTCGGATCCCATGCGGACTTGAATTCGCAGAACGCTTTCATCAGCTCTGGGCCGAACATCTTGGGAAGCAAGGCAGCGCGGGACTGGCCATCGCCATGCTCGCCGGAGAGCGAGCCGCCATAGGAGAGCACGAGGTCGGCGGCGCGGTCGATGAATTCGCTGTATTTGCGGATTCCATTTTCGCTTTCGAGGTCGAAGCTGACGCGCATGTGAATGCATCCGTGTCCGAAATGGCCGTAGAAAGAGGCCACGTAGCCGAAATCGTTCAGCAATGCGCGTAGATCGCGGAGATAGGGGCCCAGTTTTTCAGGCGCGACTGCCGCGTCGTCCCAGCCGTCCCACTGCGGTGCAGCGCCGGGCGCAAATGCGGCGGCGCGCGGCCCCGCCTCGCGAATCTGCCATATCGCCTGCGCTTCGGGCTTGGTGTAAAGGCGCGCGGCGGGTTTGCCCGGCAAGCGCTCGATATGCTCGATGAGTTGCCGGGCCGTCTCCTGACATTGGCCGGGATCGTCCGAACCGAATTCGACGAGCAGGTAGCCGCGACCTTCGGGAAGTAAATCCAGGTTCGGCGCCCCTTTCTTCTGGAGGCCATCCACCATGCTGCCTTCGAATCCTTCGAGGCCGATGGGATGGAAATTCAGAATCTCCGGAACGTGGTCCGCAGCGAGGAAGGCGTTCTTATAGCCAAGTCCAACAAGCGCGCGATGCGGAGGACTATGGATCAATTTAAGCTTGGCCTCCAGCACTGTCACGCAAGTGCCTTCGGAGCCGATCAGAGCGCGCGCGACGTGAAACCCGTTCTCCGGAAGGAGCTCATCAAGGTTGTAGCCGGAGACGCGGCGGGGAATGCGGGGGAAACGCGAGCGAATAAGGCCGGCGTACTGATCGCGGATGGCCTGCAGTCTGGCATAAATCTCGCCTCGGCGGCCACCCTCGCGGACGATGCCGTCAAGCTCGGCAGCAGGCGTGGCTTCGACAGTGATCTGGGTACCGTCATACAACAGAATCTCTAGTCCCTCGACGTTGTCTACAGTCTTGCCACCTAGGAGTGAATGGGCACCACAGGAATTGTTGCCGATCATCCCGCCGATGGTGCAGCGATTGTGGGTTGAAGGGTCCGGAGCAAAAGTTAGTCCGTGAGTCTCGGCGCGGTCGCGCAACGTATCGAGCACGGCGCCGGGCTGGACGCGAGCGTATCCCTGCTCGACGTTGAGTTCCAGAATCTGATTCATGTACTTGGTGAAATCCAGGACAACGGCGACGTTGCAGGATTGTCCCGCTAAGCTCGTGCCCGCGCCTCGCGGGAGGACGGGAGCGCCGAATCCTTTACACGCGGCAACCGCTGCAACGACGTCGGCGGAATCACGCGGCACCACGAGGCCGATGGGGAACTGCCGGTAATTGGAAGCGTCCGAGGCATACAGTGCGCGGCTGCCACGGTCGAACCGCACTTCGCCGCGCACTACACGCTTCAGTTCGTGCTCGAGTTCGGCCGCTTGCGAAAAGGAGTCAACCGGCTTCGCGTGCGAGCTCAGCGGCAGCGGTTCGATAGAGCGCAAATTGTTCATAGCGTTCGTTTCAGCCAGATTCTTGATCTACGCCACGTCGCCAATTCCCTGGTCCGGCTTCATCCAAAATGCCAGGATCGAGCCGAAGAAGAGCAGTCCGATGCTGCCGACGAACGGCAGCTCCCAATTCCCAGTTTTGTCGATCACATAGCCGAAAACAATCGGGGAAAGAATCGCGGCCAGCGCCGATCCGGTGTTCATCAGTCCACTGGCGGAACCGGAATGTTTCGGCGCGATGTCCATGGGGATGGCCCACATCGGACCAATTGTGAACTCGGTGAAAAAGAAAGCGAAGCTCAAGCAAATGGCTGCCAGTGCGAGGTTGTGCGTGAACACGATCGGCACCATGAAAGCCAGGGAGCAAAGGAACCCGAAGACGACTAGATTGCGCCGCGCTTTGTCGCGGCTGTGCGTCTTCTCGTAGATGCGATCGCTCATGATGCCGCCCAGCGTGTCGCCCACGACGCCCGCGAAGAAAACCCCGGCGGAGAACAGCGCCGAGTCTTTCAAGTTCAGCTTGTAGCTGTGAAAAAAGAATTGGGGAATCCATGCTAGGTACAGCCAGAGAGTCCAGCCGTAGCAGAAGTACACAATTGTGACCGGCAACATGCGGTGCCAGAGCAGCAGCCAGGGTACAGGGTCTTTCTTTTTTTCCGCTCGCGAGGCGTAGTGCGGCAATGTTTCGAGTTCCTGCTGCGTGATCACGGGATGATCGCAGGGATTATCACGGAAATAAAAGCCCCACACGATGGCCCACGCCAAGCTGATGATTCCGAGGATCACAAACGAACCTCGCCAAGTGACCAAGGCCATCAACCAAACGATCAGGGGCGGCGTGACCGCGTTGCCCAGCCGCGCGCAAGAATGGGTAATGCCCTGGGCGAAGGCGCGCTTGCCGGGCGGAGTCCAGTCGCTCATGGCCCGCGTAGCGGCGGGAAAGGTGGCGCCTTCACCGAAGCCCAGCATGACGCGGGCGAAAATCATCATCGCGAGGCTGGTGACCAGCCCCGTGAGCGATGTCGCCAAGGCCCAGATCACCGCTGAGATCGTAAGCGCGCGTCGTGCCCCGAAACGGTCGCTTACCCAGCCTCCGATGATTTGAAATAGCAGGTAAGGGTAAGCGAACGACGAAAACACCAGGCCTACTTGCGTGTTTGTGAGATGAAGCTCCTGTTTGAACGCTGCGGAAGCGGTGCTCACATTGACGCGATCAATGTAAGTGATCCCGTACATCAGGCAGATCAGAATCAGCACGTTGGTCGTTGCAGAAAATACTCTTGGCCGGCGAACGGTCGAGTTCACTTCGGATTGCATCTGCAACCTCCGGAAGTGTGCGATGCTGCTTTCGGGTTCCGAACCGGTGCTGAATCACGTGAGCGATGGGACGGGTTTGCGGATTCCTTCCGCCGCGGTGAGGGAATCGAGTGCCGCGGCAACACCGCCATCTTTGTGAGGCACTCCTGCCAACCGAAGTCCCATCTCGACTCCGCTGAGGGTTCCGGCGAGCATGAGATCGTTGAAGCTTCCCAAATGACCGATGCGGAAGACCTTGCCGGCGAGCTTGGAAAGTCCCGCGCCGAGAGACATGTCGAAATGTTCGAGGATTATTTTTCGCAGACTGTCGGCATCGTGACCTTCGGGCAGCAAAACGGCGGTAATGGAGTTCGAATACTCGCGCGGATCTTCGCAGAGAATTTCAAGACCCCACGCGCGTACCGCCGCGCGAGTGGCTTCCCCGTGGCGCTGATGTCGCCGAAACACATTGGGCAGGCCCTCTTCACCGAGCATGCGCAGCGCTTCGCGCAGTCCGAACAGCAGATTCGTTGCCGGCGTGAACGGAAAGAAGCCTGAGCGGTTTGGCGCGAGCATCTGCTTCCAGTCCCAATACGCCCTCGGCAACTTCGCCGTCTTGCTTGCGGCGAGCGCCTTTTCCGAAATGGCGTTGAAGCTCAGGCCGGGGGGAAGCATGAGGCCTTTTTGCGAACCGGCGACCGCGACGTCGACACCCCATTCGTCGTGACGAAAATCGATGGAAGCCAGGGAGGAAATTGCATCAACGATCAGCAGGGCGGGGTGGCGCACCCGGTCCATGGCGCCGCGGATTTCGGAAATGCGGCTCGTGACCCCGGTCGAGGTCTCGCTGTGGACTACCATCACGGCTTTGAAGCTATGATTTTTGTCGTCAGAGAGACGCGCTTCTATTTCGGAAGGCACAGCGCCGTGCCGCCAGCTGCCGGGCAGGTATTCCACCTGGACACCAAAATTTTCGGCTACCTGGCGCCAGAGCCCGGAAAAGTGGCCTGTCTCGAACAGCAGCACGCGATCGCCCGGCGAAAGCGTGTTGACGATAGCCGCTTCCCAGGCTCCCGTGCCTGATCCCGGGTAGACCACCACAGAACCGCGCGTCTGAAAGATCGGGCGGAGGTTTTCGAGAACTTCCGAAGCGAGCGTTGCGAACTCGGGCCCGCGATGGTCAATGACGGGTTGGTCGATGGCCCTCAGAACGCGGTCGGGAACGTTCGTAGGACCCGGGATCTGAAGAAAGTGGCGGCCAGTGCGAACCATGATGGCTCCGGCTATTAATAGTTACGGCGCGCGAGGGAGTCTACATCAGATTGCCAGAGCGTGGTGTGGACCAAAAATATTCTCGGTCCAGCCCCCCAAGGACACTTCAAGCTCGTCCCTTATACTTCGCCTGCCGATGTCACTCGGGGATACCGGACGAAGCCCTCGACTGTTCTCGACATAAACCAAGCGATCATAATGCAGAATCCTACTTTTGTCCTGTTTCTCCACACAGTGATATCGAAGCCCCCCAAAAGGACGCAACATGTGGCACGCGGCCCATTCTCAGACCTCCCCCGACCCCAAGCACCGGCCCGTCCCGCCTCGGCCTGTCGCGGACCACTCATCATTCATCACTCGTCACTCATCACCGCCCCATTCAATCGCTGGTCTCTGTCGTGTTTTCCGCGATCACAAAGGCCAAGCCGCCGGCCTGCCGTTCGGGCAAACTGACGGCCGCCGCACTCGTTCGCAAATTCTAATCGCTAGTCCCAGTATCAAAAACGGACGCAAATGATTGAAAACAAACAACAGCGACCCATTCTAATCGCTAGTTTTTCGGGCGTTTTGGGTGACGCCCTAAAGTCGCCCATCCCGCAAAGCGGGATCAGCGTTTCCTCGGGCACTTCGACACCTTCGACGTCTTCAACACTTTCAACGCGGCTAAAGTTCGACAGATTCAACTGCTGATCAGTTTTCCTCTGAAATTCCACGACTTACGGCTCTGCTGAATTGGCCCAGTCCTTGCCCTCAGTCGAAGCGCGTGCAGACAGGCAATGTTGGTTGCCTCGAGGGCTCTTTCGAAAGGTACCAGGAGAATCACCATGGACCGTCAACAAGTGAAGACGATTGGCGAACTGGGCGTAACCGTCGCTTCCTTCCAAGATTCAACTGGGGACGCGGAACTCGTCGCTGCCGCCAAAGGTGGAGATGACCTGGCGTTTGAAACCATCGTCAAGCGCCACCGGCAAAAGGTTTTTGGGCTTGCGTTCCGCTATACACGAAGCCGGGAAGATGCCGAAGACATCGTCCAGCAGACTTTCCAGAAAGCATTCGTCCACTTGCGGAGCTTCGAAGGCAGATCCTCATTCTCTACATGGTTGAGGAGCATTGCCATCAACCACGCCCTGATGTTGCTACGCAAACGCCGCGCGCTACGTGAGCTACCGATCGATGATTCGAGCAACGACGAAGGAACAACACCCGCCCCCGAGATAACTGACGCAAGTCCAGACCCTGAAGCTAGCTATTTGCAAGGGGAAAGGGCGCGAATCTTGTCCGCTGCAGTGGGGGAGTTGAGTCTTGGAATGCAGAGAGCGATCGAGTTGCAGGAACTGGGAGAGTTAACGATCGGGGAGACGGCCCGACACATGGGTCTCTCGGTGTCCGCGGTTAAAGCTCGCTTGTTCCGTGCGCGAAAGTGTCTAGCCAAATCACTGCGATGCCGGATAGGGCCTGATCTCGGCGGGCGCACCTCGCAAGATCGCCTGGCCTGCGCATGAAATTTGGACCCGCGCAAAGGAGCTCCCTTGGTTGAGGTTCTCTTGATAGCCGCAGCGAGCGTTTTGATTTTTCTGATCATCACCGACTCGGATGGTCACTCGGGAACAAAACCCCGTTAAAGGAAAATATTTCTGAAAGGGAGGAGGAACTATGAAATCGCAAAATTTGGTCACGAATCCCTGGAACACACGAAGAAGCGTTGTTCCACCAGTGGTCCCTGAAGAACGACAGAAGAACGGACCATCCCCGGCGGAAGTCCGTCGCCGGGCGTTTGAGATTCACATCGAGCGTGGCGGAATTCACGGTTGCGACCTGGACGACTGGCTGGAGGCGGAACGCGAGCTGCAGCAGAAGTACAAGAACGAAGTGCAAGAACAACGCTAAGGATTCAAAAACAACATGAGAGCCATAACAGAATCGCGGTTGCGATTTTCACGGACAAGGTTCGAGGACAACAGCATGTTGAAGATCAACTTCAGTCAAACGGACGCCGAAGAGAAATGGAATCTGCACGGCCGGCTTTCCGGCCCATGGGTGGACTTGCTCAGGGCATGCTGGAAGGTGAATCACCGCGCGGATGCGGGACGCACGTGCATCGTGGACCTCAATGACGTCACGTTCATCGACCAGAGCGGGGAGCAGCTCTTGCACATGCTGGCGGAAGATGGAGCAAGATTCACCGGCGGCGGAACCTACATCAAGCACGTCATTGAGCACCTGAGCGTCCGAAGCAAACGCTCCATTTCGAATCTGTTCGGTTTATTGATCGTGCTTGTGTTCGTGGCGGCGATGGCGGCCGGATGCGAACGCCACGTGGCCTCGGCGCCGCCCCCTCCACCGCCCGTGGTTGAAGTGACGCCAGCGATCCAGAAAGACGTACCGCTCGAAGGGGAATGGGTGGGGACACTCGAAGGGTACGTCAACGCTCAAATCCAACCGCACGTGAGCGGCTATCTGATTCGTAAGGACTACCAGGAAGGCGGAGTTGTCCGGCAAGGCCAGGTTCTCTTCGAGATCGATCCGCGCCCATTTCAGGCGGTGCTTGATCAGGCCAAGGGGCAGTTGGCCCAGGCTCAAGCGCAGTTGGCCAACGCCGACATCAACGTGCGGCGCGACATCCCCGAGGCGGAAGCTCACGCGATTCCCCAGAGCCAGCTCGATACCGACACGCAAGTGCAACTTGGGGCGAAGGCGACAGTAGAGGCGGATGAGGCTGCGGTCGAACAGGCTTCGCTGAATTTGGGATACACGAAAGTTCTTTCGCTGATTGACGGCATCGCCGGCATCAACACGGTGCAGGTAGGCAGCCTGGTGGAACCGTCTTCGGTCCTCACCGCGGTTTCCCAGGTGAATCCGATCAAAGTTTATTTCCCCATTAGCGAACAGGAATACGTGCGCATGGCAGACGGCGGCGGTCCGGGGAGCGTGGATTGGTCGACTCACGCTTCACAAATCCCGCTTCGCTTGACGCTGGCCGACGGCAGTGCCTACCCGCATCCTGGCAGAATCATCTTCACGGACCGCCAGGTGAGCACCGAAACGGGAACCATCCAGATCGTCGGCGAATTTCCCAATCCAAAGAACCTCTTGCGGCCAGGCCAGTACGCGCGCATTCAGGCGCCAACCGGAAGCATCACGCGAGCGCTGCTGGTGCCGCAGGCGGCGGTGAGTCAGCAGCAAGGCACCTACCAAGTTACAGTCATCGGCTCCGATAACCGGGCACAGCTCCGCGCCGTGGAGGTCGGGCCGAAAGTGAGCGCGCTCTGGGTAATCACATCCGGGGTGAAGCCCGGAGAACGCGTCGCGGCGGTGGGTGCGGAGAAAACAAAAGAAGGCCAACTGGTGAATCCCACGCCCTACAAAGAGACGGAGGAGCGATAAGCCATGGCGAACTTTTTCATTCGACGGCCCATCGTCGCGATCGTGATTGCGATTCTTACCGTCATCGTCGGCGCGATCAGCATGGCGACTCTGCCGGTAGCGCAGTTTCCTCAGATCGCTCCGCCTGAGATCAGGTTGCAAGCAAATTTCCCCGGCGCGGACGCCGAGACTCTGGAGCAATCGGTTGACGTACCCATCGAGCAGCAAGTCACTGGCGTGGACAACATGGCCTATATGTATTCGCTCAACGCCACCGCGAATCAGCAAACGACGTTGATCGTGGATTTTGATCTCAAGACTGATCCGAACACGGACTTGTTGCTCACGCAATCGCGCCAGCAACTGGCAAATGGCCAGTTGCCGCCCGAGGTGAACAACTACGGAATCACACTCAAGAAGTCAACTACTGCTCCTCTGATGCTGATCGCGTTGTACTCGCCACATGGCACCCATGATTCCAACTACCTGGCCAACTACGCCTACATCAATCTCAACGATCCCATCGCACGCATGTACGGGGTTGGCCAGACGCAGGTTTTCGGCTCGGGGCAGTACGCCATGCGGTTGTGGGTGAAGCCTGATCAGTTGGCGAAGCTGGGTATCACCGTCACGGATATTGTTAACGCGATTCAAGCACAGAACACCGTTAATCCCGCGGGCCAGGTCGGGGGCGAGCCGGCTCAGAGCAACCAGCAGTTCACGTATGCCGTGCTGGCTCAAGGCCGGCTGACTACACCTGAACAGTTCGGCGATGTGATCGTGCGCGAAGCGCCAAACGGTGGGACCGTTCGCGTCAAAGACGTGGCGCGCGTCGAACTGGGCACGCAGGACTACAGCTTGATCGCTCGCCTGAATGGCAAGCCCAGCGCTGCTGTTGCCGTGTATCAGTTGCCCGGAACCAATGCCGTCCAAACCGTGCAGGGCGTCCGGAAGCTGATGACTCAGATGAAGCAACGCTTCCCGCAAGACATCGATTACACCGTTTCGCTCGACCAAACGCTCCCGGTTACGGAAGGCATGAAAGAGATCCTTTGGACCCTGGCAATTGCGATTGTGTTGGTAATTCTTGTGGTCTATCTCTTTCTGCAAGACTGGCGCTCCACTCTGATTCCTATGCTGGCCGTGCCGGTTTCCTTGGTGGGAACCTTCGTCATCTTTCCGCTGTTCGGCTTCTCGATCAATACGCTTTCCATGTTCGGCTTGGTGCTGGCAATTGGACTGGTGGTTGACGACGCCATCGTGGTCGTCGAAGGCGTACAGCACCACATCGAGGAAGGACTGTCTCCCAAAGATGCCGCCATAAAAGCGATGGAGGAACTTTCCGGGCCGGTGGTGGGTATCGCTCTAGTCTTGGCCGCCGTGTTCGTGCCGACAGTCTTCATTCCGGGGATCACCGGCAGGTTGTATCAGCAATTCGCCCTCACCATCGCGATCTCCGTGATGCTTTCCGCGTTCAACGCTCTCACGCTCAGCCCGGCACTTTCGGCGCTACTGCTCCGGCCGAAGAAAGAAACTCGCGGGCCGCTAGGAAAATTCTTTCGCGTCTTTAACGGGTACTGGGAGCGCTCTACCGACAGCTTTGTGCGTTTGTCGGGCGATGTAATTCGCAAGGGCGCACTGGTGTTGGTGCTGCTTGCGGTTGCCGGAGGTGCTGCGTGGCTCATTGGAGCCCATCTGCCCACCAGCTTCTTGCCCGATGAAGACCAGGGTTACCTCTATATCAACATGCAGCTTCCCAATGCGGCGTCACTAGAGCGCACCAGCGCGGCGGCGAAACAAGTAGAGAAGGTTCTCGCAAATACGCCGGGCGTTCAGTACACGACGAGCGTGGTTGGTTTCAGCTTGCTCAGTTATGTCCGGACCAGCTACAACGCCTTCTTTTGGGTCAACCTTAAACCGTGGGATGACCGCAAAACCCAGGCTGAACAATATCAAGCCATCAAAGCGCGTTTGAACCAGGAACTCAAGCAGCTGCCGGAAGGGACTGTCTTCAGTTTCTCACCACCCGCGATTCCCGGTGTCGGCACCGCCGGCGGAGTTACGTTTGTTCTGCAGGACCGCGCCGGCAAGGACGTCCAGTTTCTAGCCGACAACTTGAACAAATTCCTGGCAGCCGCTCGCAAGCGCCCTGAGCTTGCCACGGTCAGCACCACGTTTATTCCGAGCGTGCCTCAAGAGTTCATCGATGTGGACCGCAGCAAAGTGTTGAAGCAAGGGGTGGCTTTGACGGACGTTTACAACACCATTCAAGCCTACATGGGCGGGTTGTTCGTCAATTACTACAACGATTTCGGTCGCACCTGGCAAGTGTATGTGGAAGCCGAAGCGCCTTACCGTGCGACGACCAACGATCTCGGACAGTTCTATGTACGGAACGGGCAAGGGCAGACCGTGCCGCTTTCCGCGCTGGCGAAATTCGAGACTCGTTCCGGTCCGGAGTTCACGATGCGCTATAACGAGTATCGGTCCGCACAGATCAACGCCGCCGCCGCACCCGGTTACAGCGCCGATCAGGCAAGAGCGGCCCTCGTGGATGTCTTCAAGCAAACCATGCCTTCTGAAATGGGTTACGACTGGATCGGCATGTCCTATCAAGAGGTGAAGGCTGAAGAAGGGATCCCGGCTTCGGTGATCTTCGCGTTTTCGCTCCTGTTCGTTTTCCTCGTCCTAGCTGCACTGTATGAAAGCTGGACGCTGCCCTTCAGTGTGCTGCTCAGCACGCCGGTGGCGGTTTTCGGAGCCTTGGCCGCGCTTTGGTTGCGGCGTTTCGTGATGGGCCTGTACCTGCCTCCTTACATGCTTCAGATGGAGAACGACGTTTATGCGCAAATCGGCTTGGTGATGTTAATCGGTTTGGCAGCGAAGAACTCGATTCTGATCGTCGCGTTTGCCAAGGAGGACCACGAACGAGGTATGTCCGTTGTGGATGCGGCGCTATCTGCGGCGAAACTTCGCTTTCGGCCCCTCATGATGACCGCGCTCGCCTTTATCCTCGGTTGCGTGCCGCTCTGGACAGCATCGGGAGCGGGTGCGATAGCACGCCAGATCATGGGCACGGCGGTAATTGGCGGCATGGTAGCGGAAACGTTCATCGGCAGATTCTTTGTTCCAGCCATCTTCTACGTGGTCGAGCGCATCTCGGGCGCCACGCGACAAAGACCACCAGAGCTCGTACCCGCGCAAACGCAAGGCCACGGTGATTGACATGAGAAAACTCGCGTTCTTGCCCGTCGTCATCGTCGCGCTGGCTGGCTGTGCAGTCGGACCGAATTACAAACGGCCAGCAGTGAGCGTTCCGACAGACTACCGCGCCGCCATGCCCAGCCCGACGGCGCCGGCATCATCACTCGGAAACGAGAACTGGTGGCAGGTGTATCAAGATCCTGTGCTGGTGCAATTGATTCACACCGCGCTCCAGCAGAACTATGACGTGCGCATCGCCGCCACTCGCGTGCTCGAGGCCCAGGCACAAGTCGGCATCACCCGTGCGAATCAACTTCCCTCCGCGAGCGTCGGCGCGGGCGTCTTCAGCCAGCAAAACGCAAAGGATTCAAATCTGTTTCCGGCCTTCGGGGTCGACGCTGGTCAGCTCAACCTGTCGGTTATCTGGAATCTCGACTTCTGGGGAAAATACCGCCGGGAAACCGAGGCAGCTCGCGCTCAGTTGCTCGGCACCGAGTGGGGGCAGCGAGCGACGATGTCGTCGCTCGTGGCCGATGTGGCCACCGCCTATTTCCAGCTTCGCGCACTGGATAGCGAGCTTGAGATCTCGAAACGCACGCTGGCATCCAGGCAGCGATCACTTGAGCTGACGCACGTACTTTTCAGCCACGGCGGAGCTTCGGACCTCGACGTAAGCCAGTCAGAGCAGCTTGTCTACACCGCTTCGGAATCCATTCCCGACCTTGAACGGCAAATCGAGCAGCAGGAGAACGTGCTCAGTATCCTACTGGGCGAAAATCCGCAGTCCATTCCGCGGGGGCGCGAGATCACGGAACAAGCTCTTCTGGACAGCATTCCCGCTGGCCTGCCATCGCAGCTGCTGGAGCGCCGGCCGGACGTCCGCGAGGCGGAACAGAATATCGTCGCAGCCAACGCGCGAATCGGCGTGGCCAAAGCGGCTTTCTTTCCCAGCATTTCCCTGACGGGGATGGGAGGGCTCGAAAGCAACGCTTTGAATCAGTTCATCAGCGTGCCTTCGCAGACTTGGTACGCGGCGTTCAACGTGAGTCAGCCCCTGTTCGAGGGCGGAAGGCTCCGTTCTGGACTCAGGCTCGCCCGAGCGCAATGGCAAGAGTCGGTACTCTCCTACCAGCAGACCGTTCAGGACGCGCTGGAGCAGGTTTCGAATTCCCTCGTTGGTTATCAGAAATTTCGTGACTTTCGCGCTCAGCAAGAGCTGCTCACTCAGGCGGCACAGCGATCGGACGACCTCTCCTTGGTGCTTTATAAGCAAGGCGGCGCGAGCTATTTGCAGGTGTTGACCAGCGAAACAAATTATTTTTCGGCGGAGCTGAATCTCGTTCAGGCGCAACTCAACGAGCGGCTTGCGCTTGTCCAAGTCTATGAGGCTCTCGGTGGCGGCTGGCAGCAGTGAAGAACGCAAAACTACGTGCTTTCACTCCGTTGCGGCCAGACGTCATCCGACCTGCAAGACTTGCGAGCCCAGGGCAAAATCGGTCATCATCTCCCTCATAGGTTCGGCAATGATTTGCGGCGCCTTGGATATGAACACAGAAGCGGAACTTCAGCGTTGGAACGAGCGGTTTGAGTTGCTCCTGAATCTGACGACCAGCATCACGTCCAGTCTGGATCTGCGGGAAGTATTGCGCTCGATTGCAGCCAACATACGCGAAGTGATACACGCCGATGGCGCCGCTGTTTCCCTGCCCGAGGGAGCGAGCGGAGGATTTCGGGTATTTGCCATGGATTTCCCGCACGGGAAAGGCGTGATAAAGGAAGAGTTGCTCTATACACCAAGCGCCGTCGGCAAAAGAGCAGTGGACACCTTGAAGCCGGTAGTCGTGAACGTGCGGGAGCAGCAGGACCTCGGACCTCATGCTTATGACATCGCCGCTGCGGAGGGCATCCAAGCCTTGTGCTGTATCCCGCTTGTGAATCGCGGCCGGGGCCTGGGACTGCTGTGGATTTGTCGCACTACAGACACTCCGTTTTCGCCGGAGGATGTCGATTTCCTCAACCGTGCCTCAGGACAGATCGCAATCGCAGTCGAAAACGCGCTAGCTTTCAAAAAAGTATCCGGATTAAGAGATCGGCTGCAATTGCTCCTAAATCTGACGGCCAGAATCACGTCCAGCCTCAACCGCCGTGAGGTTTTGCGCGCGATTGCAGCGAATATCCGCGAGGTGATACACGCTGATGGCGTGACCGTTTCCCTGCTCAATTCAGCAACGGGAAAATGCAGGGTACTTGCCGTGGATATTCCGCACGGGAAAGGCGTGATAAAGGAAGAGTTGTTCTTCACACCAAGCGCCGCCGCTCAAAAAGCGATGGACACCTTGAAGCCGGTAGTCATGGACACGCGGGAGAGCGGCGAGTGCGCGTTTGGGATAAGTGAGACGGCGGCTAGTGAAGGCGTAAAAGCCCATTGCCTTATTCCACTTGTTAATCGCGGCCGGATCCTTGGATTTCTTTCAATTTTGCGCACAACAGACACTCCGTTTACTGCAGAGGATGTTGACTTCCTTAGCCGGGCGTCAGGACAGATAGCCATCGCAATTGAAAACGCGCAGGCGTACCACGAAATTTCTGAACTCAAGGACAAGCTCGCCCAAGAGAAGGTCTATCTCGAAGAGGAATTTCGCAGCGAGATGGGTTTCGAGCAGATCATTGGCAACAGCGCGGCGTTGAAGCACGTT
>Ga0209006_10002002_pt1 | contig 18487 bp, 17 predicted proteins | sample JacPin_JW_Ref_O2_FD_188567 | JGI IMG/M metagenome (GOLD analysis project Ga0209006, IMG submission 188567) | Forest soil microbial communities from Algoma, Ontario, Canada - Jack Pine, Ontario site 1_JW_Ref_O2 (SPAdes) (version 2) | ecosystem: Environmental > Terrestrial > Soil > Boreal...
CGCTGTTCATGATGTATTATCTTGTGGTCAATCGGCCGCTGCAGTCGCTAGCGGGCGTCGCCATGATGTTGGCAGGCCTAGTCGTCTATTATATATCCCGCCCGCTCTCCAACGCTCCTCCCTCGGATGTTTCGCAAACGGTGGCCTAAAGAGATGTCTGCAATCATGCCTAGAATAATGGCGGCGGCCGTTATGGCGGTCATGCTGGCCGTAAGTGCGGCGCCCGCAAGGAGCGCCGAGACGGCAACGGCCGACGACACGGCGCGCTTCTTGGCCGGGCTTCCGCCGTCCGCCAATTCGCCTCTGGCGCCGCTCACCAAGGATCCGTTCTGGCAGCAACACGCCCGCTATTTCGATTCGATCTTCGCCCGCGAGGACAGCGCCAAGCTTTCGAAGGTTCGCGCCTTCTCCAAGGAATATCTGACCGACAAGCACGACACGATGCTGTATATGTTCAGCGGTCCGGATTTCCTCTACGCGACGTCGTTTTTCCCCAACGCCTCGACCTATGTTTTGGCCGGCCTCGAGCCGACCGGCGATATTCCGCAATTGACCAATCTCAGCCGTTCGACCGTGAACGGATCGCTGCGCAATCTCGAAGTTTCGATGGGGTCGCTGCTCAGCTTGAGCTTCTTCATTACCAAAAACATGAAGGTTCAACTGCACGAGGGCCCGGTCTTCGGGACACTGCCGGTGCTCTACGTGTTTCTGGCACGGACCGGAAAGACCATTCACGACGTAAGCCTCGTCGGTCTCGACCCGGATGGCAATTTCCAGAAAGCCGACGAACCGGCCACGACCGCCGGCGACACCAAGAAAAGCGCGCGTAGCCTCGCCCGCAGCGCCGCTCAGGCCGTAAAGATCGTCTTTTCCGACGGCAGCGGTCCCAAGCAGACGCTGTACTATTTCAGCACCAATCTTGCCGACGGTTCGATCGAGCGCAGCGGCTTCCTGGCGTTCTGCGAAAAGCTCGGCCCGGCCGACAGCTTCATCAAGAGCGCTTCTTACCTCCTCCATTCCGGGGGCTTCACCAAAGTGCGCGGCATGCTGCTTGATCGGAGCGCCACCGTCCTTGAAGACGACAGCGGCATTCCGCTGGCTTATTTCGATCGAAAAAAATGGCGGCTGCAGCCGTTCGGCCGTTATGTCGGGCCGCTCAACATATTCGGGCATTCCTACCAGCCCGGCATGGCGGAGTTGTTCCGCCACGCTACCCCGATCGATTTCGGCATCGGCTACCGGTGGCGCCACAACGAATCAAACCTGCTGCTGGCGCAGAAAGGCGCGCCGCTCACCACCGACCAGGGATTAACCCCCGGTTTACCAACCGACCAATACCCTCAGGCAGACGAGACCCAAGCACCCAAGAAGGCGCGAAAGGCTCGCAAACGCGCCGAAACTGATTCGACGGGCACGTTGGCCTGCCATTATGGGGGTGTTTTCCCGTTTTGTTCGAGTACATCCCGGAAGGTCAGCCGCTAACCCCGTCAAAATGGCGACATAGTCGTCCCCGACACTTCGTCTGTCGGGTGGGGGAAAAGTGGCACATACGGTCGGGGGACCAACGCCGCAAGCATTTCGCAGACCGGCCGCGCTAGCGGCGCCGGTCGCGCGTGCCCGCCATTTCCATGGCGACCCGACTGTCGGGCGACGGCTTGAGCAAGCAAGCACCCGGGCAACTCCATCTCGCAGCCAATTCGAAGAAGTCCGCACCCACCTTCGCTCAGTGGAGCGGCGGCTTGAAAAAGCGAAAACAGCGGCTGCCGCGCCGCGCCGCCATTTCGGGGCCGGCAGCGTCCTGCCGGAGATCAGCAAGAAGCCGGCGACCCGCATCGATCTCCTGAAGGAAAAGCTGGAGCACAATCTGCTCCGCATTTCCGCCGTGCTGCTCATCGCCGGCTCGATCGGCTGGTGCTTGCTGATCGTCAATCAGTTCCGGTCGCCGGTTTTGGCGTCTCAAACTACGGCCGCTGTCGCCAAAACCGATTCCGAAATCGACAAAACGGACCCGTCCAGCAGCTCGTCCTATGCGCGCGTGGACGACCCGCGGGCACCAAGGAGCTCAGGCTTCGCGGGCGATGAGACGCCCGCCAGTCTTATCGCCCGCGAATGGGGCCGCCTGGAAGCGCGGCCGGAGCCCAAAGTGGCTGAGCGGCCGCGCGCCCCCGCAAAACCGTCGACCAAAGAAGCGAGGCTAACCGTGAAGCCGCCGATCCGGCTCGCTTCGCTCGAAGGCGCTGAGCCGGCAATTCCGGTCATTCCGTCGCGCATTCCCTCGAACGTCGGCGCGCTGACCAATCTCGTCGATTTTGAAACGGCGCCGTTCCCCTATCACGGCGCGATGCCCGGATCGGGCCGGCCGTTCCTCAATGCCGGCGACCAGAGCCGCCGCGGCCACACCAATTTCCGCGGTCACGTTCTCTGGGAATCGCAGACCTTCAGCGACGACCGCGTGCTGCTGCATATTCCGCCCGGCTTCGACCCGCGGCGACCCGCGGTCATGGTGGTCTTCTTTCATGGCCACGGCGCCAATCTCGCGCGCGACGTGCGCGACCGCCAGCTGGTCCCGACGCAGATTACCGGCGCCGGCGCCAATGCGGTGTTGGTGGCGCCGCAATTTGCCGTCGATGCCGCCGATTCGAGCGCCGGGAAATTCTGGGAGCCGAACGGCTTCAAACGCTTCCTCGACGAAGCGGCGGTGAAGCTCGCTTATATGTACGGAGATTCGCGCAGTGCCGCGGCATTCTCCAGAATGCCGATTGTCATCGTGGCCTATAGCGGCGGTTTCGGCCCGACCTTGTCCGTGCTCGATCACGGTGGGGTACGGTCGCGCGTGCGCGGCCTGGTGCTGCTCGACGCGCTCTATGCCGGGATCGACAAATTCGCCGACTGGATCGCCGACAACCGCTCCACGTTCTTCGTGAGCTCATACACGCCGCACACCGCCCATCACAATGCCGATCTTGAGCGGCTGCTGAGTGCGCGAGCGGTGCCGTATAGCTCGGAACTGCGGCGCGGCCACCTTCAAGGCATGGTGACATTCCTGCCCGCCGGCCCCGTATCGCACCGGGACTTTGTGACCCACGCCTGGTCCGATAATCCGATCAAAGACATCTTGGTGCGCATGGACGACGTCGATCCCAGGATCCAGACCGCCGGAACAACGGCGTCGATTCCCGCAAGCGCCGCAACACGCAATTAAGCGTCCCGGCAGCGTCGCTTTGGCGCGGCTTGCCAGTGCGGCGGGCGCCGAATATCAAAAGACATAGGGTTTCGATCGATCCTGGCTCAGAGGACGCCGCCATGCTTTCGCGCATCTTTGACGACGCGCCGGAACAGACGCGCGGCAAGATCGTCGGCATGTATGCGATCCTTGTCACCGCCAATGCCGGCGCCTGGCTGTGGGCGCTGGTGGAATTTCGCGGCAACGCCGTCCTCCTGGGCACCGCCTTCCTGGCTTACAGCTTCGGGCTGCGGCACGCTTTTGACGCAGACCATATTGCGGCGATCGACAACATCACCCGCAAGCTGATGCAGGAAGGGCGGCGCCCGATTGCAGTCGGATTTTTCTTCTCTCTCGGTCACTCGACGGTCGTGGTCGCACTGGTTCTCGCGATCGCGCTGGCGACCACCAGGCTGCAAGGGCATTTTGCCGGCTTCAAGGAGATCGGCGGCGTCATCGCCACTGCGATTTCCGCGGCGTTTCTATTCGCGATAGCGGCCGCCAATATCGTCGCGCTCGCCCAGGTTTACGGCGCTTTGCGTGCGGTCAAGAATAGTGGCCCGCTTCCGCGAGAAGACATCGGGCACATTCTCGGCAAGAGCGGCCTCATCGGCCGGCTGTTGCGCCCGGTCTTTGCGCTGATCGAGCGCTCCTGGCAGGCTTATCCGCTCGGACTTTTGTTTGGCCTCGGCTTCGATACCGCGACCGAAGTCGGATTGCTCGGCGTCTCGGCGGGTCAAGCCGCGCACGGACTGTCGATCTGGTCCGTCCTGGTATTCCCGGCGTTGTTCACCGCCGGCATGTCGCTCATGGACACGACCGACTCGACCATCATGGTCGGGACCTACGGTTGGGCATTCCTTAATCCGATCCGCAAGCTCTACTACAACATGACCATCACGTTCGCGTCCGTCGTCGCCGCGCTCGTTGTCGGCTGCATCGAGACGCTGAGCCTGATCGGTGACAAATTCGGGCTCAAGGGGCCGCTCTGGCGCGGTGTCGCCGCACTCAGCGAGAATTTCAGCTTGGTCGGCTATGCCCTCGTAGCGTTTTTCATCGTCTGCTGGATCGCGTCTTATTTGCTCTATAAGGCGAGGGGCTACGACAGAATTCAGACCTCTGCGGATCCGCTGGGCTAGATGTCATGCTTTCTGGCTCTTGGCGAAATGCTCGGCGATATCGTCGCTCGTGGTCAGCCATACATCCGAGCGCCTGGAAATGTATTCCAATGCCTTTTCAAGGTACTTGTGGCGGAAGGGCTGATTGATGATGAACGGATGGAGGCATAGCGACATGACCCGTCCGGATTTTTCGCTGTCTTTGTACAATTGGTCAAACTGATCGACGACCATCTGGTAGAACGCTTCGCCCGATAGACCCGTGCCGACGAACATCGCGACGTCATTGAGCTCGATCGAATAAGGTACCGATATCATTCCCGGCACAGTTAAATGAAACGGCTGGTCATCCGCGCACCAGTCGAGCACGTAGCTCAAGCCGAGTTCCTTCAGCAGGCGAGGCGTCTCGAAGGTTTCGGTCAGTGCCGGCCCAAGCCAGCCCTTGACTTTGTGACCGGTCGCGGAAGAGAGAGTCTCGACGGCTTCGGCGAGATACTTTCGTTCAGCGTCGACATTCATTCCGGCCTGCAAAATGGAGTTGCTCTTGCCATGTGCCAGCCACGCCCAGTTTCGTTTGTTGCCCGCTTCGACAATTTGAGGGTAATGCTCGCAGCAATCTGAGTTTAGCAACACCGATGCCCGCATCTTGCATTTGTCGAGGGCGTCGATCATGCGCCAGATGCCGACGCGCACGCCGTAGTCACGCCAACCGAAGTTGAGTGGATCGGGAACGAGCGCCGCCGTTCCGCCAAAGATGCTCGTTGAAGGCTTGTCGACATAATAGTGCTCGATATTCAAGCCGACGTAAAATGCAATACGGGCGCCATTGGGCCAGATGAGCTTCGGCCGATCGACGATCGGAGAGTATTTGTAAAGCGTATTGTCCATGTCTTTTTCCATGTGTTGAAGCTCGACGCCCGTTCACTGGATTTCAGAGGCAGCTGCGGCGACGGCGCTTCTTGGGAAAGCGTGCACTCCCGCAAGGGGAAAGGCCACTGCGTACTTTTTTCATTCGAGATTTCCGTCGCTCTGCCGCCGCCACGATAGCGTTCCGCGATTTAAGACGTTCGAGAGCTCGCGCGCGAGTCCGAGGAGTAGAATACGACTATTCCCTGCATGCCGATTCTCGGCAAGACCTCGCGCCGAGCGTCGAGATATCGCGAAAGGCTCAAATGGCGGAGCAGCTGCCAATTATCTGCGAAAGTAGGGCTCGCCGAGCGCCCGCGGCGCCGTTTGTCGACCGGCCAATCCGCCGACCGCCAGCAGCGCCAACAGATAGGGCAGCATGATCAGGAACGCATTCGGCACGTCGATACCCAATGTCGGCAATTGAAACTGCAAGGCCGTCGCCGCTCCGAACAACAGACATGCCAAAACAGTGCCGCCGACGGTCCATTTGCCAAAGATGACAGCGGCGATCGCCAGATAACCGGCGCCCCGCGTCATGCCTTCGGTGAAGGTGTGAATGTCGCCGATCGACAAAAATGCCCCGGCGAGAGCCGACATAAAACCAGCGAAAATCACGCCGAGGTAGCGGACCCAAGCGACTGAAACCCCTGATTTATCGACAGCGCGCGGCTCCGCGCCGGCGGCGTGAATCACGATGCCGATCGAGGTGTAACGCAGCACCAGCGCAGTCAGCACGATGATCGCGAGCCCGGCATAAAGCAGCCAGACCTGTTGGAAGACGGCTTGGCCGAAGATCGGAATATCGCCCAGCAGCGGCGGGCTCCATTTCGACAAGCCCGGAATCTCCTCGCGCGAGCGCGCGCCGAAAATCTCGCGATACGCGAGCGTGGTTGCGCCCAGCACCAGGATATTGATGCCGATCCCGGTGACGATCTGGTTGGCGCGCAGCGTGTTGCTCAGCACCGCCTGCAACAGCGAGACCGGGAAGACCGCGACAATGCCGATCAACAGGCCAAGCGGCGGACTGCCGGTAGCCCAAGCGCCGACCGCCGCGGCAAACGCACCGGTCAGCATCATGCCCTCGATACTCATATTCAGCACGCCTGCCCGCTCGCTGACGAGTTCGCCAGTTCCGGCCAGCAACAGCGGCACCGCGAGGCGCAACGACGAACCGATGAAAACCGCGAACAGCTCCCAGGTCATGTGCGGCGCCCGCCGATGAAAAATGCCGCGCCCGCGAGCGTGACGACGATCAGGCCCTGGATTACCATGACCAGGGCGGTCGGCACGCCGGCGACCATTTCCATGTTGATGCCGCCGGAACGAAGGAAGCCGAACAACAACGCCGCGGCGATGACCCCGACCACAGAGCCGCGCGCCAGCAAGCCGGCCACGAGGCCGTCGAAGCCGTAGCCCGAAGAGAAGCCGTCCTTGAGCACGTATTGCTCGCCCAACAGCATGAAACCGCCGGCAAGACCGCCGAGCGCACCGGCGGTGGCGAGCGAAATCATAACCATCCGGGAGTAGGAGATGCCGGCACGGCTCGCTGCGATCGGATTGAACCCGACGGCGCGCAATTGAAGACCGAACACCGTTTTCGACAGCACGATTGCGGCGACGATCGCGATCACGATCGTGATGGGCAAACCGACATGCACCGGGAAGGAATAATCGTCGGTCAACAGCGGCAGCTTGGTCGGATCGGGGATTTCCAGCGATTCCGGCAGGGTCGCCGAGTTGGTCATCGGCTTTCGCAGCAAGGCCGGCGATTGCACGCACCAATATAAAAGCCACACGGCGATGAACGACAACAACAGCGTGCTGATGACTTCGTTGGTGCCGGCCTTGATCTTGAGCACGCCGGCAATCGATCCCCAAAGCATACCTGCGATCGCCGCGGCAATAAGCGGAATCACAAACGGCAAGCCGGCCGGCAGGCCGTCGACGTGGCCGTAGAGGGCGACGGCCGTGGCGGCAATGCCGCCCATGGCAATCTGGCCCTCGCCGCCGACATTCACCAGATTGGCGCGGTTGGCGATGACGAAGCCGATACCGACCAGGGCAAAAGCGATGCTGCGATTGATCGACGCAGCGATTGCATACGGCGTGCCGACCGTCCCGTCGACGAAGGCGGCGACGGCATCCAGCACCGGCACGCCCATGGCGAAGATCAGAGCGACGCCAAGCAACGCCGCCGCCAGCACCGCGGCGACGGAAATGACAACCGAAGGCCGCAGCACGGCGCGCAGGTTTCCGGTCATGCTTGCCGCCGCGCCGGTCATGCCGCTTGTCCTGGTGCTTGTCCCGCCATCATGGCGCCAATCCGCTCGCGCTCGCTGGAATTGGCAGCGCAGTTTCCCATGATCCGGCCGCGATAGAGCACGACGATGCGGTCGGCCACGGCAATCAGCTCGTCCAATTCGGATGAGATCAGCAATACCGCCGCGCCACGCTGACAGGCCGAGCGTATATGGCCGTAGACAGCTGCCACCGCGCCGACATCGAGGCCGCGAGTCGGCTGCGCCGCCAGCAAGAACAAAAGCTTCGGCAGCGTTATTTCGCGCGCCAGCACGGCCTTTTGCTGATTGCCGCCCGACAACGCGGAAAATGCCACTTCGGGACCGGCGGCGCGCACATCGAAGCGCGTCATCAGTTCGCGCGCTGCCTGCACCAGTTCCTTGCGCCGCAGGAAGCCGAACGACGTGAAAGCCTCAAGGCGATTGAGAAAAATGTTTTCGGCAACGCTCATCTCCACCACGCAGCCGACCGTATGCCGATCTTCCGGTACGACGCCGATACCGGCGGCGGTGATCTCTTTGGGGCTCAGATGCGTGGTCTCGATGTCGCCGAGGAATACGCGTCCGCGGCTCGGCGCCGCCATGCCCGAAAGCACGGCGGCCAGTTCGCTCTGTCCGTTGCCCTCGACGCCGGCGACGCCGACGATCTCGCCGGGCCCAATGGACAAGGTGAAATTGTCGAGCCGGGTCACGCCCTGGCCATCGATGACCGTCAAGCCGTCGATCTGAACCGCCTCCTGCGCCGGCGTCTCGGCCGGAGCAGCCCGCCCCGCATGACTGCCATCGGCCTCCACCACGCTGAGCGCCGACGCCGCCGACTTGTCGAGCGATTTCACGTCGCCCTGAATCATCGCCCGCACCAGCGCATCGATTTCTTCGGCCGGATGATCCGAGCGCGCCACCACGCGGCCGCCGCGCAGCACGGTGACTCGGTCGGCCGCCTTTTTGATTTCGGCAAGCTTGTGGGTCACCAGCACGACGGCACAGCCGCTTTCGGCGACACGTCGACAAACCTCAAGGAGCGCCGCGATCTCGTCCGGCAGCAGCACCGCCGTCGGTTCGTCGAGCAAAAACAGACGCGGCTGGCGGATCAGGCATTTGACGATCTCGACCCGCTGCCGCTCGCCGACGGAAAGGTCTTCGATCTTGGCGTAGGGATCGAGGGCAAAACCGTAATCGTTCGCCAAACGCTCCAGCCGTCGCGCCCAAGCTTTAGTGTTCACGAAGCCGCTCTGCTGGCCGAGGATGACGTTGTCGACCACGGTCATGTTGTGCACCAGACTGAAATGCTGGTGCACCATGGCAATGCCGTTTGTCAGCGCATCCGAGGGGCCGGCCGGCTGGTAACTTTTGCCGTGAAAGCGCATGACGCCTTCGTCCGGCACGTGCACGCCGAAGATCAGATTGCACAGCGTTGACTTGCCGGCGCCGTTCTCGCCGAGAATGCAATGCACCTCACCCGGCACGATGTCGAGCGAGGCGTCCGAAAGCGCCGGCAACGCGCCGAACCGCTTGGTGACGCCTTGCAGCGTCAGCAGCGGTTCGGACAGGTTTCGTATCGGATCGCTCACCGTTCTCTCACCGCCCTTGTCGCGTGAGGACTAGAGATGCGTGACGATCAACCCTTGAGGACTTTGATTTTACCGGAGAGGATGTCTTTCTTGATGGCCTCAAGCTTCGCCTTTTGCTCCGGCGTACCGTTGCAGATGATCATGTCCGAAGCTTGCGGACCCATCTTCAGGCCGAACTCCTTGTAGCCCGGCTTCCAGTCCCCGGCCACAGCCTGATCGATTGCGTATTGCACCTGAAAGCCGACGCCGGTGATCGAATAGGCGACATAGAGCGGATCGCTGCCGCAGCGATCAGTGTAGCTGCCGATGATGTGCGTGCCCTTGTCCTTTGCCGCCTGCTCCATGCCGCGCAGGCCGAGATTGAGGATGTGGTAGTGAACATCGGCGCCCTGCGCGATGGCGGCGAGCGTCGCCTCCTTGGATTTCGCGACGTCGTCGAAGTCGCCGGTATAGTTCTCGAAATACTTGATATTGGCGTTGACGTATTTCGCGCCGTTGCCGAACTCCTTGCCGGCATTGACGATGGAAGGAATCTCGAGGCCGCCGACATAGCTGACGGCGCCATTCTTCGAGAGCATGGCGGCAGCAGCGCCGGCGGCAAAAGCGATCTCGGCCTGTTTCACGTCATAGCCCGCGACGTTCGGCAGCGAGTCGCCTTCGTTGCCGCCAACGATCGAGAATTTCACTTTCGGAAAGCGCTTGGCGACTTTGTAAACCGATGCCTGAGTCTGGCCGCCGACGCCGATCACCAGGTCATTGCTGGTGGCGAGATTGGTCAACGCCTGGTCCATGTCGGCGTAATTGATGTTCTCGATCATCTGGACCTTGATCTTGTCGCCGTACTTCTTCTGCGCGGCGACAAGTCCGTCGTAACCGGATTCCATCCAGCCTTTATCGGATTTCGAACCGGGAATGAGGATGCCGACCTTTAGCGGGCCGGCAGCACGCACTGAATGAGGAATGACGAGGCCAAAAGCGACAGCAATCGCAAGGGATGCAACTGCTAACACCAAACGACGGGACAACATGGGATGGCTCCTCCGCTAAGGACATGGAATTGATCGCGCCGTTGTTCCGTGCAAAGGCTGTGCCATCGCTCAAATATTTGAATTCTTTAATAAATCTTCCGCAAGGCCGGTCGTGAAATAAGTATATGCTTACTAGTTACGCAGATAGTGCAGTCTTGTTAGGCATTTAGCGGCGCTTAGTAGACGCCAGAATGTTCGCAATTGCAGATCATGGCGCGATTAATGGGCGTCTTTGCTGGCAGCAAACTTGCAACGGGAATAATGCTGGTTCTGCAGCGAAGGGAGAGCCGCCATGTCGGCAGCCGAAAAGCATGAACAATTGCGGTCGGGCGATGCGTCGAGCTTCGGCTCCCAATATCGGTGGTCCGTGTCCGCGCCGGCCGTCGATATCGCAATGCCGGCGCCGCCGGCAATGATGACGAAGTCGCTTGCCGCAGCCGCGGCGCGTTGAGGATGGCACGGGTGGCATTGGCGCCGCGTCCACCGCCGACCGACTACGGCGCTTTCGTTGACGGCGCGAACTGCCGCGGCCAAGCGACCGGACGCGGCGTGCTGGATGGCCGCACGTTTGCGGTCAAGGACCTGATCGACGTCGCCGGCTGGCGGACCGGCGCGGGAAATCCCACTTGGCTGGCGCAACAAGCGCCAGCGCAACGCTCCGCTCCCGTCGTCGAAAAGGCGCTCGTCGCCGGCGCGACGTTCATTGGCAAGACGGTCACCGACGAGCTCGCCTTCAGTCTTGAAGGCCGCAATGTTCACTACGACCGCCTGATCAATCCGGTGTGCCCCGGCCGCCTTCCCGGCGGCTCGTCGAGCGGATCGGCCGTGGCGGTCGCTGCCGGCCTCGTCGATTTTGCGCTCGGCACCGACACCGGCGGTTCGGTCCGCGTGCCGGCGAATTTTCTCGGCCTGTTCGGTTTTCGTCCGAGCCACGGCGCAATCTCGCTCGACGGCGTCGTGCCGTTCGCGCCGTCGTACGATACGGTCGGATGGTTCGCACGCGACGCCGAATTGCTGGCGGATGTTGGCGCGGCACTGCTGCCGCGAAATGACGCCGCTCCGATCACGAAACTATTGTTGGCGCGCGACGCCTTTGCGCTTGTCGACGCGACGCTCGCCCCCGCGCTGGCGGCTAAAGCCGTGAGCTTGGGCCTCTTCGGCGAAGCCGCCGTCTTCGATGGCGAGGAGTCGGCTTATTTGGAATGCTATCGCGTGCTGCAAGGCGCCGAAATCTGGCAAAGCCTCGGTGCATGGATCACCGCCGCCAAGCCGAATTTTGCCGCCGATATCGGCGAACGCTTCGCCGGCGCCGCTGCCGTGACCGCCGATCAGGTCGAACGCTTTCGCCCCGTTCGGGCCGCGATTCGAGCGCGTTTCGAGGCGTTGGCGCCGGGCGGCACCGCCATCGTCATTCCTACGACACCGTGTGTTGCGCTACCAAGAAATGCGCCCGGCCATGTCATCGGCGACTTTTACAGGCGGGCGCTGACGGTGACCTCGATTGCCGGACATTGCGGTGCGCCACAACTCGCGCTGCCGCTCGGTCTTTGGCAAGGCTGTCCGGTCGGGCTGTCGATCATTGCAACGCGCGGCAGCGATGGCGCGCTGCTCGATCTGGCAAGGAAGCTTGCCGCTCGCTCAAACTCCGGGGTAACGACTGAATGACCTATCGCGAAGCCGATAATTTGCCGCCCCGACGCGGGCCGCCGGCTGCCCCGCGCCGGCGCGCGCGCCGCAAACGGGCGGAGAGCCGCGAGCAAATCCTGCGCGCAGCCACGCGCGAATTCGTCACCCACGGCTTCGCCGGCGCGCGCATCAGCCGCATTATCGGCAGGGCGGGCAGCAATCCGCGCATGCTCTACCATTATTTCGGCAGCAAATCGCAACTCTACGTCGCCGTGCTGGAGGAGGCACTCGGCGGGCTACGCCGTCAGGAGCTTCAGATCGACGTCGAGCATCTCGATCCGCGCGAAGGCCTGCTGCAGCTCTTCGATTTCATGGCCTATCACTTCGAGCACAACCAGCACCTGGTGCGGCTCTTGTCCGCAGAGAATTTGCTCAAAGCCAAATACATGCGAAAATCGTCGCGTATCCCGGAAATGTCGTCTCCTGTGCTCGCTATGATCGAACGGCTGATCGCACGCGGCACCGAAGCCGGACAATTGCCGCAACGGCTCGACGGGCTGCGGCTCTATATTCTCATGGTCGCGCTCTCGCAATTTCATCTGTCGAACGTGCACACGCTGTCCGTCATCTTCGGGCGCGATCTGGCTGCCCCGACTTGGCGCCAAGATCGTGCGTCTGACGCACGGCATATGCTGGCGGAGTTTCTGAAGGCGTGAAAGCTAAGCCTAAGTTTCGCGCGAGCTCCGGCGCGGCGAATATCGCTAAGGGCTTGATTTTGGTGGTAGCGGAGGACTGATTAAGTCGGCCCCCCCAATAGAGCCGGTGCCTTTCACCCTATCCCTTGGCGCTCTAAAGGCCGCCTGAACGGCGGGCTGGCTTAGCGACCTTGGGGGAATAGCAGCTATGACGAAGCGACTCAGTTCGGGACTCCTGGGTGGTTTTTTGTCAAGTCTTTGCTACCTTATGATTCGGCGTCGGGTTCGATCGGACGGGGCTGGGGTCGATGATCGCCAAATTGGCGAGCTGCAATTTTTTCAAGTACTATCTGTTTAGCTCCGGCGCTGACCGGGCTTTTTTTCGTGCTGCATCGTTGGTAACATTCCAGCTTTCAGCATGGAGGAAAGCCATGACGAGAATTGCATCTTCGCTAATTGTGATTCTTACGGTGACCTTCGCGGTCCTTGGCGGCAGAGTCATGTCAGCGCAGGACAAGTACATGCTCAGCGTTCCGGGAGGGCTCGCGTTTTCCGAATTCCGCGGATACGAGGCATGGCAGGTCGTCTCTATCAGCCATGATGGGCCTGTCATGGCGGCGATCCTGGCCAATCCGGTGATGATCAAAGCTTACGAGGCCGGCCTTCCCGGCAATGGCAAGCCGTTCCCTGACGGCGCCAAGATGGCGAAGGTGCATTGGAATCCGACAAAAATGGAGACCTTCCCATCGGCGATCGTGCCGGGCACCCAGCACGACGTTGATTTCATGGTGAAGGACAGCAAGAGGTTCGCGGATAGCGGTGGATGGGGATGGGGCGCGTTCGAGTACGATCCGGCATCAGACACGTTCAGGCCGGGCAACACAAAGGACAGTCCGCCGCAAGAGCATGACGCCAAGTGCGGCTTCGCGTGCCATACGATCGTGAAAACAAGAGACTACGTTTTCACGGACTACGCGCATAGGTGAAGCGGCACGCGCTTTAAGCTGTCTTCTACCTCGCCCAATTAGCACCGCGGCCGCGCTCGACAGGATTAAACTTCTCGCCGCCGAATCGCTCCATGAACTTTTGTGCGTCGGCAATCTCCTTGAAGCAATAGACGTGAAACCATTGACCGTCGTGATAGAGCGCATGGCCTCGCGAGCACAGCGTCAAATCTCGACAGAACTCGTGTATCTCGTTGTAGCCGTTGCCCTCGCACACCCGCGCTGGCAGCACGACCTGGTGCGGCCAGCCGCTATCAATTGCCGCCGCCGATAGCGCGCCTTTCCGCCGCATGCACAAACCGCTGAGTAAATGCTGTTGCGTCCGCCGATGTTTGAAAGCAGTAGCGGACCATGCCCGCCGGCAGATCGACGTACATGTCCCATTCGAACGCGGGCGGATGCCTGCGATTGCGTCAAAGTCGGCATGCCGTGCGAGTGCAATCCGGCCGGCGGGATTGACGAGCCGCCGAAGCAATCGCCGATCGCGCGTGTAACGCTCGACAAGAACGGACCGCGGCACTGATACCGCGCGCCGATTGGTCACGACGTTTGCCGCGGCCGCTAAAGATTCCCGGAGTGATGGAGCTACGGACACTCGCCGACGCGCGGGCGCTGATGCGTCATTTGCCCGTCGGGCATGCTGAGCGGCCCACCTGGCACCACGTCGCCAAGGAGCTCGCGGCGGCGGCTGATGGCGGCGACGTCGCCGATGCAGCGATTGCGCTGCGCCTCGCATTCATGATTGAGAATATCGAACACGAACTTGGCCCGGTCTGATGTGCTGCCGATTCACCTGGGAACGCTCATCCACAGCCTGACCCGCCGCCGTCACTCAGTTAGCGCGCGAAAAGATCAAAAGCTTTGTGACGTTGGTCACGGTACTTACACCGCCGATCGGCTAATCCTTAGCTGCCGGCTCACCCTGATTCGCAAAAAGGTTTCTCATGACAAAGTTGATTATACTAGCAGCGTTGGGTTTCAGTGTTTTTGGGCTTGGCGCGTTTTCTTCGAATTGGGTTGCACCTCAGCTGTGTCCCGACGCGGTCTGCTTGATCGGCCCGTAGGGCGCTGGGAAGCACGAGCCGCCCCGGCGCCGGACGCCTGTGATGTCTCGCCTGGGGCGATGCTACGCCTGAAAAATAATCGGACACTCGTCGCCCTCGCGGCGCGAGCGCCGGTCTCGGCATTTGAGGACGTGCCGCCCGATCGAGCGCACGTTCCGCTCGCGGCCAAACATCGCGATTAGCTCGGCGACTTTCAGCGTGGCGCGCTGGCCGCACCACTCGCAGGAGAATGTCAGCGACTTGACCGGCAGATGGTCGAGCGCCTGGCCGACATCCTCCTCCTTCTCCGACACCGATTTCGCTGCCGATCGTCTCAGCCGCCGATCGGCGAGCACCTCCCGCCACCATCCCTCCTCGTCGACTTCCGGCCAAGGCGCACGATCGCGCTTGAAAAGGAACTGGCGGAGATTGATCGCCGGATTGACCGGGCGGTTGCTGCCATCATCGACGGGCGCATTACGGAGCAAGAGGCGGCTGCGCACCTTCCGGCGTTGCGGCAGCGTCGGCCCGCCTTAGCGGCGGAACTGGCGTCGATCGGCAACGCGGGTGTTATCGTGCTACGGCCCGCCGTGGTCGAAACCTATCTTCGCGATCTGGAAAGCCTGGAGCGGGCGATCAATTCCGATCTGGCGATAGGTGTCGATCCAGCGGCCAATGCCATCCGCACCTTGATCGAAACCGTCACGGTGCTGCCGGCGCCCGCCGGGGAGGCACCGGGGATTATCGTGCGGGGCGATCTCGCCGCGGTGCTTGGTGTCGATGAAATCCAGAAGGGCGCGCAGCGGGGCGGGCGTGGTGGTAGCGGAGGACGGATTTGAACCGCCGACACGCGGATTATGATTCCGCTGCTCTAACCAACTGAGCTACTCCGCCAAACCGTCAAAATGGAAGCCGGTTGAGGCGAGATTTAGGGCAGTTCACGGCGCTTTCCAAGAGGGTAAATCCGGTCAGGCGCGGCATGGAAAAAACCCGAATATTGGTGCTTGTCCCTACGTCTAGGCTGCGCGCCTAGACCACGATTCCGATCAAGTTGATCTGATCACGGTCTAGATATGTCATCGGGGCATGATCTTTGCCGAAAACCGGCTGCCACTTTCGGGATCATGCCTGACCCGCGGCCGGAACAAAAGGTTCGCTCGGGACGGCGCTCAGCCGGACGAAACGGATCAGCGAAAAATGCCCAAGCGGCGGCATGGGGCGGCGCTCGACCACGTGCACGCCGCCGTGCCGCGCGGCCCATTGCGCCAAGCGTTCCCAGCCGAATTCCGGCTGCCAGCCCAACCGGCGCGCCATTGGCGCGAACCATTGCTCGAACGACGCGCGCAGGCCGGCTTCGGCGCCGAGATGGTTCACCAGGATGATTTCGCCGCCGGGTCTGAGCACGCGCGCGAACTCGTCGAGCGTCGCTTCGGGATCCGGCACCGCGGTGATGACGTATTGCGCGACGACGACATCGAAGATGCCGTCCTGGAAGCCGAGATGCTGTGCATCCATCACGGCAAGGCCGTCGACATTGGTCAGGCGATGCTCGGCGGCGCGCGCCTTCGCCCGGCGCAGCATCGGCGCTGAAAGATCGACGCCGGTAAGCCGGTTGGTCCAGGAATAATCCGGCAGCGACAGGCCGGTGCCGACGCCGACCTCGAGGATGCGGCCGCCGATGCGTTCGGCGGCGGCGATCGAAGCCTTGCGGCCGCGCTCAAACACCGCACCGAATACCAGATCGTAGACCGGCGCCCAGCGGGCATAAGCCTTGGCGACCGCATCGTTGTCGAGTTCGCTCGCCATCGCGTTCTGCCGTCGCAGCCGCGTGCGCGGCGCTATCACTGTGCCGTGGCTAGATTGGCGGGTAACATGCGCTTGGCGGTCGGCGCCGCCACCGTGCTGGCGATGATGCCACCACCGAGCACGCGCGCCTGGCCCTCGGCAGCGTCGTAGAAGGCGCAAGCCTGGCCGGGCGACACGCCGTCCTCGCTCGCGATCAGCTCCACCTCGATAGTCCCGTCAGCGGCACCGCGCAGCCAGGCCGGCTGCGGCGGCCGCGTGGAGCGGACCTTGACGTAGACTTCGGGGTGACGCTCCAACGCTTCCTCGATCGTGCCGGCGCCAAGCCAATTCACGTCGCGTAGCCGGATACGACTCGTGCGCAACGCCTCGCGTGGACCGACCACGACGCGCCGCGAATGGGCGTCCAGCCGGATGACGTAGAGCGGCGCGCCGGTGGCGATGCCGAGGCCGCGCCGCTGGCCGACGGTAAAATGGATGATGCCGTCATGGGTACCGAGTGCACGGCCGTCGAGATCGACAATCTCGCCCGGCGCGGCGGCTCCGGGGCGAAGGCGCTCGATCACATCGGCATAGTGCCCGCTCGGCACGAAGCAGATGTCCTGGCTGTCTTGCTTGTCGGCGACCGTCAGCCCGAAACGGCGCGCCAGCTCGCGGGTTTCCGCCTTGGTCCGGTCACCAAGCGGAAAGCGCAACAGGTCGAGCTGCGCCCGAGTGGTCGCGGACAGGAAATAACTTTGGTCGCGCTCGGCTTCGCGGGCGCGGTAAAGCGCCCGGCCACCGCCGGGCAGCCCGCGCGAGGCGACATAGTGACCGGTGGCCAAAACCTTGGCGCCGAGATCGCGCGCGGTCTGCAGCAGATCGCGGAACTTGATCGACTGATTGCATTCGAGGCACGGCACCGGAGTTTCGCCGGCGACATAGCTTTCGGCAAAGCGGTCGATCACCGCTTCCTTGAAGCGGCTCTCGTAGTCGAGCACGTAGTGTGGAATGCCGATGCGCTCGGCGACCGTACGGGCGTCGTGGATATCGCGGCCGGCGCAGCAAGCGCCCTTGCGATGGGTCGCCGCCCCATGGTCGTAGAGCTGAAGCGTGATGCCGACCACATCGTAGCCGGCTTCCGCAAGCAACGCCGCCGTGACTGACGAATCGACGCCGCCCGACATGGCAACGACAACGCGCGTGTCAGACGGCTGTCCATCGATGTCCAGACTATTGTGCATGGCAACGCGAAGGTCCCTTCCCGGCGGCCCAATCGCGCGGCTTTGGTTCGCGCCGATGGTCGCCTCGACCGTCCGGTATTATAAGCGCCGGCCGCCCGCTTCGCCACGGTTGCGGCTTTGCGGCGAAACGCTTCTTTCCTCACCCAAGCGGCAAAAAGGGCGGCAAAACTTGCCGGGTGAGCGCAGAGACTGCCGCCTCGCTCCGCACCGGGCCCCGGCTAACATATTGAATTTACGATGATTGTCTGGAGCGTTGGGCTGGCCCGCCGGTTGCAAGCCGATTGCTATCCTGCCGCTTTCAAGGGTCAAGCAGTGCCAAGTACAGCGTCGGACGTCAATTCAGCATCATCGTCGTTCGCGCAGCCGCAGTGGTCGCCTGCACCGACACCGGCGCCGGTAGCAGACTCCCAGCCATTCGCAGCGTTGCTTGATGCCACGTCGGCCACGTCGGCAGCGATCACCGCGCCGGCAAATCCGCCGCAAGCCGCCAACCCGGCGCCAATTCCTGCAGGCGGGACGCCGCGGGAAAGCAAGACTTCCGACCGCCCGGCAACCGCCGACGCAAGCTCAAACTCCGCCGCGACGCAAAGCAACGGTACAACGTCGGCACCACCGCAAGGCGGCACCAAAAACCCGCCGCCGGCAAGCGCCGGAAGTACATCCTCGAGCGTTGCAACAAGCGGCAAGGCCAACGCCCAGCCCGCAACTAACGCGACGACGAGCACAAACGCGGCTAGCGGCCCGAACAAGTCCGATTCGCAGGCGAACCCGGTCGCGCCAAACGGCGCCCCGCCGCCTGCCGATCCTACGCAAATCCCATCTGACGCGTCGGCCGCGCCCGCAAAAACATCGTCCACCAGCGCCAAGGACGGCGACGACAGCGCCACGGCGACCACCGATGCGGCTACCGCCGCGGCGGCGGCAAACGCGGCGGCGAGCACAGCGCA
>Ga0209006_10002003_pt1 | contig 18475 bp, 17 predicted proteins | sample JacPin_JW_Ref_O2_FD_188567 | JGI IMG/M metagenome (GOLD analysis project Ga0209006, IMG submission 188567) | Forest soil microbial communities from Algoma, Ontario, Canada - Jack Pine, Ontario site 1_JW_Ref_O2 (SPAdes) (version 2) | ecosystem: Environmental > Terrestrial > Soil > Boreal...
CGCCGCGCCGGACGACGGCGCGATGCTGCCGATGCCGGAGGCCGAGTGGCGGCCCGAGCCGCCGCTGGCACCCGAATCGGAGTTTCAGTCCGAGCCGGACTGGCAGCTGACGCCGGACACGGGGATCCACGCGGTGCCGGACGCGATGCCGGCGCAAATTGAAGTGCCGATCGCCGACGCTGGCGTGGACCACGCGCCCGCCGCCGGGACAGTGGAACCGACCGTCATCCTGCCGGCGCCCGATTTCGGGCCAGCTGCCGCGCCGCTTGCGGCGGAGCTGCCTGCGCCGGCCGCGCCGCTGCCGCCCGGCCGTGAACCGGTGATGGCGGCCGACCGCGTCGACATGGCGCGGGTCAGCGCCGAACTGCTCGATCAGATGCTCAACAATGCCGGCGAGGTCAGCATTTCGCGTGCGCGGCTTGAACAGCAGCTCGGCTCGGTCGAGTTCAATCTCGGCGAGCTTTCGCGCACCGTCACGCGACTGAAAGAGCAGCTGCGCAAACTCGAGATGGAGACTGAAGCGCAGATCCTGCACCGGCACGAGAACGAGGCCGGTCACCGCCAGGAGTTCGATCCGCTGGAACTTGACCGCTACTCATCGATTCAGCAGTTCTCACGCGCGCTGGCCGAATCCGCCAGCGATGTCGCCAGCATCCAGGGCCTGCTCGAGAGCCTGGTGGCCGAAGCGCAGAACCTGCTGCAGCAGCAGTCGCGCACGGTCACCGAGCTGCAGAACGGGTTGATGCGCACCCGCATGGTGTCGATGCAGCGCCACGTGCAGCGCCTGGCGCGCATCGTGCGCCAGGCCGCGAGCGATACCGGCAAGCGCGCCGAACTGATCGTCGAGGGTGCGTCCGGCGAGCTTGACCGGCAAGTGCTCGAACGCATGCTGCCGCCGTTCGAGCACATGCTGCGCAACGCCGTGGTGCATGGCATCGAGTCGCCGGCCGACCGGATCGCGGCCGGCAAGGAAGAGACCGGGCATATTCATTTAAGCCTGAAGCGCGAGGGTTCCGAGGTTATCGTCGAAGTGCGCGACGACGGCGCCGGCATGAATCTCGCGGCCATTCGCGCCAAGGGCCTCCAGCTCGGGCTGATTCGCGCCGACCAGACGCTGTCGGATGAGGACGTGATGCAGCTGGTGCTCGAGCCGGGTTTTTCCACCGCGACGGCAGTCACACACCAGGCCGGCCGCGGGGTCGGCATGGACGTGGTCGCGGTCGAGGTCAAGAAGCTCGGCGGAGCGTTGCACATGGAAAGCACGCCCGGCCGCGGTACGCGCTTAACCATCCGCCTGCCGTTCACGCTCGCGATCAGCCATGCGCTCGTGGTGCGCACAGGCGATGAGTATTACGCGCTGCCGCTGCCGACCGTGGAAGGCGTGGTGCGCCTGACGCGCGATGAGGTGATGACACATCTGCGCTCGGACAGCGCCAGCTTCAACCACGGCGGCCAGAAATACCGGCTGCAGCCGCTGCCGCTGTACGTCGGCGTCGAGCCGTCGCCGCTGCCGGACCAGGACGTGACCATTCCGGTGGTACTGGTGCGCGCCGGCGAGCATTCGACCGGGCTGGTGGCCGATGAACTGATCGGCAGCCGCGAAATCGTGGTCAAGCCGGTCGGACCGCAGATCTCGGGTATCCGCGGCATCTCGGGCGCAACGGTGCTCGGCGACGGACGCATCGTGATCATTCTCGATATCGGCGCACTGGTGCGTGCGGAATGGCGCGGCCGCTCGACGCCGACCATCACGCGTGACCGCACCGACCGGCGCACCTTTGCGCTGGTGGTGGACGACTCGATCACCGTGCGGCGCGTGACCCAGCGGCTGCTCGAGCGCAACGGCATGCGCGTGATGACGGCGCGCGACGGCATGGACGCGGTGGCGATACTGGGCGAACACGTGCCGGACGTGATCCTGCTGGATATCGAAATGCCGCGCATGGACGGCTACGAGGTGGCGGCGCACGTGCGCAACGATCCGCGGTTGCGCGACGTACCGATCATCATGATCACATCGCGCGTCGGCGAGAAACATCGCGCGCGGGCGATCGAGCTCGGAGTCAACGACTATCTCGGCAAGCCCTATCAGGAGAGCCAGCTGATCGATGCGATCACGCCGTTGGTGGCGCAGCGCCGCGCGCGCCGAGCCTCAGGATCGGTGCGATGACCGAGCGCATCGCAGAGGTCTACAGCCTGTTGATCCCGCTCGCGGATGCGAGACTGCTGGTGCCGCGGGCCTGCGTGGCTGAAGTGATCGGCTACCAGGCGCCGGCGCTGCCGGACAACGCGCCTGCCTGGTACCTGGGGCTGGTGAACTGGAATGCCCGCATGCTGCCGCTGGTGTCGTTCGAGGGTGCCTGCGGCCTGAAGGTTCCGCTGACCAACAATCGCTCACGCATCGTGGTGTTTCACGCGCTCGCCGGCCGCGCCGAGTCCGGCTACATCGCGATCGTGTCGCAGGGGTTCCCGCAGCTGGTGCGCGTCAGCAACGACGTGGTGCGCCCCGACAATTCGCGCAGCTTCCCGGAACGCATGCCGGTGCTGTGCCAGGTCCGCATGCTCAACGAGACGCCGTTAGTGCCGGACCTGGAGAGGCTGGAGGCGATGATTGCGGAAGAGACCTCAGTCATGCCCGAGAGAGACGCCGGATGACACCCGCGAGCGGTGAGCGTTAGTGCGGAGTCAACTGATGGAATTCGCTGCCCGGCGATGAGGTCGCATTCACCACCGTGCCGGTGGGATTGATGAAGTAGCCCGAATTCGGGCCGGTCCAGACCTCGCGCTGCTGATGATCCACGGGATCACTGGTGAGCGTCACGCCGCGCAACGCGCGCGACATTGAATCCACCTGCTGCAGGAACTGCGCCTCCTGGTGCTGAAAGTGCGCCTGCTGCTGCGCCACGGTCTGCTGAAAGGCACGGTAGGCGCTGTCGCCCGCCTGCCCATTCAGCCGCAGCTGGTACGCTGCCCAGCGCGGGTCGATCTGAAAGGTGCTCATTGCATGCACGATCACTTTCAGCGCCGTCGCCGCCCGCTCTTCGGGTGCCAGAACGCTGTAAAGCCAGGTGACCTGCCAGATAGCCGAGGTCTGCATGCGTGTGAGCTGCGTCTCCGCGAACACGTAGGCCGTCATCGTGCCGGCTCCCAGGCTGCTGTCGCAGCGGTAGATCGCCTCACCCGCGGTCACGCGCTCCTGGCCGGAGAGCTCGTGCACCGGCGGCAGCTGCTGCATCTGCTTGAGCTCCAGAGTGTGGCAATACGCTGCGAAGCGCGCCTGGCCGTAGAGGTCGGCAAACACCCAGCCGGGTCGATAGTCGGCAACTATTTCCTGCGCCACGCCACGCGGACTATAGCGGCTGCCCTCGCGCAGTCCGTTCATGCGCATGCTCTGATCAGGAACCGCATACGGCGGCACAGCGGCATCGCCGAAGCGCAGGCGCATCTTGCCGTCCGGCGAAGTCATCTCCACCATCGCGCGCGGATCGAGCGGCCCGAAGCGATAGGCTCCCCCCGCCACCCTCCAGCCCTGCGGCACCTGCATCGTGAATGCGTGCTCGGCAGGATCCTGAAACTGCACCCAGTCGAACTCCGCGGCGGCCAGCGCCGAGCTCGCACCCAGTGCCAGCAGTGCCGGGATGGCTGCCGTGTAGTGCATAAGAAGAACCTTTGGCCGTGTCGTTACCAGCGGGGTGCCAGGGCAGACTATGCACCCAGGTCCGAGCTCTTGTCTGGTCCGGGAGCATCCACCAGAATCGGCCCGGTGCGACACTCATACGCCATGGCGGCAGCACTGGTCGGCGCACTGCTGTCGGGCCTGCTGCCCGTCGCGGTGCGGGCCCAGAGCGCTGTTGGCAGCGATCCGATCGAGGCAGCGCAACCGCGCACACAATCCGAGCGACTGGCGCGACCAGGCGCGGCGGTCGAGCGCAGCCAGGTGGATGAACGCTCGATGCGCGAATTGATCGGCAAGCTGGTGGCCTGCGGCACGCGGTCATCGCTGTCTTCCTGGAGCGATGCCAGCCGCGGCATCGGCTGCGGCCGTGATCGCGTGCTGACGCGGCTGAATGAAATCGCCAGGAATTCCGGCGGCCGCCTGCAGGTCATTATCGACCGGTTCGAATCGACTTCGCCGCGAACCTCGGACAAACCCGTTACGCTGCAGAACATCTACGCGCTGCTGCCGGGCACGGATCCGAAGCTCGCAAAGACGATATTCATCGTCTCCGGACACCTGGATTCGCGCCCTTCGGACGTCATGGATCCCAAGGTGGACGCTCCGGGCGCCGACGACGATGGTTCCGGTGTGGCGGTGAGCGTCGAGTCGGCGCGGTTGTTGAGCGGATCCGCGGCTCATGGTGCAACCGGCTATCGAGCGACACTGGTTTTTGCGGTGGTATCCGGAGAAGAGCAGGGGCTGCTCGGCAGCACGCATTTTCTCGACTGGGTGGCGCAGCAGGGTTACACCGTCGGCGGAATGCTGGACGATGACATCGTCGGCGCCGATTCGACGCCGGGAGCACCGCATCGCGTGCGGCTGTTCTGCGGCAACGGCGATGTCGATGACGGTGATTCGCCGTCGCGCGAGCTGGCGCGAGCGGTGGAGGAGATTGATGGCCGCGACGCGATCCGCCTGGTGTTTCGCATCGATCGCTACGGCAGGGGCGGCGATCATTATCCGTTCTACAAGGCGGGGCTGCCGGCGGTGCGATTCACCGAGCCGCTGGAGGATTATGAACACCAGCACCAGACGCCGCGCGTGGAGAGTGGGGTCGAGTACGGCGACTCCATGAAGTATCTGAACTTCAGCTTCATGGGCAACGTAGCGCGCGACAATGCCGAGGCGCTGCGGCAGCTGGCATTAGCCCCTGCACCCCCGACCAATGCACGCCTGGCGGGTGCAGTGACGCCTAACGCCAAAGTTTCCTGGTCGGCGGATGACGATGATCAGCGCGCCGGGTTCGAGATCCTGTGGCGGGAGACCACCGATGCCCGATGGAGCGTCTGGGGATTCGCCAGCACTGCCGGCGAGACGGTGTTGAACGGTGTGTCTACCGACAACCATTTCTTCGCCGTGCGAGCCGTTGGCAAGAATGGCGCGCGCTCGATCGCCGTGCCGACGGATATCGAGCGCTTGCCCATTCCGGGCACGACCAGGAAATGACGTGTTAGCAGCCGAAGTCGCGCTCAGCGCGCGAGCGCGAACCCCCAGGCGATCACGATCGACGCCAGCGCCGCCAGTCCCGACAGCCATTGCGGCACGAGGTCGAGCATCCGGTGTGCCGACGGCTGCGCCGCGAGAGCGCCGAGAACGCATCCGACTACGAAGCCCAACGCATGCGCGACGATGTCGATCTGTGCCACCGCCGTGGAATCCTCGCCGCCGCCGCCGGCACCAAACCATCCCAACAGCACCACGCCGGCAACCAGCGGCGCCCAGCGCACCGCCCAGCGCTGTGTATATAGAGAGCGCAGCTGCCAGGAATGCGCCGCCAACAGGCCGAGCGCGGTGAACACCGCAGTTGAGGCCCCCACCGACAGGTGCGCCGATGGACCGAGCAGCGCTTCGATCAGATTGGCGAGCGCCGCACCCGTCACGATCAGCAGCCAGGCGCTGCCGGCGCCGATCTGGGCGGCGGCGAGATAACAAAACCAGACGCCAGCCCCGATGTTGGCCGCGAGATGGGCGCCATCCAGGTGCAGCGTCAGGGCGGTCCATGCACGCCACCATTGCCCCGACTGCACGCGCCCGCCGTCGAGTGCCCCGAGGTCGAAGGCGTCCAGCCGCCACCAACCATTCGAGACCATGAGCCCGATCGCCACCAGCGTCACCGCGTACACGATGCAGCCCACCCAGGCATACGGGTAGGCGGGTGCAGGCGGCGGGGGTCGCGGCGGCGGGCGGCGCTCCAGCTCGTATTGTGCGAGCTGGGTTGCGGCGCGCTCGGCCTCCGACGCCTCGACCAGCAGCACGAACTGCAAGCCATCGAATTCAATGCTGCTGGCGATGCCGATGGCGTTGAGCATGAACGCCCGCTCATCGCAAGCCGCACGACGCGCGGCACGGTAGACCTCGGTATAGGCGGCCGACATCCTGCTAGCATGCCCGAAAGTAGTGACATTCCTGGAATCCAGCCATGGTGCAGCTGACACTCGATCAAGCCTCGATCATCGTCGACACCGCCATTGCGCACGCACGTCGCTCGGGCTTAAAGCCGATGTGCATCGTGGTGCTCGATGCGGGCGGCCACATGCTGGCGCTCAAGCGCGAGGAAACCGCGTCGTACGGGCGGGTGCAGATCGCTACCGCCAAGGCATCCGGCTGCCTCGGGCTCGGATTCGGTGGCCGTGAAACAGCGCGGCGCGCACAAACCAACCCGGCGTTCTATGGTTCGCTCGCGAGCGTGTTACCGCACGGCTTCGTGCCGGTCGCGGGCGGCGTGCTGATCCGCAATGCGGCGGGTACCCTGACGGGCGCGGCAGGCGTCACCGGCGACACGGCGGACAACGATGAGCAGTGCGCGCTGGCCGGCATTCAGGCCGCAGGGCTCGTGGCCGATAGCGGCGCGCCGGCGGGGTGAAGTGCCATCACAGACACAATGCTGTTCAGAATGTGGAATATTGAATCAATAGAGATACAGAATCCCAATGCGGTTCCTATGGCGATACTCAAGAAAATCCTGCTGGTGATCGCGGCGCTGCTGGCTGCCGCTAGCTTGAATACTGCGAGCGCCGCACCGCCCAGGGAGCAACGGGCCATCGTGCAAAGCGGCTTTGGCGGACCCGAGGTCCTGACGCTTCAGAGGGTGCCCGTGCTCCAGCCGCGCGACGGCGAGGTGCTGATCCGGGTCTATGCAGCCTCGGTTAACCCGGTGGATTGGAAGGTCCGCCAGGGGCCGGGTGCGGGGACCTCATCCGGCAGTGACTTCAGATCAATCCCCGGCCGCGATATCGCGGGCATCGTCGAGCAGCTCGGAGCGGGCGTCAGCACACTGAAGATCGGCGAGCCGGTGTTTGCACTGATCGATCATGACAACGCCAGGCCGCTCAACGGCGGCTACGCCGAATACACCGTGGTCCCCGCGGCGAGCGTCGCGCCGAAGCCGCATCTGGCAACCTACGAGCAGGCGGCAGGCCTGGGTGTCACCGCGGCCACGGCGGTACGCGTGCTCGAGCCACTTCAGATCAAGGCCGGACAGCGGGTGTTCATCGACGGCATAGCGGGCGGCGTGGGCAGCGCCGTCGCGCAGATCGCGAAGGGGCGCGGCGCCTACGTGCTGGGGACCGCGACGGCAAAGCACGACGCTTACCTCAATTCGATCGGGGTGGATGAAGTCATTGACTATACGGCTGTCAAATTCGAGCAAACAGTGCGCCCGCCGGTCGATGTGGTGGTGGAGACGGTAGGGGTGGATACGGCGACGCGGGCCCTGGCGATCCTGAAGAAGGGAGGTGTGCTGGTGAGCATTGCGGGTGCGCCGAGCGCGGCGCAATGCGCAGCCGCCGGCGTGAGCTGCCCGGAGGGCGGCCACACGGGGGGCGATGCGATCAATGAGGGCAGGCTGCTGGGGCAGGTCGCCAGGCTGGTCGACTCGCGACAGCTCAGCGTGCACATCGACGCCAGCTATTCGCTCGAGCAGGCAGCCGAGGCCCAGGAAGCCAATCGTCAAGGCAATACTGAAGGAAAAATCATCATCGACGTGGCCGGGGCCAAAGCTAAAACGCGATAGCCTGTCATGGTGACGTCCGCAGAGCGTTGGTGTGCGTTACGCCACTGAGGTGTCTTATGAAAGCAGTTCGAATACACGAATATGGCGGCCCCGATCAATTGAAGTTTGAAGATGGCGTTCCCGAGCCCACGATGCAAGGCGGGACCGTGCTGATCGCGCTGGCAGCCACAAGTGTGAACCCTATTGACTGGAAGGTTCGTTCAGGCGCCAGGCAGAAGGATTTCCCACTAAAGCTGCCTGCGATACTGGGCCGGGATGTAAGTGGGACAGTGCGTGCGGTGGGCGCGAGCGTCACTAATTTCAAACCGGGGGATCGGGTCATTGCACTTTCCACCGCGACGTACGCCGAGTTGGTCGCGGTCGAGAGTTCCGTAGTAACCCATCTGCCCGACGGAGTGAATCTGGAAGACGCGGCCGCGCTTCCCCTGATCGCATTGACGGGAGATCAACTGGTGCGTCATGCCGCAGCGGTGCAAAGCGGACAGACGATCGTGGTGACGGGCGCGCTGGGCAGCGTCGGACGCGCAGCGGTCCATAGCGCAAAGAAGCTCGGTGCGCGCGTGATAGCAGGCGTGCGCACGCGCCAGCTTGACGATGCGCGCGGCTTGGGTTCATGGGGCGTGGTAGCAATCGACGACGATGAGGCGCTCAGCAAATTGGATCCTGTGGACGCCGTGGCCGACACGGTCGGCGGCGAGACGGCAGCGAAGCTGTTTGCAAAGGTGAAGCAAGGAGGCAGCTTTGGCTTTGCCTCCGTGCTGCCCGAGGGAACAGCCGACAGGAATCCTGGCATCAAGGTGAAGCGGGTGTTCGGACAGCCTGATCCTTCCAAGCTACGGGAATTTGCCGACGACGTGCGCGATGGCAAATTCCTGCTGCCGATTGGCCGCAGGCTCCCTCTGGCGGAGGCAGCGGAGGCCCATGCGCTGGGCGAACGGGGCGGCATCGGCAAAATACTCCTGCTGGCGCCCGGGTCCCGCGGCTGAACGCATCACCCATCTGATGGAATGCAACCATGCTCTATATTCGTTACGCACTCTGGGCTGGCGCCGTGGGCGCATTGATTCCCGTGATGGCGGTGCTCAATGCACGGCTGGGCAGAGTCCTTGCGGCGCCCAATCATGCGGCAGTCATCCTGTTCGCCGTGGCACTTGCAACGGCTGTCCTGGTCAGTCTCCTCAGCACAGGTCGTCTGCCGTCGATCACGGCGCTGCGGGGAGCGCAGTGGGCGGACTTTGCCGGCGGCGCGATTGTCGCGGCGTACGTCCTGAGCATTACCTTCCTGGCGCCGCGATTCGGCGTCGGCAACGCAATTTTATTCGCGGTGTGCGCTCAGGTAATCACCTCAGCTCTGATCGATCACTTCGGCCTGCTGGGCGCGCAGATTCGCCCGGTCTCCAGTTTGCGATCAGCCGGGCTGATCGTCATGCTGCTCGGTCTTTCGCTCTCCCAGTATTCAAGGTAAGCCGGCTGGCTACTGAAGAAAATCACCTGCCAGCGCCTGGATAGCCGCCAGCGCCGCGAGCGGCGCGGTCTCGGCGCGCAGTACCCGGGGCCCCAGGCGGCAGGATTCGAAGCCGTGCCGCTGTGCGAGCGCGAGTTCCTCATCGCTGAAGCCGCCTTCAGGACCAACCGCCAGGCTGATACTCGATGCCGGCCGCAGCAACGATGGCAGCGTCTGGATGGCTTCGGGAGCCAGCAGCAGCCGCAGATATGCAGAACCTGCCGCCTCGGTAGCGGCGTGCGCGCAGGCGCTCGCGAGATCGTTCACGGCAACAATCGGCGGCACCTGATTGCGTCCGCACTGCTCGCAGGCATTGATCGCCACTGCGCGCCAGTGCTCGCAGCGGCGCGCCAGCCCGGCGCCATCCAGCTGTACCACGCTGCGCCCGGCGCTCCAGGCCACGATCGACGCGACGCCCAGTTCGGTCGCCTTCTGCACGATCAGATCCATGCGCTCGGCGCGCGCCAGCGCCTGCAGCAGCGTCACGCGCAGCGGCGACTCGCGCTCGATCGCGTGATGCGCGTCGATCCGCACGCTCACACCGCGCCGGCCGAGTTCCACGATGGTCGCGTCGAATTCGCCTCCGCGCCCATCGAACAGCGTGAGCGCCTCTCCGGCGCGCGCGCGCAGCACGCGTGCTACGTGCGTCGATACCTGCTCGGGCAGCAGCCGTGTTTCTCCGGCGGCGAGTGGCGGCGGCACGTAGCAGCGCGTCAGGCGCATGCCCGGTCGATGCCTTCAGTGGCGACCTCGACCATCAGGTCAATCTCGGAGGGCGTGATCACATAGGGCGGCATGAAATAAACCACATTGCCAACCGGGCGCAGCAGTACGCCGCGCTCGAGCGCAAACCGATGCAGAATCAGGCCGCGGCGCTCCTGCCACGGGAACGGCTCGCGCGTTGCCCTGTCGCGCACGAATTCGATCGCACCGATCATGCCGGTCTGGCGCACATCGGACACGTGCGGGTGATCCACCAGCGGCGCCATGCGCGCGGTCATGTGCGCCGCCAGGCGCTCATTGGTCTCCAGCACCGGCCCGTTCAGGAATATGCCGAGCGTGGCGCGCGCCGCGGCGCATCCGAGCGCGTTGCCGGTGTAGCTATGCGAATGCAGAAACGCGCGCTGGGCGTTGTATTCGGCATAGAACGCCTCGTACACCGACTCCTTGGTCATCACCACCGATAGCGGCAGATAACCACCGGTCAGGCCCTTGGACAGGCACAGGAAATCCGGCGTGATGCGCGCCTGCTCGCAGGCGAACATGGTGCCGGTGCGGCCGAAGCCGACCGCGATTTCGTCGGCAATCAGATGCACGCCGTAATGGTCGCAGGCGGCGCGCAGCATCGACAGGTACACCGGATCGTACATGCGCATGCCGCCGGCGCATTGCACCAGCGGCTCGATCACCACCGCGGCGATATCGTCGGCGTAGCGCTCGAGCGCAGTCTGCATCAGCGCGAACTTGCGGCGCGTGTGCTCGTACCAGCCCTCGCCGGCTTCGCGCCCATAGCAGTCCGGGGATGGCACCGTCAGCACGTCCATCAGCAGCGGCGCATAGGTGCTCTTGTAGAGTTCGACGTTGCCGACCGCGAGCGCCCCCAGGGTCTCGCCGTGATAGGAGTTGCTCAGCGTGACGAACACGCGTTTGCGCGGCTGACCCTGATTCTGCCAATAGTGGAAGCTCATCTTCAGCGCCACCTCGATCGCGGCCGAGCCGCTGTCGGCAAAGAAACAGCGCGACAGTCCCGCAGGCGTGATGCGCACCAGCTCCTCGGCCAGGGCGATCGCCGGCTCGTGGGTGAAGCCGGCCAGCATCACGTGTTCGAACTGCTGCAGCTGCGCGGTGATCGCGGCGTTGATGCGCGGATGCGCGTGGCCGAACAGATTCACCCACCAGGAGCTGATCGCGTCGAGGTAGCGGCGGCCATCGAAATCCTCGAGCCATACTCCCTGGGCGCGCCGCACCGGGATCGGCGGCTGCTGTTCGTGGTCCTTCATCTGCGTGCACGGATGCCAGAGGTGCTGCAGATCGCGGGTGGCGAGAGAGGAATTGGTCACTGTGCTCATGGGCGCATTTTGGCATCATGCAGGCCAGTCATGCATAAGACGCTCAGCATCGATACCGCCGGCGGGCTCCTGGTGGGCGCGCGCCAGGTGCTGTCGCCGCATTTCGATGAGCGCCCGCCGGGCGTGCTGCCCAGCCTGATCGTCGTGCATGGCATCAGTTTGCCGGCCGGGGAATTTGGCGGCCCGTGGATAGATCGGCTGTTCGCCGGCAACCTGCCGGGCAGTGCTGCGCAGGCGGATTTTGGCGAGATCGCCGCGCTGCGGGTGTCGGCGCACGCGGTGATCCGGCGCGGCGGCGAGATCACGCAGTATGTGCCCTTCGGCGCGCGTGCCTGGCACGCCGGTGCATCGAGCTATCAGGGTCGCGCCAGTTGCAACGATTTCTCGGTAGGTATCGAGCTCGAGGGCACCGATCGGACTCCTTATATGGAGCCGCAATACGCTGCGCTGGCGCAGTTAATTGCGGCGCTATGCGCCGCGTATCCGACGCTCGATATCGAGCGGCTGGCGGGCCACAGCGACATTGCGCCGGGCCGCAAGACCGACCCCGGGCCGGCATTCGACTGGCTGCGGCTAAGATCGCTCCTGGCCTGAGCCGCCCGGCTCGGAGTTCTTGCCCCGTCCGCGCCGCCATTGCGGTTCAGCGCCGCCGTGCGCACGCGCGAGCGCACGCGCCAGCACGAACAGCAGGTCCGACAAGCGATTCAGATACTGCAGCGCCGCCGGACCGACGGCTTCGCTGCGCGACAACGCCCAACAGCGCCGCTCGGCGCGACGGCACACGGCGCGTGCCACGTGACAGCCGGCGGCGGCCGCACCGCCGCCCGGCAGCACGAACTCCTTCAGCGGCGGCAAGTTCGCGTTGAAATGGCCGGCCTGCGACTCGAGCCACGCCACACGGGCGACATCGATCAGCTGCGAGCCGGGAATCGCCAGCTCGCCGCCCAGATCGAACAGATCGTGCTGAATCTCGATCAGGCATTCTTGCGCGGCCGCGATGGCTACGCCGTCCGATACCACCACGCCGAGCGCGCAGTTGAGCTCATCGATACTGCCCATCGCCTCGACGCGCAGCGCGTCCTTGGAGACCCGCGTGCCATCGCCGAGACCGGTGCTGCCATCGTCGCCGGTGCGCGTCATGATCTTGGAAAGGCGGTGACCCATGATGGCTACTTTACTACGTCGGCATGCTCGAGTTTCAGCGCAGGCTGTAGCGGGTGGCGACGGATATCGCCCTGCCCGCCGTGTTGTAACCGTTGGCCAGCTGGTAGCTGCGGTTGAGCACGTTGTCGAGCCGCGCGGTCAGCGACCAGGCCGGCGTCAGCGCCAGCTTGGCCCATATGCCCGCCAGCAGGTAACCGCCGTCGCTGACCGGAGCACCGCTGATGACGCCGATGTCCTGCCGCGGGCCGGACTGCAGCAAATCGAGCCCGAGCTCGGCGCGAGCGAACCGGCGCGAGCCGGTGAGCGTGAAACTCTGCTTGGTGCGGCGTATCAGCTCGGTATCGGCATCACCGGCAGACAGGTCGCGCGGATCCTGCAGGCTCGCTGCTGCGTTGACCGACCATGCGGCGGTGTGCAGCTCCCAGCCAGCCTCGAGCCCGCGGATCCGGGCGCGGTCGATGTTGCGGTTCTCGCCGCCGTAGACCAGGTTGGCGGGGTCGGACACGAACTCGATCAGATCGTTGATGGTGTCCTGGAAAGCCGAAAACGTCACTTGCTGGGAATCGTTCAGGCGCGCTTTGATGCCGAGCTCGAAGTTGCGTGAACTCTCTGGCAGCAGGTCGGGCGTGCCGCCGAAGCCAAACCGGTCGGTCGCCGACGGCGCCCGAAACGCGGTGCCGGCCGATGCGATCAGCAGCGTGTCAGGCGTCAGGGCGTAGCCATACTCGGCGTTCCAGGTCTGGTGTTCGCCGAATGCCGGGTGGTGATAGTCGCCGCCAGCCAGAAGCAGCCGGTTCGCTCCGGCTTCCAGCTGATCCTGCAGGTAATAGGTCTCGGTATCGGTGCGGATCGAATAGGCCGTGCCGAAGGACAGTGAGTTGGTCTGTTCGCGGGCGAGGATCGCGCCGAATGTAACCACCTGTTTGAGCCCGGCGAGCGCGATCGTGACGTCGTTTTGCAGGTCCAGCGTGTCGCGCGCCGTGTAGTCATAGTCCGGTGCCAGGTTCGGGGTGAAGACATCGGGCTGTTCCTGGCTGATGTCATCGATGATGCGGCTCAACGTTGCGCGCGCGTGCCAGTAGTCGGTGATATCGCCGCCCGCATGCAGCGCGGCCGCGCTGTTCGAAAAGCGCTCGTCGAGCGGCGTAAAGCCTGCGAACGCGGTGAAGGAGCTGTTGTAGTCCGGATTCGCGTACTGGCTCGTGCCGCTCGAGCGCCAGTAGAAACCGCCTAGATCAACGCCGGCGATCCTGGTCGCGGCGCTGGCGATGCCGCTCCAGTTCTGGTAGCTGCTGTCCTGCGTGTCGCCGTCGAACGGGGGAAAGCCGTTCGAGCGCTGTCCGGTCAGTGCCGCCTGCAGGGTGCCTTCGCTGCCCGCGTAGTTGCCGCCCAGCGCGAACTCGCCGCTGCCATAGCGGCCGTAGTCGACCATCGCATCTGCGCCCGATGCCCCGCCGGTGTGCGTGACCAGGTTGACGACGCCGCCGATCGCGTCGGTGCCGTAGATCGCGGAGCGCGGGCCTTCGATGATCTCGATGCGCTCGAACAGTTCAGGCGCGAGGTTCTGCAGCGGCGCAGCTCCCAGAGTGCCCGAGTTGATGCGCACGCCATCGACCATGACGATCGCCTGGTCGCTATTGGTGCCGCGGATGAACAGCGACAGCGGCTGACCGGGGCCGCCGCTGCGGCCGATGTCGAGGCCGGCGTGAAAGCGCAGCAGATCGCCGATGTCGGTGCCGAGCGAATCCTCGATCGCAGCACGATCGATGAGGATGATCGGCTCCAGTGCCTGCCCGGCCGGCTGCGCGGTGCGCGTGGCGGTGACCACGACCTGCTCCAGATCGTTGGCCGCCGGCGCGCCCGCGGCAGAGTCATCCGCGCGTGCGCCTTGAATCAGGAAACCTTGTGCCAGGATGATGGCGAGCAGCGTCGCCGTACGTTGAGTGATCATTTGCCAGCCCCTCCATGCACGCCCGCATGGCCCAAAGCAAAGGACACCCGGACGTTGCGAGGGATGAAAAGGCGAGGCGTTCAACGCCAGACCCAAGGACGCCCACCGCGCGATCCGGGAACAGTTCGACAGGCCGGTCTCCGGGCTTGCGCACGTGGCCCTTGCCGGGCCAGTTGCATCGCCTTCCCACACCTTGCGGGCGCAGTGGCTGTTGATGCAGTGTCGTATCGCTTACCGTTGCGGGGGCAGCGCCGGACTGGCGCGAAGATCGCGCGTCACCGGCTTCCCGAGCACCTGACGAGGGGCGACTTTAGGCAAGCGGGAGCGCTGGTGTCAACGCGTATAATTCAGCTGACGATGAACAACACGCGGGACGATCCAGCCGCACCCGAGGCGCCGGCATCGGCAGGGCCGGTGCGGCCACTGGCGTTACAGGACGGCGACTTTTATCTGGAAGGCGGCCGCATGGTGTTCACTGCGGCCTATCACCTGCGGCGCGGCTACTGCTGCGGCAGTCAGTGCCGCCATTGTCCGTATCAAGAATGGAAGAGATAACGCGCTGATGGCATCGGAAGAACTGCAGGCGGCAATCGATGCGGCACGCGCCGCGGCCGAAGTCATCCACGGCTACTACCGGCATAACCTGAAGGTCAGGATCAAGGCCGACAAATCGCCCGTCACCGAGGCCGACGTCGCCGCCGAGCACGCGATACGCGAAGTGCTGCAGGCGCGCTTTCCCGGGCACGGTTTCTACGGCGAGGAGACCGGCCGGCATGCGATGCAAGCGGACAGCATCTGGCTGGTCGATCCGATCGACGGCACCAAGTCATTCGTGCGCGAGACGCCGTTCTTCTCGACGCAGATTGCACTGATGCGCGCGGGCCGGCTGGTGCTGGGCGTGTCCTGCGCTTCCGAGTACGGGGAGATGGCCTGGGCGGAGCAGGGCGGCGGCGCGTTTCTGGACGGTCAAGCACTGCACGTGAGTAACGTCAGCGAGCTGGAGGAGGCCTTCCTGTCGATCGGAAATCTCAAGGCGCTGGCGGCCTCGAGCACGCACTGGTCGCGCTTCGGCGCGCTGGTAGGTCGCCTTGGCAGGCTGCGCGGCTATGGGGATTTTCTACATTACCACCTGCTCGCCCGCGGTCAGATCGATGCGGCGCTCGAGTCGGACATCAATATTCTCGACATCGCGGCGCTGACCGTGATCGTGCGCGAGGCCGGCGGCAGCGTCACTGATCTTACCGGTGGCGACATCGGCCTTGAGACCACGAGCATCCTGGCGAGCAACGGCGCGCTGCACGCGCCGATACTCGCGGCTATGCGGCAATGAAGGCGCGGCGCGGCGGCTCGCCGATGGCGCAGATCGGCGTCAGGTACAACGCCGAGAGCTCCTCGGCGGTCAGCACCTCGGCCACCGCTCCGAGACGGTAACGGCCATCGCCGTATAGCAGCAGCGCGCGGTCGGCGTAGCGCTCGGCGAGCGTCGGATCGTGCAGCGTCGCGATCACGCTGGCGCCCTCGCGGCACAGTGCGCGAAAGATATCGAGCACCTCGATCTGGTGGTGCGGATCGAGATGATTGGTCGGTTCATCGAGCAGGTAGATCTGCGGCTGCTGGCACAGCAGCGAGGCCATCGCGGCGCGACGCTGCTCGCCGCCCGAGAGTGTCGCGACCGAACGGCGCGCGAAATCGGCAAGTCCCACGCGCCGCAGCGCCGCCTGCGCAATCGCCAGGTCCTGTGCGCCCTCACGCTGCCAGAACTTCAGATGCGGATGGCGGCCAACCAGCGCCGATTCCAGCGCGCTGAGCGTCAATGATTCTTCACGATCCTGCAGCAGCAATCCCAGGCGGCGCGCAATCTGGCGGCGCGGCAGCAGCGATAGCTCCTCGCCATCGAGCAATACCTGGCCGCCCTGCGCGGGGTTCAAGCCGGCGAGCGCGTGCAGCGTCAGCGTCTTGCCGCTGCCGTTGCGGCCGAGGATCGCCAGGAATTCCCCGCGTCGCAGGCTCAGCGAAAGATCGTACACCAGCACGCGCCGGCCGGCCGCGATCGCCAGGCGGTCGACGATCAGCGGATCCACGGCTGCTTCAATGGCCATGCGGGCTCTAAGGCTGCAAGCGCGTCGCGCTCCAGCCGCGCCCGCTGAAGCCATCGCCGGCAGGCTCAAGCGTGCGAGACCAGCGCGCCCGATCGTGCAGCCGCGCCGCGCCTTCGACCCACAGCTCCACCACCTGCAGCCACAGGCGATAGCCGCCCCAGTGCGGCGGTCGCGGAATGACGATCCCCGGATCCGGCGCGGCCTCGCGGCCGTTCGGCGGCGGCGCGGCGAAGCGCTGCGCGGTATCGAGCGCGGCCCGTACCAGTTCGGCTCGCGAGCCGAGCGGCGCGCTCTGCTCGCTGGCCCAGGCACCGATGCGGCTCTGCCAGGCGCGTGAGGCGAAATAGGCATCGCTCTCGGCCGCGCTGGTCGGCGTCACGCGGCCCTCGAATCGTACCTGCCGGTGCAGCACGTCCCAGTACATCACCGCGGCGGCGCGCGCATTGGCGGCGAGCTCGGCTCCCTTGCGCGAGCGGTAGTTAGTAAAAAAAGTCAGGTAGCCGGCATCCTGCCGGATCTCCTTGCACAGCACGACGCGCGCCGAAGGCGCGCCTTGCGCATCCGCCGTGGCCAGCACCATCGCATTCGGATTGGGCTGCACCTTGGCGCGCGTGGCCTCCGCCAGCCAGTGCGCGACCAGCGCCAGCGGCTCCGGCGGCAACGGATCCGGCAAACATTCTTCGTGCAGTGCCATGGGCGAATGGTAGCCGTCCGGCGTCGGACATGCATCGGCGTAGCCGTCCGCGCGCGTTCGACTTGCGGCCTGCACGCTTAAGCCTATACAAAGGCGCTCCGCCCCGACAGGATTGCCGCAATGACCCTGGATGAGCTACGCCGGCATCTCGATGAGCTGGATCTGCGGCTGTTGCAGACGATCGCCGAGCGTCAGGCCATGAGCCGCGAGGTCGCGCGCGTGAAGCGCGCCACCGGCTATCCGACCCGCGACTACGCGCGCGAGCGCGATGTGATTGTCGGTGCCCGCGCCGCGGCGGACAGGATCGGCGTGTCGCCCGACGTCGCCGAGACCGTGATACGGCTGCTGATCCGCTCTTCGCTCACGACGCAGGAACAGGCCAGCGTGGTCGCGCACGGCAGCGGTAGCGGCCGGCGGGCACTGGTGATCGGCGGCGCCGGCAAGATGGGCGCCTGGTTTGCGCAGTTCCTCACATCGCAGGGCTTCGATGTCGAGGTCGCCGACCCGAAGGCGGTCGCGGGCGGTGTGAAGGCGATCGCGGACTGGCGCGAGTCGCCGTTGACGCATGACTACATCGTGGTGGCGGCACCGCTGGGCGCGACCAACACCATTCTGCAGCAGCTTGCGCAGCGCAAACCGCCGGGCGTGGTGTTCGATCTGGGCTCGCTGAAATCGCCGCTGCGCGCCGGGCTGGAAGCGCTGTGCAGCGCCGGGATCGCAGTCACATCGATGCATCCGATGTTCGGACCCGACACCGAACTGCTCTCCGGCCGGCACGTGATCTTCATCGATCTGGGCCATGCCGCGGCGCTGGCGCAGGCGCGCGCACTGTTTGCCCCGACCATGGCCGAGCAGGTGGTCATGGGGCTCGATGAGCACGATCGGCTGATCGCCTACGTACTCGGTGTGTCGCACGCGCTGAATATCGCGTTTTTCACTGCGCTGGCCGAGAGCGGCGAGGCGGCGCCGCGACTGGTGCAGCTCTCCAGTACCACCTTCGATGCGCAGTTCGACATCGCCAGCGCCGTGGCCGGAGAGAGCCCGGAACTGTATTACGAGATCCAGCGCCTGAACGACTTCGGCGCCGAAGCGCTCGATGCGCTGGCGCGCGCGGTGGAAGCGGTGCGCAGCGCGGTGTCTTCGGGCGATCAGGCGCGCTTTAGCGCGCTGATGCGCCAGGGCAATGAATATGTAAAGGGCCGGCGCGATACCGCGGCGCGGCGGGTCTAGGGCCGCGGTAGATTACTCAGACCGGCTGCTAGCG
>Ga0209006_10002004_pt1 | contig 18473 bp, 13 predicted proteins | sample JacPin_JW_Ref_O2_FD_188567 | JGI IMG/M metagenome (GOLD analysis project Ga0209006, IMG submission 188567) | Forest soil microbial communities from Algoma, Ontario, Canada - Jack Pine, Ontario site 1_JW_Ref_O2 (SPAdes) (version 2) | ecosystem: Environmental > Terrestrial > Soil > Boreal...
CCGCTTGGCTTTGCCGATCAGATTTTCTTCAGCGACGGCAAGGGCAATCCCGCAACACCGCCGGTGAAGAATATTTATAATCCTGATCCCGTGGCTGGCACGCTCAACCTCTATACCCAGCGGGCGCAGTGGTTCAATTGTTCCGATCCGACGCAGCCCGGCATTGCCGCGATCACCAATTATCTGAGTGCACTGCCCTACGCGGTGCAGACCAAGTGCGACGCCGGTGAATATTGGCAAGCTGTCAACGTCAACCCGGCTTTCACGCCTAAAGGAACGCCGCAATCCGGACTCGTCGTTCCGCAGACGATGCAGCAGAGCATCGGCGATGTGCTGAGCGACCACAATATTTCCTGGAAATATTACGGCGGTGCTTTCAATGCTAGCGGAACAGGCGGCCCGTTGGACGGGCTATATTGCAATATTTGCAACCCGTTTGAGTATGAGTCGGTGTATCCGAGCATGGTTGCGGATCATATGCGCGACGTCACCGATCTCTTCACCGATCTAAAAAATGGCACGCTCCCGGCGGTTTCCTATGTGAAGCCCGACGGCGTCATGGACGGCCACCCAGCATCTTCGAAGTGGGGGCTCTTTGAGGCCTTCGCGCAAAACATCATCGAACAGGCGAAAAACAATCCGAAGCTGTGGGCTGAGACCGCGATCTTTGTGACCGTGGACGAGGGCGGCGGCTTCTTCGACTCCGGCTTTATTCAGCCGGTTGATTTCTTCGGGACCGGCCCGCGCATTCCGATGATTGCCGTTTCGCCTTTCTCAACGGGCGGGCATATCAACCACACTTACAACGAGCACTCCTCTTTCGTGAAATTCGTGGAAAGGAACTGGATGCTCCACACCACTCTCAGCAATCGCAGCCGCGATAATCTTTCCAATCCTGATCAAAGCGCTCATTCCTACGTGCCGCGCAACATGCCTGCTATCGGCGATTTGTTCGACATGTTCGACTTTGACAATCATAAGTAGTTAATTCATAAGAGGTGCCTCTTACCATGGGCGATGGGCCGGATCGGTCACGATCCGGCCTTTGTCGCTCTTCACGGTGTCGTGGCCTAAGTAAAGTCGGCGGGAAGACGCATTCTGCGCTTGAGTGGAAATGAGCGAGCTTCTGTGTCTCGGATTTAGCTGCGAACCAAATGAAAAATATGCTGGGTGGCCAACCATCGATTGCGATTGTGATCGATGTCCCCGAACAACGAACGGGTAGTGGTATAGGCGCCGTCTGCGGAATAAAATCTGGCGGTGCCAGGCAGCGGCAAGCCATAACGAAATTCGCCCGCCAGTTTGAATCCTTGTTGCCCAGCCGTTTTTCGGATGGCTGTCGCGGACAGAATGTTCATTTTGTATTTGGGCGGGTGAAACAGCCAAGCCAAGTGGTTGCGCAGTTGGTTGACGCGGTCCAGCAAATGATGCCCATTGGTACATTCCAGAATTAATGTTCCGTTCGGTTTCAGTACCGAGGCGATCTTGGCGATCAAATCCCGCGGTGAGACTACGTGCGCGAGCACGCCAACACAGATGACCAAATCAAAAAAGTTTTTTTCAAACGGCACCTGCATGAAATCCTGATTCACAAATTCTACCCGCGACAACCATTCCTCCGGCACCCGAGACCGCGCAATGGAAAGCATTCCCGGCGACACGTCCAGCAAAGTCAGCCTGCAATTGGAATTCAGCAGCGGCACCGAAATAGAGCCGTCCCCGCAACCGATGTCCAGAATTTCGCTGTACTGCTTTCCCTGAACCACACGGTCAACGGTTTCCCTGCGGAGCCGGATATCCAGCTGTCTGCGGTCCAGATAAGCAGCGCGTTGATCGAAGAGCGAGCGGACTTTTTCGATCCTGTCGGCGTCGGAATGCCCAACCGGCACGGGGTTTTTGCCTGATTGGATTTCCCCAGCGGGGGGTTCTTTTGCGATCACGGTGTTCCTTCCGGTTTAGTGGTTGACTCGTTTCTCAAACCTTTCGGTAAAACTACCACGCTCGATCTAATATCGCGAGCCGAATGCAGTGAATGATTGTTGCAATGTGAACATCCCAGCTTTGGCGGCGGCTGATCAGTTCGGGGGTGCGGCAATCGAAGGGATGAGATCCGTGTTAGCAGGTTGGTGGCGCCTGCGAGGTCGCAAGTCCTCTTGTAAAACAAAGGCCGCGTAAGAACGACTTCACGCGGCCCTGGACTTGTATTGGCTGAGTTCTACTGATAGGGCAGATATCTCCACAGATCGTTTAGCAGGCTATAGAGTTTTCCAGTTGAGCTGTTTGCGTCGAAGCCCTCACCGCCCAACATCCAGAATGCCTGGCCCATCGTTGGCGTCGGAGCGGTGGTCCAGTATGCTGGGGCCCAGCGAGTTCCGGGGAAGTTTGTCACATGCGGCCAGACTGTAGGATTGGGCGCTACACCATAACTGCCTGGTTGGCTGACCGCATTGGGTCCCTTGATCCAAGTCCACTGATTCAATGCGACGGTCGAGGGGTTTCCGGGGTCCGTTGTAGTAGTGAGCGCGTATTCCCAAAGGTCGCCCAGTGAGCCAAATCCTGTGGAATCGAACCCTTCTCCTCCGAAGATGAAGAGATTTCCATGGGTGTCACTCCAGGTGGCGGACAGCCAGCGGGCTCCGGGCACATTAGTAGAAGCCGCGACCCCTTGTAATCCGTAGTTCCCGGGAGTGCTGGTGGCCCCCTTAGAGCCGTTCATCCAAGTCCACTCTTTGGCGGTGGCGTCGTACTTCCACAGGTCGTTGAATCCGTTGGTGCCGCTGGTAAACCCACCGAACATCCAGAAATTGGAGTTGTTGTCGATCCACCCAGCGGAGGCTTGACGGGCAGGTGGTTCATTGCCAGCCGCAGGGGTGCCCTGTGTACCGTAAGTACCGGCTGAATCTCCAATATTCGAGCCGCTGACCCAGGTCCAATTGGTTCCGTCGAAACTCCAGAGGTCATTGAGCAACAAATTGGCGCACGGGTTCAAAAGGTTGGATGACGTGGTCGAGTCGCAACCGAATCCCCCGAACACCCATATGAGTCCGGTGCCAGGATCGCGTCTACTGCTGGCGCCCCAACGTCCCCCAGGTAGGTTTGCTGCAGCCGCTACGCCTTGCGTGCCATAAACGCCCGGTTGATTGGGGCCTCCTGTCCCGTGTTGCGTCCAAGTATTCGCGGTAATGTTGTACTCCCAAAGATCATTCAGGAATGCGAGGTTGGCGTCCTGCCCACCGAAAAGCCAAAGGTTGCCGGTGGAGGGGTCGGTCCAAGTGATAGCGCCCCATCGGGCGGGTACGTTGGTTACGCCACTGGTAGCTGGGATATTGATGGGCTTCCAAACGTTGCCGCAACTACCCTCGTACCTTTCAGTATGCGTATACTCCCATAACTCGTTGAAGAATTGCGGTTGGGTGTTAGGGGGCGGAGTGGTGCTTGTCAAACTAATACCAGTCAAGAGCCACAGGTTGCCATTCAAATCGGTCCAAGTCGACGAATAATTATTGCCACCCGGAGTGACCGTGCTGCCCGGCGGACAGGCTGAGCCCGTAATGAGGCCAAATTGGTCAGCCGTGTTAGTACCAGCCATCCACGTCCAATCGTTATGCCCGCAATCGACTAGTGGGATGGGGTTTACCGGGTCAGATAGAGCCGTGCCGCTCCAACCCCACCTGTAGCAGCTTTCTGGTTGGGTCCCCGGGGCAACGAATTCACTGACATCATAAAAACTGCCGTGAGCAATGGGTGTGGCGAACACGTAGTTGCCGTTTTTGGGCGTCATAAGATTGTCGCCCCCGTTGTCCTCCAACTGCATGGAGCCACTGCTACCCAACACACCCACAACATCGACATTGATGGCATGGAAGACAGCCTTGCACACCACTGATACGTTGGTAATATTCGGTGGATTGGGTGCGGGACCGGTCGTCCCCTGGCCGAAGGTCACGGCGCATGTTTGGTTTGGACCAGAAGGTTGGGAGAAGATCGTAACGTTATACTTCGTCGCGGCAGGTATTAGTGTTGGGAATGTGAACGTCCCATTCTTCGTGATCGTTAGATTGTCGCCACCATTGTCTTGCAAAATGAAAGTAGTGCCTCCAGCATATCCGGAGACCGAGCCCCCAATGGAGACCGTTCCATTAGAACAGGTGATCTGAACGTTAACGGCCACGCCTACAGTAGATGTGCCACTACCGTTGGCTACTGTGCACGTCTGCGTCGGGCCGCTTGGCTGCGTTGAGACCGTGACGTTATAAGGTTGCCCGAAAGGAATCGCGGTTTTGAACTGATTGGTAGTTGTGGCCCCGGTAATCGGAAGGAATTCGGTGCCATTTTGCAGAACCAGGCCAGTTCCCGATAGGCCGGCAACCGTTACCCCTATGGCTTGGGTGCCTGTGGTGCATGTTACCGCCACGGTGGTGATCTTGGTCGTCGCCTTGCCGCTCCCTCCAGATACTGTACACGTCTGAGGTGGTGTGTTGGGGGGCTGAGAGACGGTAACTAAGTATGGCTGGTTAGCGACAATCAGGGTCTTGAATGCAAAATTGCCGCTTGCAGAGACTATCAGATCGTCTCCTCCGTTGTTCTGAAGCGTCATGGGATCGCCCGCAGTCAATCCGCTAACAGTCCCACCAATAGAAAAAGGGCCTGTGCCGCCGCCACCCCCCGAGCCACCGCCATTGATGGAAGCGGCGGGAACGCCGCTGCAAGCTTCCAGCGCAACTGAAATCAGGATTACCGGAGTGAAAAGGGCAAATTTTAGGAGGGACTTCATGGCAATCTATTACTCCTTTGATATCTTGCTCCGACAAGCGGCGGCGGATTTTTCACGCGTTCGCTGCGTTCCCAGCACGGCTTAAGAAGGATTTTTGTTCCTTTTCGAGCCTGGGGTTGAGCTTTGGTTGTTTAATGAACGCCGCTCAGCGACAGCTTGCAGCATCTACTTGCAGAGTACTGGGACTACTTCGGCAAACGCAATTGAGATGGGCAGGGGGTGTGCCTACATAGGCATTATTGCTTTCTTGTCACGCCCAAAGTCAGTAGGTTTGACTTGGATGAACGGGCGCGGCGATTCTCAAGAGTCGTCGCGTCTCGTTTTTAGGGTTGCAGGTTCGCTTTAACGAAAAAAGTTGATTGGCCTTGCTGCGGCTAAGCTATGGCAAGAATTTGTAGCCGGTCCCGCGCACCGTTCGGAAATGAACCGGGCGCGACGGGTCTGACTCCAGTTTTTGCCGTAACCTCGAAATATGATTGTCTACGGTGCGGGTGCAGGGATAATTCTCGTATCCCCAAACGTGGTTCAGCAGTTCATCTCGTGAAATGGCTCTTCGCGCATTCTGAATAAAGTACTTCAGGGCCTTGAATTCCAGAGCGGTGAGGGCGACCGGTTGTCCTTTGCGGCACACTTCGACAGACGAAAAATTCACAATCATGTCGCCGAACACAAACTCGCTATCAGCGGTGTTAAAGCGGTCCACGGTTTGGCCGAACAGTTCCAGGAGTTTGTTCGATTCGGAAGTCTCGGGGAGAGAGTTGCTATTTGGCATTTCGCGAACAGCCAACTTCTTCACGGCGGATTTATGGATTAGAACGATGACGGGAACGAAATGTGAAAAGTCACCGATGTCTTTCGAATTGATGGTGGAGATTCGGGCCAGTGACTCGGCGGAAAAAAGAGCCGCCGTTGGCCCGGGCACAGGCACCTGCAACAATTGAGTAACTGGGTTTTTCACAAGTACGCCCATTTAAAATCCTCCTTTACGAGTCGTCTATCAGGTTTTGAGTCTTCCGCTAAAGTAGCGTTCGCACTGATCTCCGCGGCAAACTGGCAATGATAGAACTCGTAGTTATCCGTTCGCTTATAATTCAGATACGAACCGCGGATAACTTGGAAACCGTACCTTGATGTCCTAAGTTGGCCAAGGATTGGCGGAGCCCATCACGGGCTCGCGACAAGCGGGACATAACCGTTCCCGCCGGCATATCGATGATTTCGGAGATTTCTTTATAAGACATACCTTCGAGTTCGCGGAGAATCAGTACCTCACGATGACTCGGTGGGAGATCTTGCAGCGCCTGCCGCACCAATTTGCTGTCGTCCTTACGAGAGAGAGTCTCTTCCGGGGTCAGCGCAAGAGGATCGGGGCCAAAGAGTTTCTCGTCAAATTCCAGGTTAGGGTGCGGCGGACGGTTCTGATCCAGCCAGGTATAGCAGGTGTTGCGGACAATTCTGAGCACCCAGGAGCGGACATTGCCACCTCGGAAGCTACCAAGAAATCGGAAGGCGCGCATGAACGCTTCCTGGACTACGTCCTGCGCATCCTGGTCGTCACGGGTCAGCCATCTCGCCAAGTTATAGGCAGCATCGAGATGCGGTACGACGTCTTCAACAAAATCCAGGGAAACAGTTGATTGCGGCATTGACATCTCCAAAACGGGCGATGTTTCACCGAACAGTTAGCGCCAAGGCGCACACTATGGGCTTGGCAGTCAAGCTCTGCAATGGACTGCCGATTCTTCCGTGATGGAACGTGCGTCCCCAGTAAACTACAAGTGAGGACAAGACTTAGGGCAAGATGTCCCCTTGGCTGGGTACGCAATAGGTGGGCCCAGTGGTACACTCGCGTGCGCCAAGGTCCACGTTTCAATGCAAAAGACAGAACAACCCGAGAGGCGCCTCCGTTTCGGTGTTTTCGAGATGGATCTTCGGACCGGCGAACTGCGCAAGCACGGCATGCAGGTGCGCCTCCAGAAACAGCCATTTCAAGTCCTCGCGATGTTGCTTGAGCACGCTGGTGAGGTGGTTACCCGGGAAGAACTTCAGAAAAACCTATGGGCCGTCGACACATTTGTTGATTTCGATCACGGCCTGAACAAAACCATCAATAAAATTCGGGAAGCCCTGGGCGATTCGGCGGAGAGTCCGCGCTTTGTGGAAACGGTAGCACGGCGGGGATACCGTTTCCTCGCGGAGGTCAAGGATGTTGACGGCGGTTCGGTGGCTGTCCCAAACCATGGAACTGAAGTTCTTTCTGGCCCACAACACTCCGGCCTCGCGAAAACGGCTCGTCAGCCAGCCACGCAAAAACGGCTTGAATCACCCCTGACCTGGAGAAGACCTGGCGCCGCTCTAGCGGTGCTCCTGGTTATTATGCTGGCATCAATACTTTACCTGAGGAATCGACCGTCATCTGCTTTGATCCGTTCCTTGGCCGTCCTGCCGCTGGAAAGCCTTTCCGGTGACGCCTCCCAGGACTACTTCGCGGATGGCATGACAGACGAGTTGATAACAGACCTGGGTCAGATCAGCGCGCTGCGTGTGATCTCGCGTACGTCGGTCATGTCGTACAAACGGGTACGTAAGACCTTGCCACAGATCGCTCGTGAGTTGAACGTAGATGGTGTCGTGGAAGGAACAGTGCTGCGTTCTGGCAACCAAGTCCGGATTACAGCGCAGTTAGTCAGAGCGTCCGACGACAAACACTTGTGGGCGCACAGCTACGAGGGAGATCTGCGCGATACCTTAGCGCTGCAGAACCAGGTGGCGCGCTCCATCGCCGAGGAAATTCGAATCAATGTGAGTCCCAGGGAGCAAAGTGAGCTGAAGAGCGTCAAGGTGGTCAACCCGCAAGCCTATGAGTCGTACCTGAAGGGACGCTTTTTCTGGAATAAGCGAACCGCCGACGGACTCAAGGTAGCGGCAGCCTATTTCAACCAGGCGGTCGAGGAAGACCCGAGCTATCCCCAAGCGTATTCTGGATTGGCTGACACGTACGCTTTGCTGGGAGATTGGCAATACGCAGTAATGACGCCGAAAGAGGCGCTGCCTAAGGCAAAGGCCGCAGCGATAAAAGCCCTGGAGTTGGATAACAACCTTGGCGAAGCTCACAACTCCCTGGCGTTCTGCCTGGATGGGTTCGACTGGAATTTCTCAGCTGCGGAGAAGGAATTCCAGCGTGCCATTGAGCTTAATCCCAGCTATGCAACAGCTCACCACTGGTACGCCTGGCACCTGAGTTTATTGGGGCGGAATGGCGAAGCTATTTCCGAAATGAAAAAAGCGAAAGACCTGGATCCGTTGTCGCTCATCATTAACGCCGATTTGGCAGAACTTTATCTTATTGCTCATGATTATGACGAGTCGATACAACAGAGCCGCAGGACGATTGAGATGGATGGTAATTTTGCGCTTGCGCACAATCAACTGGCACAGGCTTACCTCCAAAAACAGATGTTCGGTGAAGCAGTTGGCGAGTTACAAAAAGCTATCAAGATTTCTGGTGACAGCCCGACGTTCACTGCCAATCTTGCTCGAACGTATGCTGCGATGGGCAGAAGGAATGAAGCGATCGAGTTGCTCGATGATCTGAAGAAGCACTCCAGTCCCGGATATTCGCGCGCATCAGAAATTGCCGCGGTATATGTGGCCCTGGGTGATAGCGATCGAGCGATGACCTGGCTTGAAAAAGGCTTTGAAGAGCGATTTAATCCCGGGGTTCTCTTGCGACCGGGGTTCGATCCTATACGCGCTGATCTGCGCTTTCAGAACCTCTTGCGGCGCATTGGTCTTGGATGACTTAAACGATAGGACAGTCTGCGAATGCAGGTAATCCACCGTTAAGAAGTTTAATGGCGTTGATGGTGACCGCAATCGTTCGCCTATGGCGAATACTGATCGGTCGATTTACCGAGGAGCAGGCGCCGCACTAAGTACTGCGCCTGCGCAACCCGGTTTGTTCGCAAGGAAGATTTAGCCGCCCGCGGCCAGAAATAATCTTCCTCTGTTGAATTATCTGTTGTCTTCGGAATCGTCTCTCCCGTGAACAAGGGTCAGGAAGTTGTCCACGACAAAGTCAGCTACCTCGCTACCCATTCGTTGGCCGCTGGTCAGGTCAGTGCGGAAATGGACGCCGGCGAAAATTCTGCTTAATGTGGCTTCTTTATTGGCGGCAGAGAAATTAGTAAAGGAGCGAGTTACTCCCGGGAGAACTTCCGAGGTAACGATGAAGTCAAAATCTTTCTTTCCGAAGAAGGAATTCAGCACCGATGCGCCGGCTGCGCTGATAACTGCGTGAGCGCCTGGATAAGATGGATCCGGCGTGGTGTTGGTGACCTCCGGGAGCCAGTTGGGATCAGCTAGCGTTCCAGGGTTTCCGTCCGAGGCAGCTGCCCGAATAGCCGTGACTGGTCGCCAGAAGTTGTAGGTGTATTTGGTGTCGTAGAAAGCGATGACGCCATCGGCAAAACTCAGGTTTAGCAGCGCAAATAAACGAGCGGTTCGCGCAGTGTTCAAATTATGTCCAATTGTGGCGGTTTGCGTAATTTCGTTCCAGTAATTTTGAATGGCCCCGTTCCAAAAACTGCCAGTCAAGGCCTGGTCGGCAGTGGCTGTGGTGCTGTGGACGATGCCGAGTGACTTCACTTCATTGAAAGCATCGGTGTAGGCATCACTGGTCAGTGCGGGTGGAGGTCCAAGACGAAACTGACTCGCACTCTCAAGAGCGAAGGGCGTGACATGAGACCAATTCGTGAATTGGGGTGAGGGGAAATTCGGTGGCGTCGATTGGAAATCTCCCGGACCGTTGCCGAAGACAAAGGGCACTGGTTGAGCATTGGATCCGTCGCTGCTCCGGGCCGCAAGGATTTGATCAGCCACGGTCTTTCCAATCGTGATGCCTTCGGTCTTGTCGGGCCCCTCAGGAATCAAGGCCAAAGACTGTTTAAGTTGGTTATCCAAGGTTGCTTGGAAGCTGGGGTACAACGCTACAAGAACTTCGTGCGCGGCGGATGAGGCGGCCGCGTCTTGAGAAGCGGAACGGGAAACATCTCTGAGGCGAACCAAGTAAGGTTCGTGCGTTTTGTCGATCGCGTTCACGGCATCGTAAATCGCGGCGTGCATGATTGCAAAGCTGCGCGTGGGGTGGACGGTTTTTGGCTGGGCGCCAGGGGTGCGGACGATAGTAAGAAGTGTTGCATTCCAGGTCACAACCGGGTTAACCGCGGAGTCTTTGGAAACCTGAGCGTCATCGTCTATCGACGCTCCGTCGGTACTGGTTCCGAATACACAGATAGTTGCGCACAACAGCAGCATTAGAATCATTAAATGCTTGGCCATAAGGGTTATATTCCGCTCCAGTTCTTTCTTAAATTGGAGGGCCGATGGACGTTACAAACACCACGCCCATAAGACCCGCCACCCTCTAGACCGCGATACAGAAGGGAATATTCCCAAGAGCCAATTAGAATGCTGGATCTGCCGTTTTTTAAATGTGGCCGCGGCTCCTGCAAGCGTTCCGCAGTTTGACGAGTATTCGTTTCAAGTTTTTGTGCATCTTCGCTGTCACGCAATTTTAACAATTCAATTGGGAATAGAACTGCACGCTCGCGGGTCTACACAGCGGTAAGGCTAACTTTTCAATCGGGTGCGAGGAAAGTTAGTCGACGAATCGAAATTGGCAGGAGGCTAATAATGAACCATAGACTCATCTCGATTGGTGTGTTGTTGCTGGGCGTGGCGGTTATGGGACTCACTGGAATTGCTCAACAATCTGCGACGGAAGCTCCGGCGGGTTTCGACACGCCCACACTGGCCCAGGATGCCGGTTCCCAAAGTAAGAATAATGGACTAACAGAGCCATCTGGTGACACTTTTGCCCTCGACCAGCAGAATTATGAACGTGTTCACGATGTGAGTACCGGACTGGGCCCGGTGTACAACGGGAGAGCCTGTGCGGAATGCCACCAGAATCCGGTAAGCGGCGGTGCGAGCCAATTCACAGAGCTGCGCGTCGGTCACGCTGATGCGAACGGGAATTTTGTGAACCCAACTGTATTGATTAATGACGGCGCCAGCAGTATCACCGGGCGATCAATCATCAACGACCGTGCTGTAGTGCCCGAAGCCCAGGAGCATATACCCGATACGGAAAACATCCGGGCATTGAGGGCCGCGCTTAACACCTTGGGAGACGGGTTCGTCGAAGCGATTGACGATAACACTCTAAAAGCCATCGCACAGAATCAGCTGGACCTGAGTCAAGGAAGAATTCACGGTGAGGCCATTGAAGTTCCTGTACTCGAAGCGCCGGGTCAAAATCGCGTGGGGCGCTTCGGTTGGAAGGACCAGCACAGCAGCTTGCTTTCCTTCATCGGAGATGCGTATTTGAATGAAATGGGAGTGACCAACCGGTTGCGGCCTAAGGACACAACTACAATCGGAAAGACTACTAAGGACCCGGAAGATGTTCCTGATGAGCTCGGGCTGGCGGATATCGACCATTTTGCACAATTCGTTCGAGGCACGAGAGTGCCGCCGCGTGATGCGGTGGTAGCGGCGACGGCGGATGCTTCGGTAGGCCAAGCCATATTTGAGAAGATCCAGTGCAACACCTGTCACGTAGAGACCATCACTACGGCTCCGGCCGGAACGGTTATCAATGGCGGAGCATTCACAGTGCCGGATGCCTTGGGAAACAAGATCATCCATCCCTTCAGCGACTTCTTACTGCACGACATTGAGACCGGCGATGGCATCGTGCAAGCCGGACCGGCGGATACCGCCAACAAACTGCGCACCGCGGCACTTTGGGGATTGCGCATGAGACCTCGATACATGCACGACCTCAAGTCTCTAACTCTGGACGATGCCATCGAGCGGCACCAAGGCGAAGCCGAGCAGGTGGAAAGGCACTTTGATCAGTTGTCTCCGGCGCAGAAACAACAACTGCGTACTTTCCTTAACTCGCTGTAATTGGCGAGCTGAGGCGCAGAAGGTGACGACTATCTTAACGCTGGTCGTCACGTGGCGAGCTACGTCGGGATGGCTCGACTTGCGACCGTGCTGATCTGGACGGCATTTTACTGGACATCTCGTCTGTGTGGCTGCGGGGTAGGCAGTCCACCGTGTTCAGCGTTCTACTGACCGCAATTGTGAAGAAATGACTGTGAATCAGCTCATTTATCGGTTTCGAGGACTACATAGTGCAAGCTACCCTGTCGTTCCACTTGCAATACTATGGCGTCGGCGGTGTTAAGATCATCCAACGCTGAACGGAGGGATTCGATGGTGTCCACGAACTTTCCGCTCACGGCGTAGATTACGTCACCTGGGAGCGTGCTCTCACCCAGATAACCGCCCTCGGACTCTTTGCCAGCGACGACAACTCCAAAGCGAGTTCGAAGCTGGGGAAGCATGGAGCGAAGTTTGTCATCGAGGGTGAGCGCCAGGATTCCAAGTTGCGGAACTTTACTCTGTTCTGTTGTAACCAGGTCAGCAAGACGTCCTTGCACGTCCTGTTTTTCGATTAGTGGCACGTCATAGAACAGGGTCTGTTTGCCGCGCTGAATTTCAAGTCTGGCGTTTTGACCGATGGCGAGAGAATACAGACCGAGCGCGAATTGATGGATATTTTGAACGCGCTTTTGGTTCACAGATAAAACAATGTCGCCTGGCATTAGACCGGACGTGTCGGCGGGACTCAACGGGATCACATCTTCAATCACGACGCCATCTTCGCGGTCGAGACCGAGTCCCGATGCCAAGGCGGGCGTGATATTACGCGCCGAAACACCTATCTGATGATGGTGAACGTGGCCATCATTTCGAACCTGATTGTAGACACTTCGCACCACGTTGCTGGGAATGGCCAACCCGATTCCTTCATTGCCGCCTGACTGGGTCAGAATAAGTGTGTTAATGCCGACTACGCGGCCACTGGTATCCACCAGCGGTCCGCCACTATTGCCGGGATTAATCGCTGCATCGGTCTGGACGTAGATTGTCGGACTATCTGGATCAAGCTTTCTGGCGACGGAACTCACAACCCCCATGCTTACCGAATTATCGAGACCAAGGGGACTGCCAAAGGCCAGCACCAATTGGCCTTGCTTCAGGTCGCTAGAATCAGCAAATTCCAGTGCGGGCAAATTGGTTGCTTCGATTTTCAGTAGCGCAAGATCGGTGTCTCGATCGGCGGCTAGGAGTTGCGCGTCAAATAATCCGTGGCGTGATCTTCCGTCCCGAAGAGCGGATGCTGCGGCTTCCTCACTAAGACGGATGCGAATTCGCCGCGCTCCTTGAACTACGTGCGCGTTCGTTACTACCCATCCATCGGAGGCAATGATGATGCCTGATCCGGAAATCAACCCGCGCAACAACAAATCAGTGTTTCGGTGCTCTCGGTCGTTCTCCGGGGAGTAGGCGGTACTAAAAATCTGCACGACACTGGGGCTCACCCGCTTTGAGAGCTCCTGCATGGATTTACTTATCTGCTGAAGCGGATCAATGCTGCTGTCCACAATTGCGTGTTTAGTCGGGCCGGAGGTCGATGTTTTATTTGACTGCGCCTCCAACGGAGACGATGGGATGAATATGCCCAAGCAAAAGATTAGTGCGGGGACCAGGCTGGCCTGCTTACAGTCTTTTTCCCGAAACACTTTCATAAGGAATTCCCAGTCCGACCAGTGTTGAGGCTGATGGTCTTGTTCTTCAAAAACAGAAAACCGGCTGTCTACAAATCAGAAGTTTTCTTCTGCGCACTGTGTGATGGAGGTGTTGGCCTACGTTTTTCAATGATGCGAGTCACCGATGTAAATACATATAGAGCCAGTACAAGTAGTGCCAGCCATACCACAATTATGGTTTTAAACATTGTCGATCCTTCCGAACGTCATCCAATCTGGTTCCGATTTGTCGAACACTGCCTGGATCGCACTTCGAATCGCAATCGTTAATCACTTTAGGGCGCGTCCGGCATTCATGTGCCGATCTTTCCTTGTTCATTTCTTACTACCTGTACCTGAGGCGTTCTATTCCAGATGGCTAAGTAATGCCGATCCAGACTCCAACTCATCTCAGTCAAATTCGCGAACTCGAGTTGCGCAGCATGAATAGTGTTGAAGGTACGTCCATGACATCGGACGCGAAACGCTGGAACTACGTGATCAACTGGCGGAGTTGCTCAAGGTCGGCGGGATCGGCGTCGGAAACGGCGCAGAAATTCAGTTGGCCCTTGCGCCAATCGATCCATTGGTAGCCTTGGCGAGACCCCGCGTGCGGTGAAGCGTCTGACTCCGGAGTGGGCCAGATGAATACATTTATCAAATTTCCGCGACGAGCGTACACGAGCGCGGCAACGGGGCGGCCTTCGATAACATCGAGGCGCCCGCCTTGTAAAGCAAAACCGTTGCGCGCGAAATCCCGGACGGGTAAAGCAAATTTGACCTTATCCTCGAACCATTGCGTCACCGCGCGCTCATCATTGGAGGTGATGCCGGTGATATGACCAGGCTGCAGGGAGTGCATGTGCGCGTCCACGATTTCGGCGGCGAACTCTGCTCGATAATTGCCGGTGCGGAGACTTGGGCTGATTCTCCATCCCACGATCGCCACAAGGAGAAGGCCGACGGCGGCAGTTGACCACTGCCGCCAATGCCAAAAGGTCCGCTCTGCCACGGCCGGAGTAGGCGCGACTTGTCGGAGTTGATAACCAATTTTCGTGCGAAGCGAAGCAGGTGCGGTTTGGTAGAGTTGCGCGACCTGCAATCTAGCTCGTAGGAAGTCCTGAGCTACAAGTTCAGGACCGCAGTCAGCGCAATGCAGCATGTGCCGTTCGAATTCCACGGTGCGAAAAGCGCTCAGCTCGCCGTCGAGGTAGCTGTGAAGGAAGGCTTCTGCGAAATCACATTTCATGGTCGGCGTTCTCATGAGAGGAATTCTCGAGATCCAATTGGCCCAGACTTCACCCGGGGCTCAATAGCTCACATAAAGAAGGACCGCCGCGAGCCCGATTTTATTCTCGTAGGTGTCCGCGGCATCAGGATTGAATGAATGGAAAGCTTGTTCTGGCGTCGCCCGCGAGAGTACATTGCGGAATACCAGGGCCAAGTAAATACGATGGTTAAGGCAAATTCTCGAGGAGGCAGAGATGCGAAAGATGGTTTTGCTGGGTGCAGTTCTTGCGTCGGCGACGATACTCCTGGCGGACAACGGTGTACAACCGCTCAATGTCAAGCCAGGCCTTTGGGAAGTAACGATGAACATTACGCTCAATGGTCCGGGAGTTGCTCCACGAACAAATACTTATAGGTCCTGTTTGAAAAAGGAAGATCTGAACAAGTATCCATTTAGCGATCCGGAGAAGAAATGCACTTATACGGTTTTGAGTTCGACTGGTTCAACGATGGAAGCGCGTGGGACATGTGCTCCTGGGAGCGAGGGCACCAAGGTCGACTTCAAGTTGCGACTGGACGCGCTCGACACAGAGAACGTTAAAGGCACAGGCCAAATGACCATGACCGCCCCTAACGGCAGCATAAACGGAAACTACGCCGCGACGGCCAAGTGGCTTGGCGCAACGTGCCCCGCTAATGTTAGATAAAAGCGCCTAAAAAAGCCGGTCAACGCAAAAAACAGCAAACGAATCGAGGATTGAGAATCGAAGAGGAACCTTTTTGCGCTTTTTTGCGTAGTGTTATGTAGATTGAAGGTGCCCCATGAGCGTTTGGATTCCCGCACTGTCGGTGCTTCTTTTGTTGCCGGTTTCGAGTTACCCACAAAACAACGCAGAGATCGAAAATGATCTTGCCCATCATGCGTTCTATGTTGACTTCGCGCCGCGAGGGCAAATCGATCTGCGTATCCGCCCCGCAGAGATTCACGTCATCGGCAGCGATGAGGAGAGAATTGTGGTTAGAGTAGCAGGGAGGCAAGGTCTCGATTCCAAAGATGTACAGGCTCGCTTCGAAAAACATGGCAATTCTGGTGTGCTCGAGATTATCGGCGGTCCGCGCAACGATGTGACTGTTACCGTCCAAGTTCCCAAAGAGTCGAATCTTGTTGTGCGCGTGTTCGCAGGAGATTTGGAAATAAGGAACGTTGTCGGTGACAAGGACGTGGAACTGAATTTTGGTTCATTGAGAATTGGCGTCGGAGATGTGACCGGCTATTCGAGTGTAAAAGCTTCGGTGTCGTCCGGCGAAATCGATGCGAAACCATTTGGCGAGTCCCACGGTGGGCTGTTTCGTTCTCTGGAAAAGTCCGGGACCGGCAAATACAAATTGAAGGCATACGTGGGCGCCGGCCAGTTGACTCTGAATTAGGTGTCAGGTTGTCTAATCCCCAGCCTCGGTCATTGAGTCGCGGCCAAGCTTCGATCGGGATTCACAGGTAGCCACGCTAGCGCACCGAGAGCCGCTAAAACCGCTGCCACGTAAAACGAGGCCGTCCAACCGTAACGGGCTGCAACCACCGGGGTGAATGACGCGGTGACTGCACCGCCGAGTTGCGCGCCCATATTCATGAAGCCAGAAACTGAACCGGAAGACGCGGCGCCGATATCCGCGGTGACAGACCAGAATGAGCTTTGCGAAAGATAAAGCGCGCCCGCGCCACCGGCAAGTACGACGCTAGCCAGGCGGGCGCTCGCGACACGGGATCCGAGAAGGAGAAACACCGCGGTCATAGCCATGGCGAATACGGCGATGCCACAACGTCCCATGCGCTTACCACGCCACAGCGTTACGCGGTCGGTGATAACTCCGCCGAGCGGGCAGCAGACGGCCATGGCGAGGAAGGGAAGCGTGGTGTAGAAGGCGCTTGCTTTCAGATTTAGGCCGCGAACTTTTGCGAGATAGATGTAAAACCAGCTGAAAAAAATCCAAGCGACGTAGCCGTAGCAGAAATAGCTGAAGGTGACGGCCCAGACATTTTTGCTTTGCAGGATTGTGGACCAAGGTAAGGATTTGACGGTGTGGGCGTCAGGCGGCGGGATCGTTGAGGCTGACAACGATTCGCTGGACGATAAAGTTCTTCCCGACTGGATGAAGTGGAGTTCGGCGGGAGAAACAGAACGATGGTCTTCGGGTTTGTCGCGAGCAATTAAAAACCAAATGAAACCGGCTGCGAGGCCGACGATGGCGCTCATCCAGAATGAGGATCGCCAGCCATAGTGAAACATCACGTAGCTGATTGCTGGCGGCGTGATGCCTGCACCAACTCCGACTCCGGCGAAAATGATGCCGTTGGCGACTCCGCGCTCCTGGGTAGGAATCCACCAGGAGACAAATTGATTGGAAGCGGGATAGATGACGGCTTCACCAGCGCCCAACAGGAACCGAATCGCGACGAAAAAGAGTAATGCTCCTCTTATTTGCGAAGGCCCAATGGCGGTGAGGGAGGTGAAAATTCCCCACCACACTACGCCGACGGTGAGCACGCGACGGGGACCAAGCTTGTCGCTGAGCCAGCCTCCAGCTGTTTGAAATAGGGCGTAGCCTAATAAAAATGAACTGAAGACATAGCCCAATTGGCTGTTGGTAAGGCCGCAGTCCGCGGCGATTGAAGGACCAGCGATGGAAATGTTTACGCGATCGAGAAATGCGACGGCGCTCAACACAAATAACCAGAACACCAGAAGCCATCGCGTGTGGCTGATGGGTTGCTGAATCATTCGGTCATTCGCTCAAGCACAATTTGGCAAGGCCGTATTCAAGCTTTGTGGGCCTTCAATAATTGTGTTAATTGGTCGGCGATGATGCGGTCTTCGCCGGGTTGCAACATGAAAGAATTCATCGACAAGCCTTGGTCCGAAGCACTCAGGATGATAGATGGATCGGATTTTTTCAGGATTGCGCCGGCGTCCTTAGGTGTGATGGCAATTTGTCGTTGGTCCCACGTGATACGCAAATGCGGGACGTGGTTGGCGATGGTGGGGGAGGGGAAGTCGGTGGCCACTCCGGAGACAGACTTTACTTTAGCGGCGATTAAATCGAGACGGCGCTGCCATTCGGTGTTGAGGGCCTCGTGGTCTTCATTCAGGTAACATTCAAGCGCTTTCACCATGCCGACGATTTCCTCCTTGCCCACTTTTTGACTGCGGCCGAGGGTGTCTTCGTGCGGACTGTTGTTGAGGAGCGCGTTGGCTACGAGATCTTTTTTGCCGATGAGCATGCCCGCGCACTGCGGACCGCGGATGGCTTTGCCGCCGCTGAAGCAAATCAGATCGTAGCCCATGTTGGCATAGTCCCAGAGATGGGAGACCGGAGGAGTGTCGGCGGCGGCGTCGATGAAGGCTGGAATTTGATGGTCGTGGGCCAGCTTCAGCCATTCTTCGACTTTGATTTGGCCTTCATCGTTTGCAAAATTCGAGAAATGCATCATGGCGGTCTGCGGACCGATGGCGCGCTTCACGTCGTCTGGCGATTCCACGACGACCAATTTCACACCGGTGGAACGCAATTGGTGATCGAAAGGGTTGCGGTGGGACTTCTGAATGAGGACTTCCGATTTCATGCCGGTCAGGTCGGGTAATTGTTCGATGAATTTGGGATTGCTGCCGGTTAGTATACCGGCGAGGCCCGACTGCATGGCTGCGGCGGCGCCGGAGGTGACTATCACAGCGTAATCGGCGGGAAGTTTTAGCATTTCCGCGATGCGCTTTCCGGCAGCCACCTCCAAATCAGGAATGCTGACGAAG
>Ga0209006_10002005_pt1 | contig 18472 bp, 31 predicted proteins | sample JacPin_JW_Ref_O2_FD_188567 | JGI IMG/M metagenome (GOLD analysis project Ga0209006, IMG submission 188567) | Forest soil microbial communities from Algoma, Ontario, Canada - Jack Pine, Ontario site 1_JW_Ref_O2 (SPAdes) (version 2) | ecosystem: Environmental > Terrestrial > Soil > Boreal...
AGTAGAAGAGCCAGAGCCGGAGATTGTTCCAGTCGCGCCTGCTGCAGTGCCTGCCATTGCCATCGCTGTTTGCTGATCGGACTGTATTACATAACTCATTATATAAGCATGTTTCGTCCTGCACTACTTCAAAGTTGGAAAGGAGTTCGACAAATGTCAACGGGACACTACACACATATTTTAACATCAAGACCTGATCCTTCGGTCGTCCTCATCACCTTGAACAGGCCCAAGGCACTGAACGCATTGTCCTCCCCTTTATTCGATGAGCTGAACCAAGCTTTACTCGAGGCCGATCGAGATAGTACCGTTGGTGCAATGGTATTGACAGGTTCTGAGAAAGCCTTTGCTGGTATGTAATTTCTTTTTCAACCGACACCCATGAAAGAGTTATATTCTGTCGCACAGCTGGTGCCGATATCAAGGAGATGAAAGACAAAACTTGTCAGTATTCTGCTGCCAAATATCGATAGCTAACTGAGATACTCCATATATAGATGCAGAGGTGTATAAGAACAAGTTCCTGGAGAACTGGTCAACATTGACCACGCTACGTAAACCCACTATCGCCGCCGTTAGCGGCTTCGCTGTGAGTTATAGGGATTCCAAATTTTTCCTTCTGCCGAACGCTTGAAAACAAAGTGGGTCATTTAACAGCTTGGCGGTGGCTGCGAGCTTGCAATGATGTGCGACATCATCCTTGCCTCACCAACAGCCAAGTTCGGTCAACCCGAAATCAATCTTGGCATTATCCCAGGCGGAGGCGGTTCTCAGCGTCTCACACACGCCATTGGCAAGTCACGCGCGATGGAGCTCATCCTCACTGGTCGGACGATCTCTGCGGAAGAAGCAGATAAGTGGGGTCTTGTCAGCAGGGTCGTCGGTGAAGGTGAAGGTGAGGTTGTAAAGCAGGCCGTTGCGATGGCGAAAGAAATTGCCAGTAAAAGTCAAATCGCAGTGCAGGCTGCTAAATCTACTGTGAATGCTGGTGCGCGACCACTCTCGTTCTTGTTTGTTTTGCATTCTTGCTTCCTCCACTGAAATATTCGACTTTTTCTTAGCACACGAACTCTCGTTGGCAGAAGGTCTGCGTTTGGAGAGGACAGTCTTCCATGGCCTTTTCGCCACTAATGACCAGAAAGAGGGTGAGCCTAGCTTTTCTGTTCACTGACGTTCTGCGTTGATGAAAATTTACTTCGAAAAGGTATGGCAGCATTTGCGGAGAAGAGAAAGCCGAACTTCACGCACTCCTGAAGAAATTGCGGCCCCGTTCATGCGAGGCGTAAACGAGGGGAAAGAATTCCGTATATATATCAAAAGCTTAGTGCTACACTGGTGTGGCTTGTAGGCCATCTATAGGAATTCGCACAAGGCGGTCGCCATCTGATGTTGGTGTCTCTTCATTATGTGCAGTCCCCGCACTTTGTTCCCGGGAAGCCACTGGGATACCAGCGTTAGGCAATAGAGAGAGTTTGACAGTTATTTCGACTTACAAAACAAGTTCAATATTTCAAACATTTTCGGCCACTGCTCAAGGACCTTCCCATGAACTGATTGCAGAAAAAATACAATGATCCGTCCTGAAAGTTATACGGAGACTTACCTTGCGCAGCATTTGCCATGATATCGCAGTCTTCTCCTAATCCTTCTATGCGCTCAAGATATAATGCTGTGGCCTTTTCAAGTGCTGATACCGCGTCGAATTCCTTCTTTTTCTCGAGTAGTTTTAACGCTGCTGCAGGGTTTGGTACCTTTGACGCCAATCCGGCTACGTGTGACACGCGACTTGATGCAATGGATGAACGCATAGCGCGATTAGTGCATGATGTTGAGGTTTATTGACAGTCCTTTGGTCGCCTTCCCTGAAAAGGTGCGTGTTGGCCATATCCGATCATGCCTTCTCCCCAGTCGTCCTTGAGGACTCCTGCATGAAAGTTATGTGGGCAGGAAACACAGATATCCACGAATGTCGTCCACCAGCCTGGCTTCCCAAGACCCATGCATCCGCAGATCTAGGTCAGTGCGACTCATCACTGTCACCCAAAAACACAACTGATACTTTCGTTGTTAATAAGGTTATCCTGGATTTCACCCACCTGGTCCGGGTCGAAACGAGGATGTTCTTTCCGAAGCGAACGCAAAGAATGGCATTAATGGTCACTCGATCCCAGTAAGTGCCAGATCATCCGCCTCGAGTTAACCCTCGTCCTCGTTCCTGACGAAAGGAAAGGCAGAGACATTCAGCGCACAGGATACCATTCACAATCGGTTTGTAGCTGGAAATGCTCTATCAGAACTCGAGGACATAATGAATCAAGTCTTCGCTCGACGAGCGGAGCAGATTGCTCCCATTCCGTGAGCTCTTTTTCACTGCTCATAAGTAGTATACAGTTTCAAATCATTTTTAAAGGCCATCCTCGTTTCGGATGCCTTCAAGGGTGACCTTGAACGACGCAAAACGCCATGCGTGGTTTGCAGATCTTGCCAACCCCGAGGTCCCTCTTCATAAGCTTGGCAAAAGTGTTCCTCACGGGGCGAAGGGGCACGACCTCTTAGATCTGTTGCATGTCAATAAAGTGGCAATTCCAAGAGCAATCTGGTTCTTGCGTGTATTCGGCGCTAACGAGACGGTTTGCTCCCATCGCGTTTCATGTCCGCTCAAAAACTGACATGTTGTCCTCCAGGCGGGCTTGCGAAACAAGCCATCGTATAACCCAACTCAATACAGTGTCGACTGGGCAATTCTCGTGACGAGTTACATAAAAAAGCAGCTAGCTGATATCGCTCTACCCAGTGCACCACGAGCAGGTCTGAACATCAAGCAAACATTCAAGGGTGTCCTAGCCGATGCCGAATCACGAAACCGGTGGATATCTCGCTTTACGTATTGGTTTGTAATCTGTTGTCGGCGCGTACCTCTGTTACTGACGTCTATTTAGTCTACAACTACTGCGCCCATTCTACTCAGAGGGCTTGGTTGATAATACTACTTTTCTAGTATGGCTTGTGCAGCAAATGGGCGCCTGTAACCTGGCTCAAGCTGGGTTTGTCACGAGACTTGCTGACAGTTACCTAGATGGCATGCTCGGCAGTCGAGGATTGACCCGGCCTTTCATTGACGCTTGTCTTTCCAAATTATCTGAGGTCATTCCTTTGCCCCTGAAGTTCTTTCGACATGTTCAAACTTTTTGCACAGATACGAACGACCTTGGCTGGGGAGTTGCTCGTTGATACAGAGGCTCGGATGAAGATCCTTCTTCAAGTTGGTGAATCGACTTTTGAAAAGAGTCCTTGTTAACCTTTTCTGTGTAGAGAATATGCCTGGCCCTTCCAGACGCGTTTGTTAGCCCTCGGACATGGATGGTCCATTCCAACCTTTTGCATCGAGTGTTAACCGAGGACGTACCCAACGACCCGACAGGATTTGCTGAGAATCTTGCTCGCGAAGTGCAGCAATCACTCCTTCATGAATTTTCAGATATCAAGATGCGGAATGAAGCCATGCTTTTCTGCAACTTGCCGATACGAGGGACGGCTAGGCTCGGTGGCACCCTTTCGGATATCCAGGTACTGATGTCCTTGCCATTATATAATTCATGCCTTTTCACAACCAACTCTATCCAAGCTCCTCAACTCGATTTCAATCAGTACAAACCTGGGCGCAATATCGTTTTTGGACTCGGTTGCCGACCATTCCTCGGAGTTCGTTGAAAAAATCGGAACCCTACTCACCTGGAGTGTTACACCGCTCCAATACGGTGATCACCGGTCGTATGCTGCAGTGACCCTTCTCCGGAATTGGCGGGATAAAGCAACAGAACGCGCAACACTGCCAGATTTCCCCCCACATGAATTTATGCATGACCAAATATTCCACTGGCTAGACACATCTGACGTTGCTGGAGAGCCCAAGAACATTTACGCGGTTGCATTACTCCTTGGGGAAATGGTCAAGAGTGAGCTGTTCATGTATGCCAATTATATTCAACGCCTCATCGCGCGTGGCGAACCCGGACTGTCGTTCAACGAGGTCCGTTGATCTTATCACACTTGATGCAACGGACATTGACTTTTTTTTCATCCGATCATCCATGACAGGAGTGCGGATCTCGCCATCGAATGTTTTTGAGTTGGATTCCACTCTGCAACTCCACTTCGTCCTTGATTAATCAACGTAAGGTAACAATGTATGGCGCTCGGTCAAGGACAACGCCTGAAGATACTAACGAACGCGAAATACGCAAGGAGATTAGACAGCTTATGCCCGAACTGTTTGGAGGTTAGTAATCGACCCCCCTCCTCGAATTCCAGTTGTTGACTGCTCTCACTTCTGTGCTATCACAGGGGAAATACGGCCCGCTTTCAACTCCACGAGTGCTCTTCTCGAGGGATGTCCGACGTTGTTGGAAGCGTCGCGGTTTGAACAAGTCAGGACACTTCATCAATGGTTTCTTCCGATTTTTCGAAAAAATATCACGAGGTGATTGATTGACAGGTTTCTAGCTTGCTGCATTTACTTACGGTTCCCAGCCAGCCGGTCGAGAATCCCACACAAGCGGTTGCAGTGAAGTTATACAGCATCTCTGTCGAGATCATGGCCAATTTCAAGTGCTATGATTGTGTCTTGGAAGTAAGTTCGGTTGTGCTGAAATATGACATGGCCGTTAATTCCTGGCTCCTCGCAGCTCTCCTTGCTCATGCTGGAACACTCAACAACTACTCAAGCATTGGCGGTGATAATGGCAACATTCCGTCGATATTTAACCATCTGGACATGTATGAGTGCCACTGGGACTATTGCAAATTCGCTATATGCTGCTCACCAGGTCTGGAAGACGCGCGGATTGCAATCTCGTGACCTGCTTGCTTTGTTGGTAGAGATGGACAATGGCCAATTTCTAGACGCGGCCGCTCGTGCACAGGTTGTGAACGATATAGCCGCGTTCACACACGTGAGTGTTTGTGCAACCGTGATGGTTATCGCTTATGTGCTTTTAGGCCCTCCATCCAGAGACTCACCATCCTGAAACCGTCCCAAGAGTGCTCCCAGAGATTCTTCTTCTTGCTAATGATCCCAATTCGGAAGCACCATCGATTTTGGCCAATACCCTATGGTATAAATATCGTACATCATTTGACTGGGCATGGAAGGTCTGGGATAACACTGTGGCAAGTCTTCGGCAGATTCCCGTGATAATGCCTGACTCAGCTGAACGTCGGGCTTGCACTCTACGTTATGGGGACTTCTTGCTACATGTACATGAGCATCTCCCATCTGGCTTTGATAATCAAGTCCTTCAATGGTTCCTGGGTCCTGGGAAGAACGAAGTCGTTGCCCTCAACTCCGATGCATGGGAGGTCTTGACGGTAGTCCTTCTGTACCTCTCTGTACATGGGGCTATCGCAACAACAACTATCCTCAAAGGATTGGTCTACCCAGCTTGGCAACTCGCTTCATTGGCTTCGGCTGGGAATCCGGGACCATTCTCAGAAATCTTGCTTCATGCGGCCAATAACCTATTTGAGTTGCTACTTCTCCGAGAACATAGCACTTCAGACGGTACACCGCCCTCCGATCTGCTTGATTTTCAGCGCATTCGTGCTTGGCGGCAAGATGTGTACCGCGAGCCCCACTTCATTTTGCATGTAGCGAGCATCCCCACCCTCATTTTTATCGAAAAAAACGAAGGGATCTCCGTAGATCTACGGCGGGCTTCCATGGCGCTTCGACACGCCTTGTGTAAAGTCAGCGAGTTCCGACAAGCGGCGTATCGAAATCTAGATGCCGTGCGCGATGCATTTGAACAACCGTTGAAGTCTGGAGTCCACGCTGACCTTGGCGAATCGGTCGTTGATGCATTACAGCTTGTTCTGTCTGAATCTAACGATAGTTTGTATTCTCCTGCTGGTTCGTTTACAAAAAGAACCCACACTTAACAATCGTAATCTTCCAGATCTGCCAAGAAACTGGCAGGACCTTTCATCTTTACTGAGCCCTTGGGGGCGTGGGGCCACAGCCCTCTTGTTACAATTCGTTCTCCGGCAGATGGGGAGACAGTTGTCGGAAGAATCCACTCGTTCAGTTGCCAGTGCGAATTTAGATGACCTGACAACCAAGATTTTTCATCACTCGATGACCTCGGAAGAAGCCTACTTTGTTGCAGAGATGGTTAGAGGCGTCGACAGCGGTGTTGCTGGCAAGGTAGCATTCACCTTAATGCATAAATGGATTGCTTTAACATGATCTCTCAGTTCATTAACAATGGATTGCGATGCATCACGAAGATCCTTAATGACGGTAATGTCACCGAGCAACTCGACAATTTCCCAGAGTGTGTTCGGCGTGCTGGAGAAGTTTTACGCGTGTTGACTTTTGTTGCTGAGCCGTTGCGAACCGAGGGTTCACTTCTTCCGCCACTTGAATGCGACGTCCAGGACGAGTTCTTTGAAGAAATATGCAACAAGTTAAGAGACATCGAGTCACTACTTACCCGAAACGATGGCGACCTGACAACGAAAGGCGGACAATCCGAAGTGTCCCGCGCCGTTATGTTCTTAGGCCGCTTGTTACAATTCGATCTCGGCTTTCACGGAGTATGGACACCAGCTACAACAACGGCCGGAAGTAGCCTCTCTTCCACACTTTTGCAATTGGCTATTGTATGTCATTTTCTCTTACATGAATGGTTCATACTGACCTTGAACAGTCATATGGTGCAGGAAACAATATCGATCTTGTTGCATTCCCCTTACTTGTCGACACAATATATTATCTTATTGACGGTATGTCCCTTTCCGGTCACGATTTTGCTGTATTGACACCTGTATCAGAGATACCGTCAGATTCAAAAGCTACCCCATTCGATCCTTTATACAATTACCCGAAGTGCCTTCCCCGGGAACTCCCCGCTGACATGCCGGTGGAATACCTCAACAAACTGCAGTCTCTCCTTCCACACGCCCCCCCAAATGCATATGTACTGAACCTTGTCAATACTTACCGCGATGCGACAGGGACGTTGGTCTATGGTAGTCCCGTTATCAACCGCCCTTGGGAATGGATGGAAAATCTTGGCGAGCCTTCCGTCCTTGATCCTAAAGAGGAAGAAAATGAGCGTGAGCAGAAGGAACGCCTTAAAACCAGATATCTGGTGAAGAACTCAGGATCTCTCTCTCTCGAACATTTCGCCGCTCAAACAACTGGCGATGGAATAATACCAACATACGACGACCCTAGAGATGAAGGAAACGTTCGGTTATTCGAGGACGGGCTGTCGGCAGAGAGTGTGTTCATGCGAGATTGGCGAGAGTCGAGAGTGGGGCTCGACGATGCGACACTGCTGAATCAGGCCCGGCCTCGGGCTGAAGATATAGCAGCTTTATTGTCGAATCAGCCTAAGCGTCCAACCCCTCGGGCATCGCCGGTAGGGTCTTCGCGTTCTCGCACTTCGGTTCATATCTGTGGTTCGGGTTCATCAACGTCAATGAAGCAAAGTCCTCTTAACCGGCTTTCGACGTCGACGACTGGTGAACCAATTGACGTCAATGCAACGGTAGGAACCTCCGCAACTGAAAAGCCGGTGAAGCGCAAAGCTGCGGAAGGCAGTGACGATGACGGGAAAGATCCAATACCTGTGAAAAGGGTAAAGACCAAATCGACGAGGGCTCGAGGGAGAAAACGCTGAGTTCCACTCCAGCAGTAAGTCTCAGCATCAGTACTCTTCAGGCATGAATCTCAAAGCGAACAAAGACATAGCTTACTGCCCGACCACCCAATGCGATTCTACCTCTGAGAATTCTTGCTCTACCTCCGTCACGATTCTGCGGATCAAATAGAACGACCTTTCCGTGAGCTTGTCGTTGGAATCTATACACGTCTAACACTTGGAAGGGATATTTCAATAAACCGCCAATGTATTCCGATTATAATAATAGACATAACAAAACACAAGAATATACCCAATGCCAACGCTCCAAACCAACGAAAATCAGCCCTTGGCGCTTGCATTCTTCTTTTTCTCCTTCAGTTGAGCAATACGCTGTGACGTGTTTTTTTTGAGACAAGAATAATGAAAGAGACTAGCACGAACCTGTTTCCTCTCCTCCTTTCTTCGTGCCATCTCTGCTGCTTTCTCTTCTTTAGTCATACTACCAGCCAAGGGTGCTGGGGATGTATCCTTCTTCTCTACAGACTCCCAACCCTCAGACAGAGGCCGTGGTGGTGTTGAACGTTGACCAAATGAAATATGCGAAGTGAAATCTCTGACAGGAGAGGAACTTCGATTATGCGTAGAGTACGAATTAGTGCCTGAAGTGTCGTTGCCAATTTGAGTCTTCCAAGGTCCCGACCCACCCCATGGATCAACAATTTCCGACGGTTGTAATTGCGATAATCCATTCTGCAAGTCAGGGCTCCAAGGATCAACAGGCTTATCACCATTCCATTCTTCCACAGCTAGAACCAAGCATTAATAAAGGTAAGAAGTAGATGATCAAAATTCACAATTTTGTGGAGGTTCAAGTACATCCTGAACTTCTAGACCTCCAATGGATACAGACTTGGATTCTGCGATCGGGGCCACTTCGAAGGCACCTAAAAGGATGAAAGTAATTATGGATAAGATCATGCACCGACACGTAGCACAACTGTGACTCGCCCCAATCGTCCTGATCTGCATTCACGTCAATGAGATCATCTGTGCCCCAAGGATTGCCTTCCTCCACCGCTGCTTCCTCGGCCAATCGAGCGGCTAGTGCGGCGGAAGCTACGTTAGCCGTGACCTTCCCCCCTCCAAGCTGCATTCCTTTGGACTTTGAAGCCGATGGGGTTATGCGAGAAGTTGATGCTGTTAAAGAAGCTGCCGATGAGTTTGGACGGGAAGTGGGCGCGGAGATGTCTGTAGAGGTGGCTCCAAGGGGCGGAGTGAAGGGCTCAGAGGTTATGTTACTTTGCATATCTGCTGTTGCCAGCTAAGTTCCCTCCGTAAGCTAACAATGACTATTTTGATATCACATCGACTCACTTTCTTCCCCAGAGTGGAGATGGCCCAGCCAGCTAGAGCCCCCGCTGCACCGGCTGCACTACTCACCAGCGTTGCTTGGGATGGGTTGGAAGAGGAGAACGCTCCCTGAATGGTTGGCTCGTCTGAGATAGCTGTTTCAGGCTGATTACGGAAATGGTTACAATAAGTGGGGGGTCATCTACACAAAAAGTCACGGACCATGGTAGTCGCCTGAGCTTCCAACTTCTTCACAAGCAGTTCCACCGCTTTGAATGCCTGATCGCGGACAAGTCTATCACGGGGGACCGAAAGGTTAGATTTGCAAAAAGCGAGGCTATGGAATATATACTTTTCTTGGTCTATCAGAACAGGTGATATATTGGGGATGACTTTGGTTGCCATATCCCCTGGGTCAAAGCAGTCAATCGTGGCCATGAATGCCATTAGGCCTGCCACCCGCGCATGAACAAATGGGTCTTTGAGGGCTCGAGCGAATGCAGGCACAAGGACCTTTCGTTTAGTGTTGTATCCTAGTGATGGGCCTAAACGGCCAATCAGAATGCACGTATTGGTGCGGATAGATGCTTCAGGATCGTTTTGCAGTTTTGCAAGAAATCGCAGGAGATCATTGTTAAGGATACGATCGTTGAACTAACTCCGGTGTTAGTCCCGGAATGATATCGAAGAGCGCTTGATGCTAACCTTAGAAGATAATAGACCGATTGACTTCACTGTAGCCTCTCGAATGACTGCCACTGTGTCCGAGAATCCTGTTTGCTATGGTGGGATGAGATAAGGGGCAATTGAGTAACAGTTAGCCTTACCAGATGGGGCCAAATCTTATCTGACACCGATTTCTTGTCCAGCCTGTCCGCATATTCAGGTAGATTGTCAAGTAACGCCATACGGGTGCCTCGATCAGGGCTAGCGAATAATTTGATCAAGGGTGCGATGATAACCGATGGATAGTCTTCGGGAGGGACATTATTACCCAGTTGGAGAATTAGGGGAAGGATCGCGGCAGCAGATGCGCCACCGAATTCGAGCGCTGAGATAAGGGATGGCAAAACACGATAAGACCCAAATTCGGTAGGGAAAGAAGAAGTCGATTCCTTCAGCGTTCTGTTCGTTTAAGAAAGATCACGACCATCAGCAGGGCAGTGGGAGAGCGCTTCCGCTCACCGAAGAAAGGCATTTTTGTCAGCTTCACTCCCTAAACTAAAGTTGTCCAACCCCACGCATATCTGGACGAGCCTATTAGTGACGAAGAATCCAGGGCCTTCTCCTCCCATTTCCGCCATGCCCACCGCCAGAAAGTTCTGGGCCGACATACGTGCCTTTGGTTTGGGATTAAGTAGTTTTTTGAAAGAAGGAAACACTGATGTGGGTATGGAGCCTCGGGAGGAAGGTTGTGGTGGTGAATGAGGAGGTCGTGATGTTGCAGGAGGACCCTGATTTGGATTAAAGACAGCGTGAAGTATAAGGCCGAGACTATATGCATCTGCTGCAGCCGGATGTTGACTTCGGAATAAGGTAAGTAGGAAGTATAGAAGATAGAGGGATATTGTATCTACTCTTTAAGTGCCGAGTAACCGCCACTTTTCACTTCTGGCGGTGCCCAGTCCGATGCCAGGGGAATTGTCCCTCCCATAGTCTGCAAGTAAACGATGAGCTGTGGCATCGATCACCAGTACAAACGTGGTCAGAGCACATACATACAGAACTGCGGCGTCGTCCTTCGGGGTGCTCAATAATTCAAATCCCCCCAGTTTCCACTCTCCCGAGGGGGATATGAAACATGACTCGACACGAAGGTTACCGTGTGTAGACGCGCAAGAATCATTGATAAATGACAGAGCTACCTAAAAGAATATAATTAACAAATGGATTAATGACGAAAAGATCGAATTGACCGAGATTCTGTGGAGCCCCCATATTAGCCAATCTTCTCTCTCTCTTGCGTTCCTAGATGACCAGGCTGGAAGAGAGGTCATCAAAGGTCGTACACGTTCTGTGACGATATAGATGACAGTATCTGATTCGACCGCATCAATGAATTTTACAACATCTGGGTGACGGATAGTGCGCAATTTGCGAACGGCATTCTTTGCTAGGTGGATTTGGGTCCTATTGGTGTATTCAAAGACTGATATGGGGGTTCCGTCATCCTAACATACACTGCGAGATGAGAATTATGTCTTTTTGAATGCTTCATGTTTGTCGTACCCGCTTTGTACCCTCATAAAGATTCCACACATCTGCGAAAGAGGTCACTTTGGGACCGAGAGTGAAAGGTAAGGTCAGGCCAGATTTTTGCACGAGGGACGAGACCGCTGCTGAACCTAGCGTCCTAAGATAATCCATGTCTGATGTCACGTGCCTGAACTGGTTCACAGCACTATCCATGTCATAGACCAGTCATGACTTGGTTACGACTTGACTTTCAGCACGACTTGACTTTCGGTTCGCATGCAAACGCGAAACGTGTATGATCTTATGCTTTCCACTTGAGGGCGCGTCTGCAAAACCATCTGTCCTGATCCGAATGACGGATGGTCTTCATAGTGGTCCCACCACCATGATCTCTGAGCAACAGCCTTGGGCATCATGAGTGTCAGGAAAGAAGTAGTGTCTTGCAGTGGCACCAATCGAACATCAGTGTGTGCATTTTGATCACTATCAAGAACAAGAACAAATGCAGCGACACCATTCATGAATTACGATGACTCGTATGCTGTAATAGGCATACTCTAGCACAGCAGTTGACGGTCATTTGACCATGACGAACGACTTTTCGAATGATCGATATCGATCAGCTTTGGCACGTTCGCATTGAGTCACGATGAACCTGTCCCTGGAGGTTCTAAAAAAATGCCTTGTGGACGTATTGAGGACCACGAATTCGAATACCGGCGCTATCACTCTGGACTCGGAAGCGAAAAAGCTCTAGGAAATTATCACCGGTGATAAGCTCAAAGAATGTCACTGTGGAGTGTGGAACAAGGGCGATTGGATAGACCTGATGAATCACTGTACGTCCCACTTGCATTTTAACGGCCGCTCGCCATGAATCCCTGAGACAGCGAACCAGGCAGAATTTAGGTGTCCCAATCGAATTCCATACTGTGGTCCATTTTCGAGCTCCTCTCGTCATTGTGGAGCATGGGGGGTTCGAGTTTGAACTGTGATGTTAAAGTCTTATTCACGCGATCTTGCACATGGTCGGTGAAGCAGTGGGTGTCTCGGGCTTGTGAACTTGTTGATAGAATTCCCGAGATACCCACATCGCAGAGGTTCTGTGCAAACAACACTCGATCAGGACCGAACGAAGCATAAGACAACAGGAAGCTTTACTCGTAATTCGCGGTCCTTTAGCCGTAATCCATGCATGGAATTTGGTATATCGTGGCACAGCTTCCCAACGTTTGCCGCCCATGCGTAGAAGACGATCAGCCAGCGCTGAGGCCTCATGCCAACATCGTTCCCGTGATCTAGTCTTCCGGAACCGGTGAATCCAAAACTCGATGAGATCGCGAAGTCACGCATCTTTTTTCCCCTCAAGGTGCGTAATGTGATCTACGTACTGTATCATGGTCGGCGAGAAGTTTATTCACCACAGGCCAAACCTTGCGACGTTTTCGGTGCTTTATTAATAATTACGGAATTATAGACAGAAACGTTTCCTACGTGTCTCAAGGCGTACAACACCAAAGGGACTCCGGCTACAATCCATCTGCATGACAGAGGAAGTTGGACACCAAAATCAAGCTCAAGCCCAACACTACCCTTCCCTTTGGTTCCGCCACTCAATCATGCGAGACGGGTGGATCTCGAAAGTCGTTGTGGTTACCATTCTACAGATTTAGACAACGTAAAATCAAGCCCATCCACGACAATTATTATTATCACGCATTGCATTTTCAGGTAATAACCTAGGACTGCAACTATTCTAATGCAGTGACCGACAGGATTACCATATGGTTATAAACCCTCCTCAACCGAACACACCCGAAATATGGTCCCATCTACTGAGAGTAATCAGATCACAGAATCATGAGATATGTCCAATTGAGGTAAAACCGGTGGGTTTTATCCTACCCAAAGTCCGTTAAGGGAAGACCGGTTATCACTTTTAAATTCCTATGGCTCTCCAGTCTGGTGACTAGTTCCGCGATTGAAGAAGGGTTCTCAGCAGCCTTCGAGATCAGGAATGATGACATTATAGATTCGATGCTTCTCCCGGTGGAGGAGGCACACGACCACTTTTTTCTTATCGCTCATCGTCCCATGGTAGAGGACCACTGAACACCTTCGTCATCCCCCCACCTGTCCCCTCATTGCCTGGCTCTGGACACCAGTCCAGAAGCGCCCTGAGCTCTGGTGCGGATGTATAGTACGAGTGGAAGCGTATGGACGGGTTTCGGGCCCGACGCTTGGTGAGCAAGGGTGGGTGGCAGCCATAAGTGTCGAGGAGATATGGTTGGTAGCCGTTGGTATACTGGATATATGATCGTGTGAATTTTATATTTTGAGGTATACATTTATGCAAGATGGTGAGTAAGAGGGAGAGGGGGTAAGGAAGAGACAAACGATCGAACCTCGCCTTGTTGAGCCACCGTCAACTCATCTCGCTCGGGGTCGATCCCGACATAATCAAACGACGCATCAGGCCAGCGGATCGCCGAGCGGTGAAGGTCGGAAAACCTACGACGTTTCATATTATACCCGACGACGGTGATATGCGCGGGGTACCGCCCTGTGTACTCATGGAAACGTGCAATCGAGAAGAGAAGATTCTGGAAGGAGTCGAGAGCATGATTCTCGGTCGTGGTGCGGTTGAAGAGGGGTAGCCGTAGAGGGTAATTGGACGGTGGAGGACCGGGATGTTCGACTTTTCGTGGTGGTTCGGATACGAACTTCTCGGTCTGGAGAAGATCAGAGAGGAGGGCGAGACGCATGTACGATTCCGCCTCAGTCGTCGTCGACATTCGATGCGTCTGGCCTCTGAGAAAAAGAAGAAAAAAAAGGGAACCGTCAGTGAGATACTAAACCTCACCATCATCTCCTACTACACTCACCCACTAAAAATAAGGACGGCACGCTCGTCATTGCGTGCGATTTCTGCTCTTAAACGCGCATTGTCAGTCAGCACACGAAAGCCAGCACGGCGTCCAAAGGACCATGATAAATAAACCAATACCACTCACCCCCGATTAATATGCTCCACGAACGCCGCCACCCTTCCCTTCCCACTAGACCCACCCTCCAGTTGATACGCCTCCATCACCCATTCCCCGGGGTCCATCTTCCCCTCTGCACGCGTTCCTCTCCAGACCGCATGCCCAGGGACGACCACCAAATGGTCTAATGCACGCAGTGCCTCGTCCCGTTCTATCGTTGCCAGTATACCCGTGTTATTATGATCACAACCTGATGGTTGGAGTGGACCTTCATGTGTTATCGTAGTCGTTGTTTGAGCGTTTGGTAGCGAATTCGAGTAACGGTAACGATGAGGAATACCAACCGTATCGTACCCATCCGAAGTCGCTGTTACCGGTACCGGGCGTCTCGCAGCAAAGTATAACCTGAAGTTGATAATAACCGAAACAGCCGTGAACACGGACAACACGATGAGTCCGAGATTGGTCACCCGTGAACGACTGAGGATGACACCTAGCAGTTGGCTTCGGTGGTGTTGGGTATAATACTGAGGGAGGCCGCTACGTTGAAAGGGCCGCTGATACATGTTCGAAAGTTGAATCTAATTTGAATCGTCTAAAAAGTATGAACAAGAAAAAAATGGGAAAATTGTCCCAACACTATGAAATAACGGGCCCCGCCAACCTAACATCTTCCCCAACATCCCTCTCATACAACGCGAACGCTTTCTGGAACATCCCCGCCAACTTTCTCACTTCCCTCTCGAAGCCTTCCTTATTCGGCCATGCCATTCGCGGATTCAACAGTTCACGCGGAACACCCTCCAGCGATGTCGGTATTGACAACCCAAACGTACCAAACGTCTCATACGATGCACGCGCAAGTTCACCAGAGTGCACAGCGTCCACGATTCGTCGTGTGTATTTCAGGGGACACCGCTTTCCGGTGCCATACTTCCCTCCCGTCCATCCCGTGTTGATCAACCAACAGTCTACTTGATGTTCGGACATCCGCTCAGCGAGCATCTCAGCGTAACGTCCCGGCTGTAGGTGGACAAGTTAGACGATGATAAGGATAGATAATGCTGAGAGGGACATACATGAAGGACAATGAAGGGTGCACTGTAACACGTAGAAAAAGTGGGAATGGGTTCCAAGACACCGTCTTCCGTCCCAGGCGTTTTCCTGCAAAAAAGAAATAATCGAAATGTCATGGACAAGAAAAGTCTCACAAAAAAACACTTACGAAGTATATCCAGCAAGGAAATGATAACTCGCCTGTTGAGGGGTGAGCTTGCTCACAGGTGGGAGCACGCCAAACGCATCACAAGTCAGCATGATGATATTGGTGGGTTGACGGTCGACCATACAAGGCATGTGAGCATTTGGGATATACTCGATCGGGTAAGCGCAGCGCGTGTTCTCTGTGATGCCGATATCGTCATAGTCTGGCACGCGCGACAGTGGATTGTAGACCACGTTCTCGAGAATGCTCCCGAAGCGTACAGCGTTGAAGATCTCTGGTTCTTTCTCTGCGGAGAGGTTGATGCACTTGGCGTAGCATCCACCTTCGATGTTGAAGACGCCACTGTCAGACCACACGTGTTCGTCGTCTCCGATGAGAAGCCTGCGTGGTTCCGCTGACAGAGTGGTCTTTCCTGTCCCGGAGAGCCCGAAGAAAAGTGTGACGTCACCGTTTTCCTTACCAACATTGGCGGAAGAGTGGAGTGAGAGCTGTCCGAACTTGACTGGTTGGAGGTAATGCTGATAGAAACACAACGTCAGATGATAAAAACTTGTGGGAGGGCAGGTACATAACATACCATGACAGAAAATACACCTTTCTTCATCTCTCCGGCATACTCTGTACCAAGGATGACCATTTCCATGCGTTTGAAGTTGATCTCCACCGAAGTGGTGGAGCTCATGCCTTTGGTGAAACGATTGGCAGGGAACTGACCGGCGTTGTAAATAATGAAGTCAGGCTCGCCGAAAGAGGCCAACTCTTCTTCGCTCGGTCTGATGAGCATGTTATTCTATTGGAGTGAATGAATTACTATATAAGGTTAACAGCTACTATATATGACGTACCATGAAAAGTGCGTGATAGGCCCGTGCACAGATGACCCGTACTTTGATCCGGTACTTAGGATCCCACTGAGATATATCCGTAAGAAAAAGAATGATAGTATGTGGAAGAGAAAATGCTCACACCAGCGTACCCGTCAAAGACGTACACATTATCGCGAGTATTGAGGTAGTCGATGGCCCGCTCACGATTGATTTCAAAAGTGTCTAGGATGAGGTGAGTACAGTTGAATAAGGGCATTGAAGAAAAGTACTCACGTTCGTCCATTTTAATATTAACGGAACCCCACCAGATGTTGTCTTTGCTGGTGTCTTCATATACGATGCGTTTATCCTTTGGGCTACGACCGGTTTTCTTTCCGGAAAAATTGATGAGAGCACCAGATGAAGAGATGATAGCGCCTTCGTTTCTGATAGCATCTTCATAGAGCAAGGCGACAGGGGCGTTACGCTTGAGATGGATCTTGTCCATGTCGAAGCCAGCTTGAGAGAAGTACTCGAGGTCGCGACCGATCACTGGAGAGGAAAAAGTAGTGAGACATGAGTAGAGGTAGAGGACGATAATTTTACGTACGGGTGCCGAACTGCTCCGTGTCATAGGCTTGAGCATAGTGTTTGTGTAGGATATGTGGTGTAACGTAGGGAGTCTGATGTGGTAGAACCATGGTATTTAAGGCTGTGGTGGTCGTGGATGATGATGAGGATGATGAAGTGGGGGGAGTCTGAAGAGCGAAAGTGATTGGCATTAAGTATTAAGGAGAAAATCGGGATTTTATATTAATTTAAAAAGAATTAAGATCCGGTATGTGACAGACCAAAAGTCACGCACTTTGAAACAGTACAGTGGCAGTACTGGTTGAGAGAGACGTAGCAGTAAACGTTGGTTTGTCAACGTCGGTGTCGATGATGAAAAGGTACGAAAGATGAGTTTATGAAAGTTGTCCCTTTTTATTTGCTTTCTAGACAACATGCATGCATTCCACCATCCAAACCAGTGTGTTTATCATGCGACTCGTAGTGCTAGCGCTATTCGATGATCAAGAGTCAGTAAATGTCTCACCGATTTAACCCGATGGTCTCCCGAAATCCGTTCCGATACAGCAGTTGATTAATCCAAAGGTTGGTCAAACCCGTCGTACGGTTAAGTTATGAATTCCCCGGTTGCAGTGATTATCACCTTGCAAATATATCTCCTTCTGATCTCACGTGACTTTACCTCATCAAGGTCACGTCTCCACGGCTCTGATCACCTATAAGAACCTTCAACTCCCTCCACAATCAACTTGCATCGCAATCGCAATGCCTTCAATCTCCCCCGCACAAGACATCAGAATTCGCTCAATCACTTCCGCAGATATACCCAAAATACGTGAACTTCATGTAAGTTATTCCATCTCAATACCTCCCTTTCCCCACTCATTACTTCCTCAGGCTTCACTTCTCCCTGTAACATATCCCTTGTCATTCTACCTACAGCTCCTACTCCACCCATCTCGCATTTGCCTCCTCGCATACCCTCATCACTCACCCACAACTCCCATCGCCTTTATCTCTGCCTCCATTACGCCCCCCACCGCGCCTTCCCCGCGCCCGCGGTCCCGGAGACCCAGCGTATCTGCGACCTACACAAAACCTGTAGCAGGAACGGGCTCAGATCCTTGCACCACCGTTTCCTCCTTCGAAGTCGTGTCTGACGAGCCCCGCGTCCACATCACCACCCTCGGTGTCCTCCCACAGTACCAACGAGAGGGTCTCGCCAGAAAACTCGTCTCTGAGGTCGTAAAAAAACTCCGCGATACCATCGCCGAGCCGGTCACGTCTTCCGCTTCTTCTTCGTCCTCCACGCTCGTCGAACGCTCCAAATCCCGCTCCCCCACTCGCGGAGGCATGCTCGTCACAGCGCAACTCAGTATCGCAAACGTCCCCACTCAAAAACTTTACGAAGTCCTCGGCATGCAGCCCGACGACGCAGTTGTGCGTGACATAAACAGGAATACCAAAATAGACGCCCCCGATGCTCACCTCCTCATCGGAAGGGTGCCCTTGAAATAAATGGGTTCTCCTCACCACCAATCTCAATCATCCACCCCAAAAGTGAAACAGGAATATCAGCATGATATCAATCCTGCTTTGTGTTGTATATGTTGATCTCGGAGAGGTGGCTGGGACACACCTTATTACTTTAGCTGCTATTAATGTGTACGAAGTAACGTAACGAGTCAT
>Ga0209006_10002006_pt1 | contig 18461 bp, 13 predicted proteins | sample JacPin_JW_Ref_O2_FD_188567 | JGI IMG/M metagenome (GOLD analysis project Ga0209006, IMG submission 188567) | Forest soil microbial communities from Algoma, Ontario, Canada - Jack Pine, Ontario site 1_JW_Ref_O2 (SPAdes) (version 2) | ecosystem: Environmental > Terrestrial > Soil > Boreal...
TCCTTCAACAGCTCACGATAGTCATAAAACAGGCAGGGGATGCCTCGGTGAACGATCAATTCCTTAATAATCCCAACTGCCAGGTGCGTTTTGCCAGTTCCAATTTTGCCAATGATTAGCAGGCCTTTGTCACCGCGGGGATCGCATTTTTTCGCAAAGCCCGAAGCAACAAAGTGGGCTTCCTCCAGCGACGGGTTCGCGCCGGGAAAGTCGGTGTCGTAGTTGGAGAGCTCACAGTGCTCATAGCGGCGGGGAATTCGGGCGGCGCCAAGCAGATTTTGTCCTCGTGCTCGCAGTCGGCAGTCGCAGCGCGTAACGCGGCGATCATTTCTGCTGCCGCCCTCATTGGAGCCGGCTGGTTTCCATCCTGTACCCTCGCAAAGCAGACAAACTTCCGCCGGTGCCTTCAGCTCTTGGGACCCTTGCATCTTCAAAACCGATTCTCCTGTTTCGACTTTGCACCCAAAGTGGCTTGCGCGCAAGCCGGAAAGCCCGCTGCCCTGTGTACATCCTGTGCACACAAGCAGTGGCCTGTGGAGGGCAGAGGAAAAACCTCTCACCAGCCTCGAAAGTCGCCTGGTTAGGCCTGTTTCAGGCCGGAGTAGTGCAAAACAGGCTTCCGGCGCGGATTTTCACAGTTGACTTTCTCCACAGACGGAGGAGAATACGAGCCGTCAGGTTTCCCAACTCAGCCATAACCATCATTCGTGCCGGTCTAGGCTGGGCATGAAAAGAGACCTACGAGGAGAATCTATGAATAAGGCCGATCTGGTTGGCAAGATCTCAGGCGCGTGTGAAATCAGTAAAGCGCAGGCCACGACTGCCATTGATACCGCCGTGGACAGCATTACATCTGCACTCCGAAAAGGAGATCGGGTGGCTTTGATAGGTTTTGGGACCTTCTCTGTGTCGCAGAGAAAAGCGCGGAACGGACGCAACCCGCAAACCGGCGCTACGATCAAGATCGCGGCTCGCAAAGTCGCGAAGTTCAGCCCTGGAGCCGAACTCAAGAAGGCTGTGAACAAAAAGTAGTTCTGGCAAAACGCAAGATCGCAAAACGGCGGGGGGGGCGGCCCTGCCGTTTTTTGTTTTTGTCAATCCCGGTGTCGACAGGAGCATTGCAATTGATTCGTTCCCTTCGCGCCAGAATGTTTGCGCTGCCTGCGTTGTTAACGTTTTTGGCGGCGCAGGGGAGCCCACGGCTGCCATTCGGTCCGTGGCACCGCGTGTCGGACACACCTGTGATTGCTCCGCGCGGCAACGGTTGGGAAGCAGCGGGCACTTTCAACCCGGCCGTGGCCGTACGTGGCGATAAGATCGTCATGCTCTACCGCGCTCAGGACAAGCAAGGCACATCGCGGCTGGGCTACGCCGAGAGCCGCGACGGAATCCACTTCAATCGTCGCGATCAGCCGGTTCTAAGCCCCACTGAGGAGTACGAGAAAGACGGCGGCGTCGAAGATCCGCGCCTTGTCCAATTCGGTGAGACTTACTACCTCACCTACACCGGCTACAACAAAAAGGACGCGCAACTTGGTCTCGCGACGTCCAAAGACCTGATTCATTGGAATCGTAAAGGCGTCATTATCCCAGCCTACAAAGGGAACTGGAACGTGAAGTGGACGAAATCGGGCGCCATCGTCCCGCAGAAGATCCATGGAAAATATTGGATGTATTTCCTGGGCACCACCGCCGACAACAAAGACCAGGCAGGCCTGGCGTCCTCCACCGATTTGCTTCACTGGACCGAAGCCACGCAGATTCCCGTGTTACCGGTAAGGCCAGATCGCTTCGATTCGCGTGTTGCCGAGCCGGGACCGGCCCCGATCGTCACCCCAGAGGGAATCGTTCTGATCTACAACGGAGCGGACGACAAGTTGGTGTACCGCACCGGGATTGCGATCTTCGACCGCAACGACCCCAGGAAGTTACTGTGGCGAAGCGATGAGCCCGTATTCTGGCCGGAGAAGGATTGGGAGAAAATCGGTCAAGTCCCCAACGTAGTTTTCGTGGAAGGCATGTTGCAACGAGGTGATCGATACCTGTTTTATTACGGCGGCGCGGACACAAACGTCGGCATAGCCCAAGCGCCAGTCAACCACTAAGTGAAGTCCAAACTGTCCGATATAGGAGCCGTGTTTTCGCGGCCACGACGCCAAGAAAAACGAGATACCACGTCCCCCCGAGCGAATTGCCTCGAGACGAGGTCTCTATTTTCTTGTAATCACCACAAGGTGACGCTCTCTGGGTTGGCGATGCCCGTTAGATTTCGCAGCACTGCGAGATGAAGACACGGGTTTGATCCTCGGTTGAGGCCGGTGAAGGGCTTCTCGAGGTTGAGATGAGTGAACAACCGCGGTATTTGGCGCGGCCCACGGGTCATACCAGGTTGGGGCGACTTCCTGTTGGCCATAGGCCGGAAGCAATGTCGTAGCCATCGCCCCAAACAGCAAGGTAGTTAGTGCCATGACCCGGCATGGCTTCAAATCTCTCGATCCGTTCATAAATCACCTCCGGGACTGAATTCGACTCGTAATTGGAGAGTTAAGAATCGGGGCACCTTCGACTGCTTGCAGCGTGCGTCGGTTGCCGCGGCGGCCCCTGACGATTCGCGATTTTTCATCGCGGGGTTCTGCTTGGAATATCGGAAACCAAAAGGAGAAGACGACAACCGGAAGCAAGAAATCGTGAGCAGAACTCCCATTCCATGGTTTGTTACTCCTCACCTGGGCAGTGCTATGGTTCCTTACCGAAAGATACTCAACGCAATCACGGTAGCAGTCGGAACAGTACGTTCAACGACTGCGACGAGCTGGAGAAACCTGGTTTGCGCGGACCAGGAAGTCGCGGACCAGACTCGCTTGAGCGAGTTCGCTAGAACTCTCATTCCTTGAACTCCACGGGGTCGGAATCTCCCAGGGAACCGATTGCACGGTGAGCGCGTTTCAACCGAACCGACACTCGGTCGATGCTGATTCCGAGAATGGAAGATATCTCCGCAAGGCTGTGCCCCTGAAACTCTTTCAAGAGAACCACGTCTCGGTAGGGCCGGGACAGTTCGAAAGCTTTCAGAAGCATCGATTGGAAGGCGCCGGGCTGCGCCATTCGCGAAACGAGCTTCCGGGGCGGTGGCGGACAACGCTGGGTCTGAGAGCGATCTCGAATTCGTGGAGGGCGCGTCATTGGCTTCTTGGGAATAGTGCAGGCCCCATCCGTTTCGTTACAGAACGGGCGAAGATTCCATCTTTTCTGGCTGGAAGGACTAAACTGCGGGCCTTTTGAGCCCCACCCGGCCCTGGATTGGACAGTCGAGCGGTAACTGTTACTAACCGGCGATTACGCTCATCTCTCGCCGCCTCCAGGTCGCGCTGTATCACCCGCCGAACGAGAAGCGAAAGGTTCAGGTTGGCTCGGGGTCTTTATTCTGTCACGATAGGGAATCCCGAAGAATCCCGGTCCCAGCTTGACCCCCAAGCGAGTTGGAACCTACCATCGATTGGGGGCCATGCGATTTCAGGTTTTCTCTTTCACGGCGAAATATCCCGGCTGCCGAGCCGTTGCCTGTGTTTTCTTGCTGCTTCCCGGGCTGAGTCTATGCGCGCAGCAAAAGCCAGCGGTCCCTCCGGCGGCCCCGGCCGCGACCTTCACCGACATCGCTGAGAAAGCCGGCCTGACCGCGCAAAACATTTTTGGCGGCCTCGTCACGAAGAAATACATTATTGAAACCACTGGAACTGGTGTGGCCATCTTCGACTACGACAATGACGGATGGCCCGACATCTTTCTCGTGAACGGCACAAAGCTGGAAGGATTTCCCGCCGGGCAAGGCCCCAGCAACCGCCTCTATCGAAATAATCATGACGGCACATTCACTGACGTCACCGCCAAATCAGGACTCACCGCAACCGGATGGGGCCAGGGGGTTTGCGTCGGCGACTACGACAACGACGGATGGGAGGACCTCTACGTTACTTACTATGGCAAGAACCGGCTCTACCACAACCAGAACGGCGTCTTCACCGAAGTCTCCGAGAAGGCCGGCGTCGCCGGATCGGGTAAGGCCTGGGGCACGGGCTGTGCCTTTGTCGACTACGATCGCGATGGCAGCCTCGACCTGGTAGTGGCCAATTACGTGGACTTCGACCTGGCCACCGCGCCTGCGCCCGGAGAACGCCCAACGTGCATCTGGAAGGGCGTTCCGGTGATGTGCGGCCCACGCGGGCTGGCGGGTGCAAAGAACATCCTCTATCACAATCGCGGCGATGGCACGTTTGAAGACGTCACGACCAAGGCGCACCTCGACCGAACCGATGGCCACTACGCCTTCAGCGTCTCGACGCTCGACTTTGATGAGGACGGCTGGGATGACATTTTCGTCGCGTGCGACAGTACGCCCAGCATTCTCTATCACAACAATCACGATGGAACGTTCACCGACGTAGCCGTCACCTCGGGTGCAGCCTTCAACGAAGACGGCCGCGAACAGGCGGGAATGGGCTCGACCGTAGCTGACTATAACGGCGACGGCCATCTCGATATTTTCAAGACCAATTTTTCCGACGACACTTCTACTCTTTACAAGAACGGCGGCGACGGCACCTTCACCGACGCGACGGCCGCCGCGGGTCTAGGCCTCTACACACAATATCTCGGTTGGGGAACGATGTTTCTCGATATCGACAATGATGGATGGCCTGACTTGATTCTGGTCAATGGCCATGTGTATCCCGAAGTCGACAGCCAACACCTTGGCAGTAGCTACAAGGAACCGAGGATTCTGTATCACAACAACGGCGACGGTACTTTCAGCGACATCTCCGCCTCCGCAGGAGCCGGCATCACAACCGCGGCCTCCTCGCGCGGGCTTGCGGTTGGCGATCTTTGGAACGATGGCCGAGTCTCGATCGTCGTTAGCAACATGAATGCCGCACCCAGTTTACTGGCGAATCAGGTTCGCAATGCAAATCACTGGGTCGCGATTCATACGGTCGGCACGAAATCGAACCGCGACGGCATTGGCGCTCGCATTCGCGTGAAGACAGGGGCGCGCGTTCTTGTGGACGAAGTCCGCAGCGGTTCCAGTTACATCTCGAATAGCGATATGCGAGTACACTTCGGCCTGGGGGCGGCCGCGAAGATTGAATGGATCGAAATACGTTGGCCGAGTGGATTGACGGAGCGCTTCGCGAATCTGCTGGTCGATCAGATTCACACGATTAAAGAGGGCTCCGGGGTTGCCGTTGAAGCGGAGACGAAGAAGCCGTCGTAGCAACTACTTGCCCTTTTTTGAATTTTCCGGGAACTGCATCGTACGGTTGATCCCCTCGCCTTCCTTGACGAAGATCACCTGGTTTGCCTTGATGTCTTTCAGCGTATCGGTCTGCCCACTCGGCCAGCGAATCTCAAGCACATCGACCTTTTCGGCCTTGCCCAATCCAAAGTGAACCCGCAGATCATTCTGCGAGCAGTAACCGCCGCCGCTGCGAACTTCGTCGATCTGCTGATGGGGCTTCTGCTCTCCAGGCAGATGAGTCACGCACTTCAACCGCGCTCCAATGCCGCTGCGATTTGACTTCGTTCCGATCGTGCGAATCTTGATCCAATTGTTATCGAGTTTCGTGTCGCATCGCAGCAACTGGGGAAAGTCGTTGACCGTGTTAACAACCACGTCGATGTCTCCGTCATTGTCGAAATCTCCAAACGCTGCCCCTCGCGACGGACTCGGCTCCGAGATGCCCGGTCCGGCCTGAAACGAAACATCGGCGAAATGACCGTTGCGCAGATTCTGATAAAGCAATTTGCGTTGCGCATAACCAGCTTCGGTCTTCAGTTGCTCGACTTCAGGATAAACATGCCCGTTGCAGATCAGAATGTCCGCCCAGCCATCGTTATCCATGTCGAAAAATCCGCATCCCCAGCCTAGGAATTGGGTATGCGCGCCCAGTCCTGCGGTGAACGTGGCATCTTCGAAATTGGCCCCACCTTGATTGTGATAGAGAGAGGGAGTATCCCCGGCGAAATTGGTTTTGACGATGTCGAGATTTCCGTCCAGATCATAGTCTGCGGCCGAGACTCCCATCCCCGCTTGCGGTTTGCCATCGGGGCTCAGCGCACATCCCGCTTCAATGGCGATGTCCTGGAATTTGCCATTCTTCTGGTTCTGGTAAAGCGCGCTGGCGGTGGAATCGTCGGCGACATAAATATCTGGCCAGCCGTCGTTGTCGAAGTCCGCGGTGAGCACGCCTAAGCCGTAGGTGCCGTTCGCACTGAGAATACCAGACGCCTCGGAAACGTCGGTGAACGTCCCATCGCCATTGTTGTGGTACAGGATATTCTTGCCGCCCTGCAGACCCGGTGGCCCGCAGGCGACCATCACACTCTTGTAGAGGCACGGACCTGATTCCGGCACCGGCGCGGTGGCCAGGTCGAGATCAATGTAGTTGGCGACGAACAGATCCAGACGTCCGTCGCGATCGTAATCCACAAATGCGCATCCCGTATTCCAGCGCGTGCCTTTGCCCGCCACGCCAGCTTTCTGGCTGACATCGGTGAACGTACCGTCACCGTTGTTGTGATAGAGAACGTTCTTGCCGAAATAGGTGACGAACAGGTCATCCCATCCGTCATTGTCATAGTCCCCGACGCAAACGCCTTGCCCCCATCCAGAGTGGGCAACTCCAGCCTTCGCGGTCACGTCGGTGAACGTGCCGTCGCGATTATTGCGAAACAGGTGTGAAGTCGGCTCGGTCCCGGCAGAAAAACCCTCGAGCCGCGTGCCGTTCACCAGAAAAATATCGAGCCAGCCATCATTGTCGTAATCGTAGAAGGCCACGCCGCAGCCCGTGGTTTCCAGCAGGTATTTGTTCTTGTGCTCGCCACCGAAGATCGTTTTCGCGTTCAGCCCAGACGCGCGCCCGATGTTGACGAAACGAATGCCCAAGTCGCCGCCCGGCGCTCTCGGATCCTCCTTCGGGGAGGCTGGCTTCTGCTGCGGTGGGGAGTTCGCCCGCAACCAGGGCGGGCGAGCCATTGCCAGTACGCTTTCAAGCGAAAGCGCAATTGCCGAACGGTTGAGAGATTTCAGAAAAAACCGGCGTGAAGAAAACAAGAGGTCGCTACCTGCCCCACTCGGCTCGTGCTAGAATTCGCCCCTATTTCTTATATTCAGGGTGCCGCGAGTTTGCAAGTTCCGGTCGCGCCGAATTCCCGTTTCTAAAGTGAAGGCAGCAATGAATCTTTCCCTCGTTTGTGTCCGGCGTGCCAGCTTGGCATGCCGCGTTTTCGGTAGCGCGTTCTTGCTGGGAATCTGCATGACCCGCGCGGGTCTTGCTCAAGCTCAACAACCGGCGCCAGCTCCAGCGGCCGCGCGCGAATTAACGCGGACGATTCGCACCTGGGAGTTTCTTCCAGTCGTCGGTGCTCGCGCGGGATTGTTCGGCAACGAAGCGGGACGGTTCGAGGCCTGGGTCTATCCGCTGAAGATCTTTCGCGACTTCCACCTCACCTTCCACGTTCGCGATCGCGCTCTGCAGGCGGAAAGTCTTGCACGCGAGCTGACGGTTCAGCCCGAGTCCGCATCCATCCTGTATGTCGGCGATTCTTTTCGCGTCCGTGAAACTCTATGTGTTCCCGTGAACCAACCAGGCGCGATCATACTCTTCGAGGTTGAGACCGAGGAACCGCTGGAAGTGGAAGCCGGATTTACTGGCGACTTCCAATTGGAATGGCCCGCAGGTCTGGGCGGTACGTTTGTCGATTGGGACCCGAAGCAAGGAGCCATTCTGTTCGGCGAAGAGGCGCGAAAGTACGCTGCGTTGGTGGGCTCGCCGACCGCGAACACCGCTCATCTCGCCTATGAGACTAACTATTCCTCATCCGACCAAAACTCTCTGAGCCTGGGCATAACGCAAAAAGGAAAAGAGACCAAAGTCCTGGTCATCGCTGCGTCGGTCACTGGACGTGCCGACGCCGAGAAGATTTATCAGCACTTGCTATCGTCATATGCGGACTCGATCCACGAATCGGCCGAGTACTACCGCGCTTATCTCGACAAGACGGTAAGCCTCGAAATGCCCGACGCGGCCCTCGAGCAAGCTTACGACTGGGCGCGCATCAGCACAATTCAAGGGATGGTAAACAACCCGTTTCTCGGTGCCGGACTAGTCGCGGGATATCGAACTTCGGGAGTGGGACAACGTCCGGGTTTCGCCTGGTTCTTCGGGCGAGACTCTTTGTGGACTTCATTGGCGCTTAACGCCGAAGGCGATTACTCTACCACCCGCACCGCTCTCGATTTCGTCAGCAAATTTCAGCGGCAAGATGGCAAGGTTCCGCATGAGATTTCGCAGAGTGCAAGCCTGGTTCCGTGGTTCAAAGACTACCCCTACGCCTACGTTTCCGCCGACGCAACGCCGCTGTTCATCATTGCGATGAATGACTATGCAGTCCAGAGTGGCGACGTCGCCTTCGCGCGCGACCAGTGGGATAACGTTTGGCGCGCTTATCAATTTTTCCACTCGACCTATGATTCGCAGGGGCTCGCACAGAACCTCGGAGTCGGTCACGGATGGATCGAAGGCGGCCCTCTGCTTCCGGTCAAGAGTGAGTATTACCAGGCAGGACTCGCGGTCGAGGCGCTGCGGGCGCTTTCGAATCTGGCTCGTCTCGTCGGCAAGAACGACATCAGCAAGCAGATTGCGTCGGAGTTCGAACATAGCCAGCCGACACTCGATCGGGCCTTCTGGTCGCCTGAAAAGAGAAGTTATGTATATGGTTTGAAGCCGGATAACCAGCCCGCCGATGAGACCAGCGTGCTGACCACCGTGCCCATGTGGTTCGGTCTGTCCGACCCAGACCACGCAGACCAGACCATCACGCAACTTGCGGCCGAGGATCATCAGACGGACTGGGGTATGCGAATCATTTCTCGGAAGTCCAGATTTTATGACGGGTCGGGCTATCACTACGGCTCGGTCTGGCCGCTCTTCACCGGATGGGCCTCGGTGGCTGAATACCGCTATCATCGAGCCTTTCCCGCCTACTCTAATCTGCGCGCTAATGCGCTCCTCGGCGCCGACGGCTCCCTGGGTCACTTTACCGAAGTTCTTTCCGGAGATTACTACCAGTCGTTTGCGACGAGTTCGCCTCACCAGATCTGGTCTGCGGCCATGGTGATCAGCCCAATCCTGCGCGGCATGTTCGGCCTGCAGATCGACGCGGAACAACGCCAGATCACGCTTGCTCCACATGTTCCATCGGACTGGACCTCCTTCGCGATTCACAACATCCGCGCCGGGGACGCTGTCGTCGATTTTCAATATCGCAAAACTGCCGACACGGTCGTACTCGAGACGAAGCCCACCGGAGATTGCTCGGTCGAATTTTCACCGGCTTTCAGCCTGCGCGCGCACGTGATCAGTGTCGAGATGAACGGGCGCCCTTTGCCATTCAAAATGCAGCCGAACAAGAATGATCAGCATTTGTGGGTGCGATTCCCTGTGAGCAGCGGTCGGAATACCTTGGTGATCCGTGTAAAGAATGATTTCGGTTTGACACTGTCGAACCAGCTGCCCCCGTTGGGAAGCGCAGGCCGAGGCCTGCGAGTTCTTTCTGAATCATGGAATCCTCGAAGAACGGAGTTGACTCTGGAGGTCTCCGGACGCGCGGGGACGCGCTACGCACTGGATATGTGGAATCCCGGCCAGATCTCCACCGTGGAAGGTGCCGTTTTCAGGAAGACCGGAAAGCTGGAAATACAGATGCCACCAGGGGCGTCTGACTCCTACGTGCAGCAGAAGGTCGTGATTCAGTTCGGCCGCTCCTGATGAAATCGTCGCGACCCGTCTTGCGGGCCCAGCACAAACAGTTTCACTTTCAAACGTTTAGGGATGAAAATGAACGAAATGCGCATCTCAACGGGGAGATCGCAAAGGCGTTGTTTGCCAGGACGAAGGATTAGGGTTCGAAGCCTACGACACTGCCCAGCCAGAGATAGTTGCGGCAAAGACTGGACGCGGTTGAGCTCGTTCTGGGTCGACAACTGCACCTTTTCGCCCCACGGGAGCTTTGCATATACCTTTTCGCTGCTTTTCGGCTTGGTTCAACATGCCATGGGTTCAGAGCCAAAGCTCACATTCGCGCCACGCGGTCCCCTCGAGATTCTGCTCTCGCTAGTCGACCTCCTGTGACTTCGATCACAGCGGTCGACCGGATCTTGCGCTAGAAGAATCGCGGGCGAAAACGTGCTCTGCGTACGCGGTTCCGGTACACTAATCAGCTACTCCCCTCATAAGGATCTTGTCTATGCTGCATAAGAATCGTCTTTTTACTCCTGGGCCAACGCCCCTGTTGCCGGCGGCGCAGACAGCCATGGCATCGTTTACGGCGCATCATCGAACCGCAGACTTCCGAGCGCTCTTTCAGCAGGTGCTGGCCGACATGAAGGAATTCGTCGGTACGAAGAACGATGTGCTGGTGCTAGCTTGTTCGGGCACAGGCGTGATGGAGGCATCGGTGTCGAACCTGACTTCCCCCGGCGACAAGGTGCTGGTGCTGACGGCGGGAAAGTTCGGCGAGCGCTGGACGGGCTTGGCCAAGGCCTTCGGCTGCAAGGTGGACGTACTGAGCGTTCCGTACGGCGAGACGTTTTCACTGGAGGCCATTCGATCCCGGGTAACCTCGGATGTGCGCGCAGTATTTGTGCAGGCGACGGAGAGTTCGACCGGGGCGCGGCATGACGTGGAAGCTATCGCGAAGATTGTGCGAGCTCACGGCGACGGCACGCTTCTGGTCGTGGATGCGATCACGGGGCTGGGAACGACTCACCTGAATGTCGATAGCTGGGGCGTGGACGTGATTATTGGCGGCTCGCAAAAAGCGCTGATGATGCCTCCGGGCCTGGCATATTGCGCGGTCAGCGAGCGCGCGTGGAAGCGTATGGAAACGACAACTTCGCCCCGGTACTACTTTGATCTGCGCAAGGAACGGAAGTCAGCGGCCAAGGGAGAATCAGCTTATACGCCGGCGACTTCGCTGTTTGCGGCGCTAGGAGCGGCGCTCACGTTTGTGCGGGGCATGGGGAGCGGCAATCTGGTCAAAGGCCGGGAAGAACTGGTCCACAATGCGGAGATTTGTGCGGAGATGACGCGGGCGGGCGCAAAGGCTTTGGGATTGAAACTCTATGCGTCTTCGCCGGCGGCTGCGCTGACTGCGATCTGCGCGCCGGACGGAGTCGACTCGAGCAAGATCGTAAAAGAGTTCCGTGAATCGTTTGACGCTGTCGTCGCGAACGGGCAGGGTGAGATGAAGGGCAAGTTGTTCCGTATCGCGCATATTGGGTACTACGATTATCTCGACACGATTGGGATTCTGGGCGCGCTCGAACACGTTTTGGCTCGCGTGACCGATCGCAGCGTGGAATATGGCGCCGCGGTGCGGGCGGCGCAAGAGGTGTATGCGCGTAGCTTCGAGGCGGCGATGACCCGATGATGTAGAGCCGTTGCGGAACCAGCGTGGCAGCACGTGAATAGGGGAAATTCAAGCGATGCTTGGGGGCAGCTCATGCGACTTAGAACAGTGTTGGCAGCAATTGCGGTGACCATCCTGACGGCAGGCACAAGCCGGGCGGACTTTAAGTACACCCAACAGAGCAAGGTGACAGGCGGAGCACTGGTTGGCGTTACCAAAACGCTGGGAGTATTCAGCAAGAACGCGCGCCAGGCGACGGCGCCGCAACTGTCTACGACGATGGTTCGGAACAACCAGATGCGGACGGAACAGGCGACGGGCACGGTAGAGATTATCGACCTCGAAGGAAAGCGATTCATCCACGTTGATACCGTGAAGAAATCCTATTGGATTCAAACCTTCGATCAGTTCCGGCAACAGATGGAACAAGCACGAGAGAAAATGAAGGCCGAGCAGGCCAAGACCGCGGCCAAGCATGGAGACGCACAGAGTGTCACCATGGATCCCAAATTCGACATGCAGGCCACGGGTCAGACGCGCACCGTGTTGGACATTCCGGCCAGGGAGATGAAGATGCGCGTGGATATGCTGTTCAAATCCACTGATCCGAAGACGGAAGCAGACCTGGAGAAATCCAATCCTTCATTCTGGATGACCGCTGACTCGTGGTACGGCACGATCCCGGGCTACGAAGAGGTGCGGGATTTCTACATGAAGATGGCGAAGGAGTTGGACTGGCTGCCGGGCTCGGTCGGGATGGCTAATCCACAGATGTCGCAAGCCACCGAAGTGTTCAAGAAGAATGCCATCAAGATGGACGGAATGCCACTGGTGCAGTACACCAGTTTCGGCATGATGGCGAATGAAAAAGCCGGGGACGGACAGAGTGCGGGCGGACAGGCGGAGCAGAAAACACAGCCGCAGACTCCGCCGCCCTCGAACGACAACTCTACACCGACAAGCACGAAAGAAGCGATCAGCAAGCAGCTAGGCGGACTTTTTGGAAAGAAGAAGCAGCAGCAACAGAGCGACAGCGCTAGCCCGAATAGCAAAAACAGCAATGGCACGCCACAGCCTGCCGCGGCGGCTGGCTCCCTGATGGATATGACAATCGAAGTTACGTCGTACTCTAAGGACCGTCTGGACGCCAGCTTGTTCGACGCGCCGGCCGGCTACACCCAGGTGCCGGATCCCAATGCCCGCTAGGACTGGGATGAACAGGGGCCGGCGAAAGGGGGCACGCGCGGCCCGCCCCCCGGCCGTGGCGGAGCCTCTAGTTGATCGCGAAGCTCATGGGGCTTGATGTCTCGGCGAGTGTCCCTCCGCTTCCGTACATGCCTGTCCCCGAAGTGGCGGGGTTGGTCACGGTGATGCTAACGGTCGTGGAAGTCGCGACGGCTGCGGCCGGAACGGCCATGGTGAGCTGATTGGCGCTCACCATCGTGGTGGTTTGGGCGGCGCCATTCCAGTTCACAACCGCCTTACTGCCAAAGTTGCTTCCGTTGACGGTTAGAGTGAACGCCGGGCTGCCTGCTGCTGTGCTGGACGGGCTCAGTGCAGCAATCGTGGGCATGGACCCGGCCATCGCGGGTGTGGTCTTGGCGTTGTAGCCGCAGGCGAGCGTGAGAGAGAGCAGCACCGCGAGCACTGTTATTTTGATGGGTTGAAGTGTCTGAGACGTTTTCATCGTGTTCTCCCAAGGGCTGGGGCCCAGTGAGCAAAGAGTCTAGAAAGTCTGACGAAAGGGTGTGTCAGAGGGGTGTCATCTTCCGGTCATTTTCAGGTCAATGAAAAACCGTAATCAGCGGATTTCTGAAAACAAGATTCTCCATTTAAAGGAATCATTCGTGAAAATCATCGTAGCGGAAAAAATCTCTCGATCGGCGGTGGCGCAGCTGCAAGAGCCGGGCTGGACCGTGCTTACGGCGGATCAACTCGACGGGAAGCTGGAGGAACATCTGGAGTCTGCGGATGCGCTGATCGTTCGTTCGGCGGTACAGGCAGACGCCAAGCTTCTCGAGCATGCGAAAAAGCTGCGCGTGATCGGCCGCGCCGGAGTCGGCGTGGACAACATTGATCTGGAAGCGGCCACTCACAAAGGCATCGCGGTAATGAATACACCGGGAGCCAATGCCGTCGCCGTGGCGGAGCAGACGCTCGGGATGATGCTGGCGATGGCTCGCCATTTATGCCGTGCCGATGCCCTTATGCACGCCGGCAAGTGGGAGAAGAAATCGCTCCAAGGGACAGAGTTGCGCGCGAAGACGCTCGGAATTATCGGCCTGGGACGGGTCGGTATAGAAGTGGCGCGGCGGGCCCGAGCCTTTGGCATGGAACTCGTGGGCCATGATCCCTTTGTTTCCGTGGCCTTCGCGAAGGAACACGGGATTGGGCTCGCCGGACTCGACGAACTGTATGCGGCGGCGGACTACATCACGCTGCACGTCGGGCTGACGCCGCAGACGGCCGGGATGATCAATGAGTCGTCGATCGCCAAGATGAAGAAGGGCGTCCGGCTGGTGAATTGTGCCCGGGGCGAATTAGTAAATGAGGCGGATCTGGCCAAGGCGCTCAAGGAGAAATATGTGGCGGCCGCTGCCATCGATGTTTTTTCCGAAGAGCCGCCGAAGAATTCGCCGCTGCTGGCGCTGGAAAATGTCTTGCTCACGCCACATGTGGGCGGATCGACGTTCGAGGCGCAGGAGGCCGTGGGCGTTCAGATTGCGCAACAGGTGAAGGAGTATCTGAAGCACGGTGTGATTCAGAACGCCGTGAACGTGCCGTCGGTTTCGGCGGAGGAGTATGCGACCATGCAGCCGTATATTGTGCTGGCGGAGCGCATGGGGTCGTTCCTGTCGCAGGTGTCGGACGGGAGCATTGAAGAGATTTCGATTCGGTACAGCGGGCACATTGCGGAGTGGAAGACGGAACTCATTCGAAACGGGGCGCTGAAGGGAATCCTAAACCAGGCGCTCGAGGAAAAAGCGAATCTGGTCAACGCGGCCGCGATTGCGGAGGAACGGGGTCTGCATGTGCTGGAGTCGCACAAAGCGAAAGCGTCGACCGGAGGCGCGGGAAGTGTGCTGTCGATTTTCTTGAAGACCTCCGTGGAAGAGCACATAGTGAAGGGCGCAGTGCTGCACGGGAACGCGCCGCGGTTGCTGCATGTGGATGGCATTGACGTGGAAGCGCCGCTGGAGCGCAGCTTAATTTATCTGCGGAACCGTGACGTGCCGGGCGTGATCGGAAAGGTAGGAACGATTCTGGGAGAGGAGTCGATCAACATCGCCGATTTTTCGCTGGGACGGCGCGTGGTTGGAAAAGAAGTTCAGAAAGAATCGGATCAGCCGCGCGAGGCGATCGCGGTGGTTCACGTGGATGGGCGCGTCAGCGAAGCAGTGTTGGCGAAACTGCGGGGCATTCCGGCGGTGCAGCAGGCCAAGGCAGTGCAGCTGTTTTGAGTGGATCGCCGCTATCGGGGCTAAAGGCCGCTGTTTGCGATGGCTTTCGCGGGCTGAGGAGCCGCTCTCTCAATAAGCAATTTTTCAACTGGAAGGTGCGTTTTGCGCGTCGCGGCGATCTACGATATCCATGGAAACCTTCCCGCACTGGAAGCTGTGTTTGGGGAGATTCGGGGGGCGGGGGTCGATCTGATCGTGGTCGGCGGCGACGTGCTGCCGGGGCCAATGCCGGTTGAAACGCTCAGCTTTCTACTCGACTTGGATCGTCCAGTGGAATTCATTCGAGGAAATGGCGAAGTTGCGGTACTGGCCGAGATGGCGGGGACGCAGAGCAGTTCTCTCCCCGAACAGGCTCGACAGGTTGTGCGCTGGACAGCGCAGCAGCTCCCGCCAGAACAGAAGCGCGTGATTGCCAGTTGGCCGGCGACCTTCCAAGTAGGGATTCTCGGCCTGGGCAGTGTGCTGTTTTGCCATGCCACACCACGAAACGACTCCGAGATATTCACGCGTTTGACGCCAGACGCGGTACTGTTGCCGGTCTTTCAGGGAATTCACGCGCCTTTCGTGGTCTGCGGGCATACTCATATGCAATTTGATCGTACGGCCGGAGAGACTCGAGTCGTGAACGCGGGTAGCGTGGGAATGCCATTTGGAGAACCAGGCGCTGATTGGCTGTTGCTGGGGCCCGAGGTTCAACGGCGGCATACGTCCTACGACTTCAAGCGAGCTGCGGAGCGCATTCGAGAGACGAAGTATCCACAAGCCGAGGATTTTGCTGCGCATAACGTCCTCGAACCGCCAGCGGAAGAGGAAATGCTTAAGTTGTTCAAGGGGGCCGAATTAAAGGGCTGACGGGTTTCTTGAGGAGTGGTTGACCGAAGCTTCAGCAGAGGGGTGTCGACTCCGCCCTACAGTGTGGCGGTTTTTCGTTGCATCGCCTTTGGCAGAATTGACGGAGGTTTTCTGCTCCGAGAGTTGCGGCGAGAGAAACTCCAAGCATTCTTCCATGCCTTGGCCGGTTTTCGCCGACAGACGGAAAATCTGTATTCCGGGCCGCACCGCTTGCATGGCTGTCCGTGCGGCATTCCAATCGAACTCCACCGCATCCGCAAGTTCGGTCTTGGTGACGAGCGCAACGTCTGCGCCATTGAAAATCGTTGGATGCTTCAGCGGCTTGTCTTCTCCCTCAGTCACCGACATCTATACCCGACCAAGATTCTCGCCCAGATCACAGGAGGACGGACTCGATAGCGAGGCTGCAGTTGGGTAAGAGTCGTTTCCAGGAACGCCGTTTTTCCCGAACCCGAACCCGAACCCGAACTCGAAACGAGGCTCACCGCAAGCACACCTGCGGCTCGGAATTCCTCGCACAGAGCGCGCGGTCAGGTCGCCTGAGGTGTACCGCGCTAACCTGGACGCCGCGACGCTGCGATTCTTCCATGACAGCGTCCACTTATGCCCATCGCAATCGATGGGTTCGCGCCTGCGCTCGCCGTGCCGATTCTATACTCCATTGCTGAGGCGCTTGCGGGACGCGGGGTTTGGACGCGGGTTTTGAAGCAGTAACGGTGCGGCGGCTGCATAGGCGTACGCTCGGTTCGGCCCATCGGATCCTTGAGGTCTTCTCTGCGGGTCGGCGGTGGTAGTCTTCATGCTTGTGCCAGACGGACGCAATCCCATGACGTTTTTCCTCTTCCCCCTGCTGCTGCGCGCGGTGCGCACTTTGGATTGGAGCGATTCACCAAAGTGTTATCCGGCGTGCGGGTCTTTGAAGACGCATAGCCTGTGCAACAGCTACCGAAGCGGGTACCGATATCAGGCATTTTTTGCGAGATACGGGGATGGAACTCTGTCGTCGGGCGACCGTCGCGCGCGCACCGTCTATAATCCCCTCATGAGCCTCACTGAACAGATCCAGAAAGACATCGTCACCGCCATGAAGGCGAAAGACGAAGCTCGCCTCTCCGCCCTGCGAATGGTCAAGAGCGCTCTCAAGAATCGCGAAGTTGAGAAGATGGCTCCGCTCGACGAAAAGGAATCCCAGGCCGTGCTGGCCACGCTGGTCAAGCAGCGCAAGGAATCGGTCGAGCAATTCACCAAGGGCGGACGCCAGGAAATGGCCGACAAAGAGGCCGCCGAGATCGTCCTGATCGAATCCTACCTGCCCAAAGCCGCGGGAGAAGCCGAAGTCGTGGCCGGCGTGAAGGCCGCCATCGCCGAAATGGGCTCCCCCACGATGAAAGAAATGGGCACCGTCATGAAAAATGCTATGGCGAGATTCAACGCCGCCGGCCTGCGCGTCGACGGCAAAATGGTCAGCGAAGTCGTGAAGAAAGAATTGGCAGGGAAGTAGCAATGCCCCTGTAAGGACAGCCGCCTCGGCTGTCGGGTCGAGCGAAGCTCGACCGTAGGCGCCTTAAGGTCAGGGTCAACTTTGTTCGGATTCATTTGCTCCTCTGCAGCTCGCGATACGCCTCACTCTTCGAAATCCCCCGCTCCTTCGCCACTTTCTTGAGCGCCGCCTTCTCGTCAACTTTCTCTTCCGCCATGATCTGCTCCACCCGTTGCCGGACATTTACCCGCGACACCACCCCCGCCTGCCCTTCGGCCTCCTCCGCCTTCCCAATCAGCAGCGTGATCTCGCCCTTCACCGCCGCGCGCGCCTTCAGGTTCTCAAGCACTTCGCTTGATCGCCCGCGCAGAAACTCCTCGTGCAGCTTGGTTACTTCCCGGGCGATCACCACATGCCGTCCGGCGCCTAGCACTTCGACCACATCTTCCACCGCCTCCACCAGCCGATGCGGAGCCTCGTAAAACACCTGCGTCCGCGGAGAAGTCTTGATCGCCTCCAGAGCCGCCCTCCGCTCCCCGCGCTTTGCGGGAAGAAATCCGCTGAAGCGAAACGAATCCGTGGGCATCCCGCTCGCCACCAGCGCCGCCAGAAATGCCGACGCCCCAGGAATCGGGACCACCGGCACCCGATGCCGAATCGCCAGGGCAATCAAGCGGTATCCCGGATCGGAAATCCCTGGCATTCCTGCGTCGGTTACCAGCGCGACGCTCGCGCCCTGCTGCATCTGTTTGACCAGCTCCGCCGAACGCGCTATCTCGTTGTGCTCGTGATAGCTGGTCATGCGCGTCGCAATCGCATAATGGTTGAGCAGCTTCTTCGTCTGCCGCGTGTCTTCGCAAGCAATCACATCCACTTCCTTCAACACCCGTAACGCCCGCAATGTAATATCTTCCAGGTTTCCGATCGGGGTTCCCACCAGGTAGAGCGCCGGCCCCGCAGAAGCCTTACCCTGACGAGCCGTCTGATCGCTCGATTTCACCTGCGCGGATTTGTCCTCGGGTTCAGGTCCATCCTCACCGAACTCTCGCTCCGCCTCGGTCATGGCCGGAGTCTACCACCGCCCAGGTGGGGACAGCCGCCCCCGGCTGTCCAGTCGAGCAACGCTCGACGGCTGACCGTAACGTTCCAACCTTCCAGTCGTTTATCCTGAGGTAGGCAACGGAGGCCCGCCATGACCGCCA
>Ga0209006_10002007_pt1 | contig 18458 bp, 18 predicted proteins | sample JacPin_JW_Ref_O2_FD_188567 | JGI IMG/M metagenome (GOLD analysis project Ga0209006, IMG submission 188567) | Forest soil microbial communities from Algoma, Ontario, Canada - Jack Pine, Ontario site 1_JW_Ref_O2 (SPAdes) (version 2) | ecosystem: Environmental > Terrestrial > Soil > Boreal...
TCAAGCACGAACTGACGCACTCCTTTGTGGCGCAGATGTCGAGCAACCGCTGCCCAACCTGGCTCAATGAAGGGATCGCGCAGATCGAAGAGGGCAAGTCTTCGGCCACGTACGGCCGCCAGTTAGCGCAGCTGTTCGGCTCCGGGAGCGAGATTCCTTTTAATGTGCTGGAAGGCAGCTTCATGAATTTCTCTGCGCTGGAAGCAACGGCCGCTTATGCCGAATCGCTGGCGGCGGCTGAGTATATCCGCGACGCTTACGGTATGAGCGAGATCACTCGCATACTGGAAATGCTTTCGCAGGGCAGTTCGACTGAAGCGGCGCTGCGGGCTACGGTCCACTCTGACTACCGGCAGTTGCGGGAGGAGATTGCGGCGGCGCTCAAGAGTAAGTAAGGGGATTAGGCAGCGTGGCGCTCCCTCCTAGGGACACAGGTTGCAATCCGTTAGAATAAGCCAACTTAGAAGGCAAATCCGAGGCCTGTGCCCGTCGTGTAGAATAATCGTTTGATTATGGACCTGGCCGCTATCCAGCAAGCGCTGCGCGAACGCAACATTGACGCCTGGCTTTTCTACGATCATCACCATCGCGATCCTATTTCTTACCGTGTACTTGGATTACCCGACGGGCTGATGGTTACGCGGCGATGGTACTACCTCATTCCCGCAAAAGGTGAGCCCGTAAAACTGGTGCACAAGATCGAGGCGGGCCATTTGGACACCCTGCCTGGGACCAAGAAGCAATATGCGGGATGGCAGGAATTATTCGATGGTTTGAAACAGATGTTGGCGGCTCATCGCGATGTAGCGATGCAGTACTCGCCGAATAATTTTGTTTTCACAATATCGATGGTTGATGCGGGCACCGCGGACATGATTCGCGGGCTGGGTAAAAACATTGTCAGCGCGGCGGACCTGATCGCGCAGTTTGAAGCAACTTTGACTGACGAGCAGATCAAGTCGCATTTTGCGGCAGCCGAAATCATCGACCGGGTGACAGCCGAAGCGTTCAAGGAAATTGGACGGCGTGTGCGCAACGGTGGCACTCACGAGCATGACATCCAAGAATTTTTCATGGAAGCATTTCGGCGCGAGGACATGGTGACGGATGATCCGCCGATTGTCGCAGTGAATGCTAATAGCGGAAACCCGCACTATGAGCCCAGCGCCAGCCGTCCGGTGCCGATCCGCGAGGGCGATTTTGTTTTGCTCGATGTGTGGGCCAAGAAAAATACGCCGCGCTCGGTTTTCTACGACATCACCTGGGTGGGAATCGTCGGGAGCGCCCCGACGGACAAACAGCGGGAGATTTTCAAAATTGTGAGTGAAGCGCGCGATCTCGGAGTGAAGACGGTACAGGACGCGGTCTCCGCCAACAAGCCGCTCGCGGGGTGGCAGGTAGATCACGCGGTGCGGGGTTATATTAAGCAGGCGAAATACGGAGACAACTTTATCCATCGCACGGGCCACTCGATTGCCACTGAGGTACATTCGAACGGCGCGAATATGGATGATCTGGAGATTCATGACGAGCGGCGCATTCTGCCAAATTCTTTGTTTTCGATCGAGCCCGGGATTTACCTACCCGAATTCGGGGTGCGCCTGGAAGTCGATGTGCTGGTGCGGCCGAACAGCGCCGAGGTGACTGGTAAAATCCAACGAGAGATCGTGACCATCTGAATGGCCAAATCGACAACAGATAAAGCAAGAAATGCAGCCTTCGTGCGTGAACCGGAGTATCCGGTTACGACCATGGCGGTGGTAGCTCCGATTGTGGGATGGCTGATTCCTGGAGCGGGCCACCTTTTGCTGAAGCGCTACGGGCGCGGGCTGCTCATCATGTTGTCCGTGGTCGCGATGTTCGCGATTGGCCTGGGGATGCAGGGGCGAATCTATAAGCCGAATGGCGGGGACATTCTCGACATACTTGGGTTTGTGGGCGATGTAGGCGCGGGAGTGCTGTATTTTCTGGCGCGCATGCAGGGCTGGGGCGATTTGATGGCCGCCAATGCGGCGGCGGATTATGGCAAAACGTTTTTGATAGTTGCCGGCCTGTTGAATTACATTGCAGCGGCGGATGCGCATCACATTGCGCTGGGGAAAAAACCGTGAATATCACCTTGTCCCATTTCTCGGCGGCGGTGGTGTTTGCGGTATTCGCATCGATCGTGTTCGGCATTACGCAACGCAATACGACGATGGAGCAGGTGAAGTACGGCCTTTATTGCTTCGCCATGTTCGTTGGCGGAGTGTTTGTGGCGGGCTGGGTGATGGCACTAATTCGCAGGTGAGGATTCAGCCGTCAGCTATCAGCCTTCAGGTTGGGCTGTGGGGCGCCACTCTATGCCTCGCCCGAACGGCCGTTTCCTCTCTGTTCCCTCTCCCTCTCTGAGTCAAATCAAGAGTTTTGTTGCTGAATTGTTCTTCTGCTATTCGGGATTTCTATTCGGGCGGGGGTTGCAGGCCGTCGCCGGGGGCCAGAGGGAGATGGGAAACTCCTCCGAGAATGCCGCGTTCCGGCGGGGAGAATGAATTTCGAAAGATGTCGGAATTGATGAGCTGGTCGCGCTGTTCGGGCGACAGGTGGCGCATATCACGGATCGCCCGATTTACCACCTGACGGCGGTCTGGCGGCAATTGCTTGAACTGTTTGAAGAGCTGACGCGCTTGCTGCTTCTGATCCTGCGTCAGGTGTTCCCAGGTCTCCATGCGGTTGAGGATGCGCTCCTGCTGTTTGGGAGGCAGACCGGAAAAATGCTGCAATTGTTTTTGAAGCCGGATTTGCTGCTGTGGAGTGAGCCGGCGAAACTGTGGATCGCTCTCCAATGCGCGACGCTGCTGTGCCGGAGGGAAGTCTTTATAGCGGCGCAGCCAGTTTCCGGCATGGCCTGGCTGATTTTGGGGTGGGCGGCCTTCGTACGCGGGGGTGGGAACAACCTGCTTTTGAAAGTGATGCCATTGCCCGTCGGCTCGCGGAGGCGGGGGAGCGTGCTGTGCCTGTGCGATCTGCTGGACGAGGAACGGCACCAGCATGACGACCGCCAGATACCCCACTATGGTCGACCTTTCCAACATGTTTGGGTTCGCTTGCGTCTTACGAAATTACAGTTTGCGAATTCTAAAGTCTTTCCAAGTTTTGGTATTAAGTCTTTGGCTCGACATCTTGTTGGTTCGAAGTTTCAGGTTCCGATTCTTAAGGATTCGCCGTTACGTCGTCCTGCACCTGCAGTTGGTCGAGCACATCGAAATCAGCGTACAACTCATCGTTCTTTTCCAGAGCTTGCAGATCACCGACTGCGGTTCCGGGCTGCACCGGCAGACCTAGAGCGGGAGGAGCGGTTGAAATTGCTTCGGTCTCCACAAAGTACGCTTTACTGCCAATCCCAATGCTCAGTGCTCCGGCAAAGAGCATGGCTGCCAGCGACATCGCCCACGCGGGCTGACGCAACCAGCGCAACCAGGACGCCTGCGGGCGCGCCATTTCCTCACGCAGCCGCGCTTGCATGCGGGTATCGAAATATGCCGAAGGCTCGGGCGCCTGCCACTCATCCATCAATGCCATGGTTTCCCGTAACTCGCGCAGATGCGTGGCGCAGGCGCTGCAAGAGTCTATATGCGTCTTGGCCTCCGATGTTGAAGCGTCCATGCCGGCGGCCAGGTCCGGCAACAGTTCGCGAATTTCATTACATTCCATAATTCGGTTATTCATACTACGTTCCTCTACTTCCCCGAAACGAATTCCTTCAGCTGTTCGCGTAACGTTTCGTAGGCGCGGAACAGCAACGACTTGGTGGCAGATTCACTCAGCTTGAGCACGCCTGCAATCTCGCGGTAATCCATTTGCTGGTACTTGTGCATGATGACGGCCACGCGCTGGCGTTCGGGCAGCGCATTCACCCTACTGCGGATGGCGGCCAGGCGTTCGCCCTTCAATATCTGTTCCTCAACGGTAAGCGACTCGTCGGCCAGATCGGGAGTGGTACCCGTCTCCTGATCGGGCTCATCGAGTCGCACGGTGTTTTCCGCACGCTCATGACGCGTGTCGCGAGCGTGATTGACAGCCAGGTTGGTCGCGATGCGATACAACCAGGTCGTAAATTTAGCGCTCGGCTCGTAACTGGTGCGCGAGCGATAGACACGCAAGAAGACTTCCTGTGCCAGTTCCTCGGCGGTCGAGGGGTTGTGGCACATGCGATACATAAAGCCGATCATCGAGCGGCGGTATTTCTGTACCAGATATGAGAAGGCAGGCTCGTCGCCCATCTTGACCCGTAGCATCGCTTCAACGTCAGAAGCGGCTTCTGGACTGAGAGCCGAAGCAACCATGGCGGCTGGTTTCCCGCTGGCGAGCAGGCCGCCGTCCGATATTCGGCCGTCTACCCTGCCACCATCAAGCATGCGACCATCGAGGGCTATGCTGCTCACCTCAGTAGAAACCCCGTCGGGCACAGAAAGTTGCGCATGTTCCGGGTCTTTGGGACAGGCGGAAGTGTTGTCCCGTGAATCAGTTACGGATCGAGAATCGGGGGTGTCGGAGGTGGCCATGAAAGAGCGATAAAAAGAGGCTATCGGTAGCCGGGAATGCGGTCAAGGGGCTGGGCGGGTGCGGAAAATCGGACGCTTCCGAATCCCGGGTTTTAGGAGGCCGACGCTTCGGAATCATCATCATAGCGTCTCGTCATGCAGCCGTCTTGTGACTTTGCCCTCCAATTTCCATGTATACTCGCCGCTGTTCACGAGACTTATGCCCGACGCCTAAGCGAGGACCATGGCTACTTCGAGTACTACTACTTCCCGTAATACCACTTCGGACAATACTGCTTCGAACGACGCTCGCTCGAACAATTCCGGGTCAGCCGAGATGTCATCGGATTGGGCGATTCCGCCGCACGTGGGTATTTTACGAATTCTGAATGGAGCGCACGTTGCGGGCGCGGTGTCATGCCTGGCGCAACTAGGAATTCCCGATCTGCTGGAAAACGGTCCAAAGTCGGCAGAGGAATTGGCCGACCAAATCGGAGCGCAACCGGATGCGCTGTATCGCCTGATGCGTGCAACGGCGTGCGTGGGAGTTCTGACTGAAGACTCGGAGGGCAGGTTTTCGCAGACTCCGATGTCGGCAGTTTTATGCCGCGATGCACAGCCTAGCCTGCGAGGTCTGGCCGTCATGGGTGGACGTGAATGGCACGGGCGCGGATGGTCTCACCTGGGATATTGCGTCAAAACGGGAAAGCAAGCTATCGACAAAATTCACGGGATGCCCATTTTCGATTTTTTCTCCAACAATCCTGAAGAAGCAAAGATTTTTGATGACGCCATGACGGGTCTTTCCACAATTGATGGTCCCGCGGTGGCGAACGCTTACAACTTTGAAGGAATCCGAAGCATTGTGGATGTTGGAGGCGGGCGCGGGCTTTTACTCGCTACTCTATTGGAGAAGAACGCGCATCTGAAAGGCACACTCTATGAAGTGCCGCGTGTGCTCGAGGGAGCGAAGAATGGAGCTTTGAAACCATTCATAGATCGTGGCCGCTGCGGCGTGGAGTGTGGGGATATGTTTTCTACGATCCCGACCGGAGCCGATGCGTACATCATGAAGCACATTCTCCATGATTGGCCGGACGATGCCTGCATCAAGATCCTGGCAGCTTGCCGCAAGGGCGTGAATCTCGGGGGGAAGATGCTGGTCGTGGACTGCGTCATTCAGCCCGGGAACCAGTTCGCGCCGGCCAAGTTTTTGGATTTGCAGATGCTTATCTTTCCGAGCGGGCGCGAACGGACACAAGCAGAATTCCGCGAGTTGTTTGCGGCGGCTGGATGGAAGCTTTCCCGGGTGATTCCTACGGCTGCGGCAGATTCGATTATTGAGGGAGTGACTGCGTAGAGAGATTTGAAAATTAGATCGTAACGCTAGGCGCGTTCCCCGCATCGAACGTTTTCGGCAATTTTGGAACCTATATCCGGAACTCTGAAGAGGAGCCTCAATGAACGGTGTCCGCGTGGTCGCAATACTGTTACTTGTACTCGGCCTTCTAGCTTTCGTGGTCCCCATGCCGCATCGAGAAGATCACAGCGTAAACATTGCGGGCGCAAAAATAGGCGTCGAGACCCAGCATTCGGAGAAACTCCCTCCCGCGGTGGGCGGAGTTCTTTTGGCGGGGGGTATTCTTGCGCTGGTACTCGGCGCGCGTAAACCATAGACAGGCGACGGGCGTAAATTAGTCCTGCTAAAGCAGTCGTCAATTTTTCTCAGTCGATTCTTTCGATTTGGAACAGCGGGATCGTGGCCTCGACCAAAGTTCCCGGCTCGGCTCGGGTAATTTTGAGGTCTCCACCAAACTGTTTCAGGCGTTCTCGCATCCCGCCGATCCCCACTCCCAGAGTTAAGGGGAACGTCCCGGGCCTCTGGTCGGTTTCGATGCCCTTGCCGAAGTCGCGTACTTTAATGACGATCCGTTCGGACTGCTGGTGGAGCTCGATTCGAGCATCGGGGCTTCCGGAATGACGATAGACATTACTGATGCACTCGTGGACGATGCGGAAAACCGAAGTTTCGATCTCTTTGGAAAGCCTGAGGAACGAGGTGGGTTTTGCGTCCAGAGTAATTTTAAGATTACTCCTTTTGTTGAATCCCTCGATGAACCAATGGACGGCCGGCAGTAAGCCCGACTCGTCGAGTAGGGGAGGATGCAACAGATAGGAGAGATCTCGAATCTTCGATATGGCATCACCGGCCAGCTCCGCAGCTTGAGAAAGTTCAGCTGATTTTGTCCGCTGCGTGCTGATATCCAGATTAAGTTTTAACGCTGCCAGGGTTTGTCCCAGATCGTCATGAAGTTCGCGAGCAATTCGGCGGCGCTCTTCGTCCTGGGTGCGGAGCAACTGAGTCGATAAGCGCTGCAGCTCTAAGGTTCTAAGTTCCAATTGACTGCGGGAGTCCATCAGCTGAGCCATCCGATTGCGCAGCTCCTTATTCAATTCCTGCGTGCGCTCTTCGAGCGCGCGCCGCTCGGTCAGATCACGAGTGACTTTGGAAAATCCCCGGAGTTCACCATCGGGCCCGCGCAGAGCTGTAATGGTGACCGACGCCCACAACATAGTGCCGTCTTTGCGAATGCGCCAGCCTTCATCGGTCAAGCGTCCCTGTTGCGCTGCAATTTCGAGTTCACGGTCAGGCCAGCGACTCTCTTTGGCTTCCTGCGTATAAAAGTGAGAGAAATGTTGACCGATAATTTCGGCTGACTTGTAGCCTTTAATTCGTTCCGCACCGGCGTTCCATGTCATTACTATGCCCGACGGACTCAGGAGAAAAATCGCGTAGTCCTGGACACTGTCGACGAGGAGGCGGAAGGATTCGTCGATCAACTGTCGTCCGGTGGTCGAAGGGCCATTAGTCTCGTTGGTCACGAGCAAAATAGGCGGGTCCTTGGGCAAGGGGATACCATCCGGAATTGGGGGTTTGAGAAATGTAGCATGCCCGAGTTACTCGGCGAATACAGTCTTCCCTGTAGGAGCGGAAACGCATTCCGAGGACGCAGAAAGCGGGTGAGGACTTTGAAACGGTGGCGCAAGATTTAATGAGCGCCCTTTGAAAGTGCAGAGAAGATATAAATTAGCAATTCTTTGGCCAGGTTGACGGCAGATTTTTGTATCTGTATAAAGTAAAAGGGCGTTCTGCCCACGATCCTTGGGCGCTTAACTCAGCGGTAGAGTGCCATCCTCACACGGTGGAAGTCGTAGGTTCAAATCCTACAGCGCCCACCATATTTCCCGCAATTTTGTGGTTTGCGTGCCGCTTTTATTACTCCACAGGCCTCGCCGCGGGCAGCCTAACCTCCCCCCGCCTTCGTTAACCCAAACCTTATTGTGCCCGCAGGCAGCGCGCATGAACTCAATCCCGCGTTAAACCAGTTCATCGCACCGATTCAAACCATAAATTTGCAAAGCCCCGTAGAGTATTTCTCGCTCGCCGTTCCACTCCTAAGGTAACTGGTATTTCTTCCACTGGGCCGAATATTCTGCCTGATAGGAGAGTCGATTTGCGACCACAAGGGTTATAGCATCAGGTACTTAGCCCTGTGGCCTTTGGGTTGCTTTGATCAACTGTGGCCCGACAAGTAGCCGCACGTGGGATTCTGGTCATCTGATAGAAATGCAGCCCTTCGCGAAATCGATTGCAAAGTCAGCACCTTCGTGGAGCGTCGGAAGGCTCTGCGCCGTGTTGCTCGCCTGGGTTGCCTGCATTCCTTACGCGCATGCTGGAGCCACCCTGCTGCTGGAAGAACCTTATAGCTACGATGGTACTTTTGCGGGAACTGGCCACGTCGCGGTTTACCTGAACAACGTCTGTTCCGCTTCGCCGGTCGTGTTGCGGCGGTGTACGGCGGGCGAAACGGGAGTTGTGCTGAGCCGCTACGATGGCATCGCGGGCCGCGATTGGGTGGCAATTCCGATTATTTCTTACCTGTATGCGGTGGAGCGGCCGGATGCTGTTCCGTTATTTGCGGACGCGAAGCTGGTGGCGTTCCTGCGCGATCAATATCGCCGCCACCATCTTCAGGTTCTGGCTCCAGATCGTCCCGACGGCGGAACGCCAGAGGGAAACTGGTATGAGTTGATCGGCTCGTCGTATGACCGGACGATTTATGGGTTCGAGATTGAAACCGATCCGAAACAGGACGCTCTGCTGATCGACAAGTTCAACAACCAGCCGAATCTTGAGCGCTACAACTTCGCAAAGCGGAACTGCGCCGATTTTGTGCGCGAGGTCATTAATTTTTACTATCCGCGCGCGCTGCACCGCAGCGTGGTGGGCGACTTGGGCGTTACGACTCCAAAGCAAATCGCGAAGGTGCTGGTGAACTATAGCCGGCATCATCCTGAACTCGAGAGTTTAAATTTCATGGTGCCGCAGGTTCCGGGAACGATTGGGCGCAGCAAGCCGATCCATGGGGTACTGGAATCGGTGATGGCGGCGAAGAAATATATGCTACCGCTGGTGGTGCTGCACCCTTATATCGGCGGCGGATTGCTGATCGAGTATTTTGGCCATCGCCACTTTGATCCATCGCGCAACGCGCTGGTTCTTGACTCGCAGCACGATATGGATGCGCCTATGACCCGCGACGAGCGCACCGCTTATCTGAGCCGGATGAATGAATTGATAGAGTCGTCGATGGCGGCTGAGGCGATTAACGATGTCGAGATGAATGAGGGGAAACCCAAGGAACTAAAGGCTTGGGAGCGCCTGCAGGCGGGTGCGACACCGGCTTTCGATACGGCCGGGCATCCCGTGCTGCAGATGGGCGAGGCTGACGATTCCACGCAGGTGGGGATAACGCGTTCCAATATTCTTGGTGGATCGGATTCGCCTGGATTGGCCGCACGTATGGTGGAGGCGCGACTGCGGCAGGAACTGCGATCGTCGAACAGCCGCAAGACTTCACACAGCGACGTGGAACGGGATCTTAAGCTCTTCCAGCAGTTGCTGGCACTGCAACCGAAGGAGGCTGCTGTGACGCCTCATGCTATTGGGGCCACGCGCACTCGCGCAGTAGCGGACTCGCAATAAGATTCTCTGTCTTCATCTTCATCTTCATCTTCCTGCTTTTCGATTCTTTCAGGAAATCTTGAGCCGTTTTCGCGCTCATTTTTGTCGCGGAGGCAGACGCGACTCGATTAGATTTTCGACCTGGCTCCAGACCTTGGGATCGCACTCAATTTCGATATGAGCCTTCATGGCCAGACGGTAGTACCAGGGATACTGGTCGCAGCGGATAGGAGTGACTTTGTAGTTATAGCGGAAATTCCCGATGATGTGAGTGCGGGATGGATCGGCGGCGCGAATGAGAGGCTCGCCGTGCAGGAAGCCATCGAGTTGATAAAAATTTGCCGCCTCGGCAACGTTGGCGGGAATCACTCGATCGTTTTCGCCGCGCTTCTCGACGCTATCTACCTGGACCGTCAATAGAACGGGAACACCTTCCTGTTCCAGTTGTCGCGCGAGCGTGACGGTTTCTGATGCGCCCCAGCTATGTCCGTAGAGGATGATGCGGGCGTTCTTTTTTTCTTCGGGTGACAGGATGCCGTTGTGGTCGCTATCGAAAAATTGAACGATAGCTGCGTAGGCTTTTTCGCGGTGATGATTCTCCACTACCTCGACCCGAACTCCCGCGGGATGGTTCTGGCGCAAACGGGCCGCAAGTTGAACCGTGCTATGCACGGTGTCGTCATACTTGACGAAGCCTCCGACAAAGCCAATGACGATAACTGGAGGCGTAGAGGCGTTATCCGCGGCCACGTCGGGACGCGCCGACCCTGTAACGGCGGCAACCAGCGAAAGCAATAAAGAAATGCTCCGGATTGACGTGCGGATATGTTCGATCACGACCCGGTTCATCATAGCAACTGATGCGTTTTCATGACGATTACTTCCGTGTCGTGACGACTGCGGCATGAATCTTCCCTGCGCAATTGCTGGAAATTCATTGCTTCCCGGTTCTCCGCCATAAAATGCTAAGATTTCCGAAATGCCACTACGGAGCAAGCCTAGGACAGCCGGTATGGCCGCGAAGAAGCCGCAGCGTGGTCGTAAGACGGAGTCCCACGCCGCAGAATTGGTGATCATTACGGGCATGAGCGGTTCGGGGAAGGCGTCGGCACTGAAGGCCTTCGAAGATCTGGGCTACTACTGCGTGGATAATTTGCCGGTAGAGTTGATTCCGCGCTTCGCCGAACTAGCTTTGCAATCGGGAGAGATTCCGCGGACGGCGCTGGTGGTGGACGTGCGCGAAGGATCGCAGCTGGAAAAACTGCCGGCGATTCTCAAATCGGTCAAGCGGACGATCCCAACGCGGGTGATTTATCTGGAAGCGACCGATGCGGCATTGCTGCGCCGGTATAGCGAGACTCGGCGACCGCATCCGCTGGGAAAAGGAACTACGGTGCGGGCGTCGCTAGGGGCTGAGCGGCGCCATCTGCGGGCGCTCCGCCAAATTGCGGACCTGGTGATCGATACTTCCAAATTCAACGTTCACGAATTGCGGGCGCATCTTACCGACCGTTTCAAACAGCATGCAGGAAAAGAGCAGACCATTCTTGTGTCATGCGTAAGCTTTGGATATAAGCATGGCTTACCGGACGACGCGGACCTGGTGTTTGACGTTCGCTTTTTGCCCAATCCTCATTTTGTGCCAGAGTTTCGTGCGCTCACGGGACGGGATTCGCGGGTCGCGAAGTATATCCGGTCGTTTCCGCAGACGCAGGAGTTCATTAAACGAATCTCCGACCTGCTGATTTATCTGCTGCCGCACTACATTCGTGAGGGCAAGAGCTATCTGACGATCAGTTTTGGCTGTACTGGAGGACAACATCGCTCGGTGATGATCGCAGAGGACGTTAATAAACGACTGCGGCAAGCGGGATACAAGGTGAAGGTCGTGCATCGGGATAGTCCGAAGTAAGTGGGAGAGGCGGCACGCCGCGTCCCTGCGCGGAATCGCATGTAGAATTGGCATTAACCAAGCATGGCAGCCTCCACAGTAGCGGCCCCCAAAACTCCGGCAACACCGGTGGCGCCGCATTCTCCTCGTCCTATAGTTCGCCTGTTGCGATATATTCTGCCCTACTGGTGGCAGGTTCTGGCATCGGTCACGCTGATGGCGCTAGTTGGCTTGCTGGATGCAGGGCGAGTGCTGCTGATCGGGCCGATTTTTGATCGTGTGTTGAATCCAGGCGCGCCGACAAAGACCATTCCGCTGTTTAAATTTCCCGGCACTGAACGATTTATCAACCTGCAACAATTCGTGCCGTCGCATTTTCAAAATCCCTGGACAGTTGTTGCCTTTGCGCTGGTGGCAGCGACGGTGCTGAAAGGGATTTTCGACTACATCGGCACCTACCTGGTGAACTACGCGGGCTTTGGGATGATTACCGATTTGCGTGACGATTTGTATAACGCAATTCTGCGCAGTTCAGCGGCATTTTTTACCAAACACACGACCGGCACCCTGCTATCGACGATGGTCAACGATATTGAGCGCGTGCAATATGCGATGTCGGGCGTGCTGGCGGAGTTTCTGCAGCAGTTTTTCACTCTGATTTTTACAGCGGCTGTGGTGGTTTTGCTGGGGGGAAAGCTGGCGTGGGTGCTGTTGCTGTTCGTTCCGGTGATTCTGTATTCGTCGCGAAAGATTGGGCGCCAGGTTCGCAGCACGACTCGCGGGGGACAAGATAAGCTGGCGGAGATCCAGAACATTCTGCACGAGACGATTACCGGAAACAGAATCGTGAAGGCGTTCGGAATGGAGAACTGGGAGATTGCGCGTTTTCGAGCGGCGGCGAAACGGTTGTTCCGCGCCAATCTTCGGTTGGTAGCCGCGTTTGCGATCAGCTCTCCGCTGATGGATATTCTGGGATCGATCGCGATTGCACTGTTGTTGCTGATGGGACGCGACCAGATCAACAAGCACGTTTTCACTGCCGGGCAATTTCTCGCTTTCATCGTCGCGGTATTCAAGCTCTACGATCCGGCGCGGAAATTCGCGTTGTTCAATAACAATTTTCAGCAGGCGGTGGGAGCTTCGTCGGAAATTTTTCGCTTCATGGACATGGAAGACGAGGTGCGGGAGAAACTGGCGGCGAAGAGAATGCCGAAATTTACCCGCGCGATCCGCTTTGCGGACGTGTCCTTCTCGTACGAAAATGTCCAGGATTCGCCGGTGGTGTTGCGCGGCATTAATCTTGACGTCAAGGCGGGCGAGGTAGTGGCGGTGGTGGGATCGAGCGGCGCCGGAAAGAGTACGCTGGTTCATTTGATTCCCCGGTTCTTTGACGTGAGCGGCGGCCGCATTCTGATCGATGACATGGATGTTCGTGACGTCACTCTGGAGTCGCTGCGATCGCAGATCGGGATTGTGACGCAGGAAACGGTACTGTTCAACGATACCGTACGGAATAACATCGCTTACGGCCAGCCACATGTATCGCAGAAGCAGGTGGAAGAGGCTGCGCGGGCGGCGCGGGCGTATGAATTTATTCGCGGGCTTCCTGAAGGCTACAACACGATGATCGGGGAGCGAGGCGTCCGGCTTTCGGGCGGAGAGCGGCAGCGGATTGCGATAGCGCGGGCGATCCTGAAGAATGCCCCGATTTTGATTCTGGATGAAGCGACTTCGGCACTCGACAGCGAGTCGGAATCGCTGGTGCAGTCGGCGCTGCAAAATCTGATGAGTGGGCGTACTGTGTTTGTAATCGCACACCGGCTTTCGACGGTGCGGCGCGCGGACCGAATCGTAGTGCTGGAAAACGGAATGGTTGCCGACATTGGCGCGCACGAAGAGTTGATGCAGAAAATGGGAACCTACCGGCGACTTTATGAAATGCAGTTTGCGGAAGCAGATGTAAGAGTCAGTGGGTAGTGATCTATCGGCGATTGCTGATCGCTAATCGCTGATTTCAAGACACAAATATGCCTCTTCGCTCCATGACCGGATTCGCGCAGGTTCGAGGACAGGTCACGCCTCAGCTGGCGTTTTCTTTGTCTTTGAAATCGGTGAATCATCGTTTTCTTGATCTGCATTTCCGTTTGCCATCGGATACAGATGCTTTGGAAATGAAGCTGCGCCGGGTACTCAAAGAGAAAATGGCTCGCGGGCACGTCGAAGTGATTCTCAGCCTGGATCGGTCGGCTACAAATGGAGTCGCCCTTAACCGGCAACTGATCGCAGGCTATGTGGCGGCGTTCCGGGCGGCGGCGGACGAATTTGGAGTGGATGGCGAGCCAGATCTTAATGTCGTTCTGCGCATGCCGGGCGCGATGGATTCGGGCGCGGAGAAATCGAATGACGAACTGGAAGCCGCGGTAATGGCGCAGGTCGATGAAGCGCTTTCCAGACTCAACGAGATGCGCGAACAGGAAGGCCGTAGCATCGACACGGAACTGCGAACGCGGATGGCGAGTCTGGAGAAAGCGGCGGCTGGGGTGGATGCTCATCGGGCGACGGTTTTGCGCAGCTACTCAGACCGGTTACAGTCCCGCACGCAGGAATTGCTCGGCGCGCAGGTGGACAAGGAACGGATATTGCAGGAAGTAGCCGTGCTGGTGGATAGGAGCGACATTCAGGAAGAACTGGTGCGATTACAGTCGCATGTGAAACATTTTATTGGCTTGCTCGACCAAGGTGCCGAAGTGGGTAAGAAGATGGACTTCCTCTTGCAAGAGATGAACCGCGAAGCGAACACGCTGCTTTCGAAGACTTCCGGATTGGCCGGTGAAGCGTTGAAGATTACTGAGATGGGACTGTTGATGAAGTCAGAGATCGAGAAGTCGCGGGAGCAGGTTCAAAATCTGGAATGAGCGCGTTTTAATGAGCACTTTCAAATGAGCATTGTCTTCATCGTTTCGGCTCCGTCGGGTTCGGGGAAATCGACATTGGTGAACGAACTGTTCAAGATGGTTCGGGACTTGGACTTCTCGGTCTCGTACACCACGCGTGCTCCGCGCGGTAGCGAGCAAAACGGCAAAGAATATTTCTTTGTCTCGCGCGAAGAATTTGAAGCCATGATCGCGGCCGATGAGTTTCTGGAGTACGCGACCGTATTCGGAAATTACTACGGCACCGCGAAACGATTCCTGCGGGAAGCGGAAAACCGAAGTAACGACCTGCTGCTGGACATTGACGTGCAGGGAGCGAGTAAAATCAAGGAGAAGATTCCGGAAGCGGTCAGCATCTTCATTCTTCCCCCAGATCGAGAAAAACTGGAATGGCGGCTGCGCAACCGGGGTTTGGATTCGGAAGAAGTAATTCGTCGCCGGCTGGATACGGCCCGGCGCGAGATTGAGAATTACTCGAAATACGACTACATTTTAGTTAACAACCTGCTGGAGCAGTCGGCGGACTTACTGAGGGACATCGTACTCTCGGAGCGTTTGCAACAGAGCGGCGAGGTTCTTTCTAATGATGATGAACGGCGAATAGAGACCGCACAATCTTGCCGTCTGGAACTGGCACGCGAGCGGGTTCAACCGATTTTAGCTTCGTTTCACTTACAGATGGCTAAGGGCACGTAACTTTCGGGGGAGGCAGTATGAAGCTGGTGGAAGGATTCGACAGCAATTATCGTTACATCCTGGTGGCGGCGCGAAGGGCGCGGCAACTGCAAGGTGGAGCGCCGCCGGTGATCGATACTGGATCGCGGAAGCCCTGCCGGATCGCCCAGGATGAAATCAAAGCCGGCAAAGTGAAATGGCTGATTCCGGAGCTACCGAAGTTGGCGGTAGAGGCGGCGGGCGATTCATTGAATAAGGTCTTCGCGGAAGACGCGTAGGAAAAAAGCAATCAGCATTCTGGCATCGGCCTATCCCCCATCTCACTAACCGCTGGTGGTGGAGGGCTGGTGGCACGACTCCTGCAGCTATCTTCCATTCTTCGTCCTATGAAAATTGCACTGGGCGTGTCCGGTGGAATTGCAGCTTATAAGGCAGCGGAAATCGTGCGCCTGTTGCAAGACCGCGGCGTTCGCGTGCAGGTGGTGATGACGCGCGCGGCGCAGGAGTTTGTTCGTCCCCTCACTTTTGCAGCACTCTCCGGTGAAAAAGTTATTAGCGATTTGTTCGGCTCCGAGTCGGGAGACGCGAATGTCGAGTCGGCGATCGAACATATTGCGGTAGCGCAGGCAATTGATGCACTCGTAGTGGTTCCGGCGACGGCTGACTTGCTGGCCCGATTCGCGCAGGGCATAGCCAACGACTTCCTCAGCACGCTCTATCTTGCGACCACGGCTCCTGTGGTGGTGGCTCCGGCGATGAACGTGAATATGTGGAACCATGCGGCGACGCAGGCGAATCTGGAGATTTTGCGCAAGCGAGGCGTTCGCATTGTTGAACCGGGCGAAGGTTACCTGGCTTGTGGAATGACCGGGCCGGGGCGACTGGCTGAGAACGAGACGATTGTAGCCGCGGTGATGGAGGCGCTCGGCGCTTCACAAGATCTGGCAGGCGAAACGGTTCTGGTGACGGCGGGGCCGACGCGGGAAAAGATCGATCCGGTCCGGTACTTGACGAATCGGTCGAGTGGCCGGATGGGCTACGCCATCGCGGAAGCGGCGCTGCGCCGCGGAGCACGTGTGCTGCTGGTAAGTGGGCCAACGGCGATTGCGGTTCCTGGGGCGGCTGAGCTGACTTCGGTGCAGACGGCGGAAGAGATGCTGGCGGCGGTTTTAAAATTGCTACCCGAGAGCACGATCGTCATTAAAACCGCGGCGGTAGCGGACTTCCGACCAAAGGTGGCAGCAAGCCAGAAGATCAAACGCAAAACGGCGATGACGCTGGAACTAGAACCAACTGCGGATATTCTGGCAGAAGTCGCGCGCCGGAAGACTTCTCAACTGGTGGTTGGATTTGCGGCTGAGACGGAGAATGTCCGCGAGAACGCACGCAAGAAGCTGGCGTCGAAGTCGCTGGACGCGATTGTTGTGAACGACGTTTCACGCGAAGGCGTAGGTTTTGATTCCGACCGTAATGCGGTGACCATCATTTCTCAGAATGATGTAGTCGAAGTTCCTGAGACTTCGAAGTGGGAAGTTGCGCACCGAGTGCTGGATCAGGTGGTGAAGTTGCGGAAGAGTAACAGCGTCCGCGTGTCCTGATTCTTCTGCTTTCGTGGTGGTTCTCTCGACAGTCGTTCATACCGCCTACTTTTTCGTTGGCAAGGGCACCCGCGCCACACGTTTGTTATTCTTATCCGCGATGCCTTCCACGCTGGACCCTGAACTTCGACGCGCTCTTGCGGCGCGCATCCGCTATTTCAACGAGATGGGGATTTACGACTTTTACCGGCGGCCCGTGTCCGAACGCGCCGGGGAAGGTGCCTCAATGATTGTAGTGGCCGCACCAGAAGGAATTGTTTCAGAGCACACACATGAATCGGGAGAAGAGATGAGTCCACGCAAGACTGCGGCAATTGCAGCGCCGGTTGTCGATCAAAATACGATCGCGCTCAAGCCGGAGCAGAGTGTGAGTGATCCGGTGAAGGCGCTGAAGATCATCCGCGAAGACCTGGGCGATTGCAAGCGATGCGTTCTGCACAAGCAGGGACGAAAGCAAATTGTGTTTGGCGTGGGTGATCCGACGGCCGATTTGATGTTTGTGGGCGAGGGGCCGGGCGCGGATGAAGATGAAAAAGGCGAGCCATTCGTGGGCCGCGCCGGACAACTGCTGAACAACATGATCAAGGCTATGGGGATTGAACGCGCGCAGGTGTATATCGCCAATATTGTGAAATGCCGGCCGCCGGCAAACCGGCAGCCCGAGCGAGATGAATGCGATACGTGCTCGCCCTTTCTGATGCGGCAGATTGCGGTGGTGAAACCGAAGGTGGTCGTGGCGCTCGGTGCTACCGCCGCCAAGACGTTGTTGGCGATGAATTCTTCGATGATCCAGCTGCGCGGTCGCTTTTACGATTTCAGGCCGACGGGTGTGCGCAGCAATGATCCTGATTGGGATGGATGCAAGCTGGCGGTTACTTATCATCCGGCGTTTTTGTTGCGCGATCCACGGCAGAAGGGCGAGGCTTGGAAGGATTTGCAGATGGTGATGAAGGAGTTAGGGTTGAAAGCACCTGCGAAAGAAAGCGGTGCGCAGTCCTGAACCCTGATTCTTGTTCTCGATAGATCCCCTTCACGGTTGCGCCGCTAGTTCGTCTATAAGATCAGGCTAGATGCCTCTTTTCTGCGATGTCGCTCTCGCCGTGCCACTCGACATGGTTTTTACCTATGCCATTCCTCCAGGGATGGAGCCAGTGGTGGGCGGGCGAGTGCTGGTACCGTTCCGACAGCAACGGCTTTCCGGCATTGTGGTGGGGTTGCATGATCGTCCTCGGGAGAGCCAGGGCAAAGACGTCAAGATCAAGAAAGTGATCGAGGCACTTGATCTTTCTCCTGTACTTGATGAGCAACTCCTCAAACTTGGGAAGTGGATCGCGGATTACTATCTTGCGCCGATCGGCGAAGTTTTTCGGACGATGCTGCCGCTCTCGGCGGAATTCAAACGCGCGGTCTCATATCACATTACAGATGACGGCCGGATGGCTTTGCATTTGGCGGGCGTGTCGGGATCTCCGGCGCGGTCGAAGCGAACCCCGGAGCAGCAGTTGATCGAATTTCGCGTACTGGATTATCTTGCCGAGCGGGAGGGCATGCGCGAACCGAGTTTGCGTGGAGCCACTCGGGTTTCGAAACCATTGCTGGATGGGATGGTTCGAAAAAAGTGGATTGCCCGTCAGGATGTTTCGGCGGCTCGCGATGCGGCTCGGCTGGTCAAGGTCGTGGTACTGGTTGGTGCTGAGGAGCGAGCTGAGGCTGAATCGGCTGGGACGGGCGAGGATGTTCGTCGCTCCGAGGATTTTCGTCGCCCCGCGAAATCGAAAAAGCTCAATGACAACCAGCGGATGGTGATTGACG
>Ga0209006_10002008_pt1 | contig 18451 bp, 15 predicted proteins | sample JacPin_JW_Ref_O2_FD_188567 | JGI IMG/M metagenome (GOLD analysis project Ga0209006, IMG submission 188567) | Forest soil microbial communities from Algoma, Ontario, Canada - Jack Pine, Ontario site 1_JW_Ref_O2 (SPAdes) (version 2) | ecosystem: Environmental > Terrestrial > Soil > Boreal...
CCGCTGGTATTGTTGCGGTAGAGGATGTCGTCGGTGCCGCTGCCGGTGAAGTCGCCGACTCCGACCACGCTGTAGGCGGTCGAGGATGCACCCACATCGACCCAGCCGGTATTGACGCCGTTACTGATCTTGTAGAACCCGGTATCGCCGGTGGTGTTGCTGCGATACAGGATGTCCTCGGTGCCGCTGCCGGTGAAGTCACCCACGCCGACCACGCTGTAGGCGGTCGATGACGCGCCGACGTCATGCCATCCGGTGTTGGCGCCGTTGACGATCTGATAGAACCCGGTGTCGCCGGTGGCATTGTCGCGATACAGGATGTCGTCGGTGCCATTACCGGTGAAGTCACCGACGCCGACCAAGCTGTATGCGGTCGACGATGCGCCAACATCGACCCAGCCGGTATTGACGCCGTTGCTAATGGCATAGAATCCGGTATCGCCTGTCGTGTTGTTCCGGAACAGGATGTCCTCTGTGCCGGTGTTGTGGAAGTCGCCGAGGCCGACCGCGCTGTAGGCGGTCGATGATGCGCCTATATCGTGCCAGCCTGCGTTGACGCCATTATCGATCGCATAGAACCCGGTGTCGCCGGTCGTGTTCTTGCGAAACAGGACGTCCGAGATGCCGCTGTCGTAGAAGTCAGCGGACGTCGTGGGGCGGGTGAGAGCTGTAAGGTCCTGAGGAAAGATCCCACTCGTGTAGGCGCCGCTGATTCCGGTGAGTTCCGATGTGCCGGCCGCCGTGCCGTTGGTCACCCACAGGCCAAGATGGCCGGCCGCGTCCGTGCCGTCGAACACCACCTCGCCATTGAAGACGGTGAGGTCGGTCGGATCGAGCCCAAACGAACCGGTATTGACGCCGCTGATACCGCTGTTGCCGAGGCCGCCGATCTCGGTGGTCCCACCCGCCGTGCCGTTGGTCATCCACAGGCCGGTATGACCGGACGTGTCCTCGCCGGCGAACAGCACCTCGTTGCCAAAGACCGTCAGGCCGGAGGGATTGAGCCCGCCCGTACCCGTAAAGGCGCCGCTGATTCCGCTGTTGCCGACGCCGCCGATTTCCGATGTGCCGGCCGCGGTGCCGTTGGTCACCCAGAGGCTATCATCGCCGGCCGTATCCAGGGCCAGCATCATCACCTCGCCGTTGAAGACCTGGAAGTCGATAGCAGCGAAGCTCCCCGTGTAGGCGCCGCTAATGCCCGTCAGTTCGGAGGTGCCGCCCGCCGTGCCGTTGGTGACCCACAAGCCACGATGCTCGTTGGCGTCGAGGCCCGACAACAGCGCCTCGCCGTTGAAAACCGTAATGTCCTCCGAGTTGAGCCCGTCGCTCGCTGTCCCGCTGATGCCGGTCAATTCGGATGTGCCGGCCACCGTCCCGTTGGTCACCCAGAGGCCAGTATTGTTGGACGCGTCCTCGCCGGAGAACAGCACCTCGCTGCCGAAGACCGCAAACCCGACGGGCACGATGCCACCTGTCGGGGCCCCGCTGATGCCGGTCAGTTCCGACGTGCCGGCCGCCGTGCCGTTGGTCACCCAAAGGCCGGTATTGTTGGCCTCATCAGTCCCCGTAAACAGCACCTCGGCGCCAAAAACCGTGAGGTTTGACGGATCGAGGTTGCCCCCATTGACTCCGCTGATGCCGGTCAGCTCGAACGTGCCGGCCGCGTTTCCGTCGCTCACCCAAAGGCCATTAAGGCCGGCCCCGTCGAGGCCATCGAACAGCAACTCGCCATTGAAGGCCACGAGGGCGTTGGGAGCGAGCCCCCTCGAATTGGCGCCGCTGACGCCGGTGTTTTTGATACCGCCGATTTCGCTGGTGCCGGCCGCCGTGCCGTTGCTGACCCACAGGCCGTTGCCAAGGCTCGAGTCGTTGCCATCGAAAAACACAAGGTGCCTTGCCATTCAGATCTCTCCGTCTTCGCCATGAAATCATCGGCGGCGGGTGCGCTGCAGATGATCTGCATTACTACTGGCGTTGATGCGCGTCTTCCCATACTTCGTGCTAAAGCGCTGCCGATCCCGCGTTTATATGAAAATGGAACCCGTTCCGGAAATGGAACCATGCGCGCGATGCGCGGTCCCGACTCGATTGCGATCGAAGCCGCCAACTCAAGTCACGACATGGCAGGCGGTGGGCGATGCGCCGATATCCTGATCGAGCACAGCCACCCGCACGAGAAACCACGCGGCGCACTCCCTGTGCCCCCTTTCGTGAAGCGCGATTGAGCCGTTAGGATGCCGTCTCCTGAGCGCAGGGGGCGGGGCATGAGGCGGCGAGAATTTCTCGGTGTTCTGGGTGGGAGTGGTGCCACGGTCGTGTGTTCGCTCGCCGCGCGCGCGCAGCAAGCACAGCGGATTGTTCGGATCGGATACCTTGGACTCACGTCGGCCTCCCAGCATGTTCGCCTCAGTGACCCATTTCGGGCGGGCCTCCGCGACCTCGGTTACGTCGAAGGCAGGAACCTGCAAATCGAGTTTCGCTTTGCCGAGGGAGACGCCGCCCGCCTCGGCGCTCTGGCGACCGAGCTGGTTGGTTTGAACGTAGAGGCCCTGGTGACCTATGCGACAGGCGTTCCTGCCGCCAAGCGTGCGACCGCGACGATTCCGATCGTTATGGCGACCTATGCCGACGCGGTTGCCACGGGCGTCGTGGCCAGCCTGGCGCATCCTGGAGCCAACGTCACGGGATCGACTTTCTTCCTTCCGGAACTGATGGCGAAACGGCTGGAACTGCTGAAGGAGGTCGTACCGTCGATCAAGCGAGCGGGCGTTCTCGTGCTTCGGGACAATGCATCGAATGTACCCGTGCTAGCCGCGATGGAACGCACCGCCAAGGCGCTGGAGATGGAACTGGCGCCGATCGATGTTCGTGGGCCGACCGAGTTCGAGAGCGCGTTCTCGGCCTGGGCTGACAAGAAGATCGACGCGCTCGTGATGACTGATCCCGAGCAACTCCTGGTCCACACCGATGCGATCGCCGCCCTCGCCGCGAGGTATCGCCTTCCTTCGAACGGTCCGCTGGAATTGCCCGCAAACGGTGGGCTGATGGCCTACGGGGTGAATTTCTCCGACATGTTTCGCCGTGCCGCCGTTTTCGTAGACAAGATTCTCAAGGGCGAGAAACCCGGCGACATTCCGGTCGAGCAGGCAACCAAGTTCGTGACGACAGTCAACCTCAAGACCGCCAATGCGCTTGGACTTACCGTTCCCCCAACGCTGCTTGCCCGCGCCGACGAGGTGATCGAATGAGGTGGCCATGTCGCTTCATGGCGCGAAGCGGATCAGCCATCCCCTTGTGACGATGTCCGTTGTTCGAGGGCAGACCGGAAGCGGCGGTTTGGACGTTGGTCTTGTCTCCAGGCGCCCCAGGAGTGTTATGCTTTGACTTCAACAGATCCGGCTGTGCCGGCGACCTCGCGCGAATAGACCCGGAGCGAAGTCCCCAGCAGCCACTGCCGACGATCGAGGTAGATCATGATCAAGACCGGCGAACAGCACACCGCCAGCCTGCGTGACGGTCGCGAGATTTATCTCGACGGCGAACGTATTGGGGACGTGACGGAGCATCCGGCATATCGCGGAGCCGTCGCTTCAATCGGCCGCATGTTCGATTTCCAGAGCGCATCCGAAAACCGTGAGCTGATGACGTTCGAGACCGAGACGGGGACGCGGGCCAACAAAATCTGGCAATTGCCCGCAAGTCATGAGCAACTCGTCGCTCGCCGCGAGGGGCTCGAGGCCTGGACGGAGCTGCACGCTGGGTTCATCGGGCGCGCGCCGGATCATGTTGCATCCTGCATTTCCGGGATGTTCATGGGGCTCGAAGTATTCGAGGCTTACGACCCCACGCGCGCCAACGCGCTTGCGAACTACTACCGCTATGCACGAGACAATGATCTCTACCTCACCTATGTGATCATCAATCCCCAGGCCGATCGTTCCAAAAGTGCGGCAGCGCAGGCGGACCCCTATCTGACGGCGGGCGTGACCGATCGTGATGCAACCGGCATCACCGTCAGGGGCGCCAAGATGCTCGCGAGCGGCGGCATCATGGCCAACGAGGTCTTTGTAACGTGCATTCAGCCGCTGCAGCCGGGCGATGAAAAATATGCGATCTCGTTCGCCGTTCCGATGAACGCCAGGGGCCTGAAAATCCTTTCCAGGAAATCCTATGAGGCCGCGGCTTCGTCGGTATTCGACAACCCGCTGGCAAGCCGCTTCGATGAAAACGACGCGGTGCTCTACTTCGATGACGTCAAGGTGCCCTGGGATCGCGTATTCATCGTCGACAGTATCGAAATGTGCCAAAAGCAATTTCATGCGACGCCTGCCCACGTCTACCAGAATTACCAGTCGCAGATACGGCTTTCCGTGAAACTGCGCTTCCTGGCCGGAATCGCGCATCGCATCGCGGAAACCAACGGCACATTGGGTTTCCCCCAGGTGCGTGAAATGCTCGGCCAGTTATCTGCCGAAGCCAGCATGGTTGATGCGTTTATCGTTGCCATGGAGACCAAGGGACAGCAGCGCGGCCGCTATTTCGTTCCCGACCGACAGATGCTGTATGCGGCGCAGACACTGACGCAGCAACTCTATTCAAAAGTCATCAACACGCTGCGCGAACTGGCCGGAGCCGGACTGATCATGCTGCCGTCGTCGTCTGGGGATTTCGATAACCCTGAAATTGCAGCGCTGATCAGCAAGACCCAGCAATCACCTGCCGCAAACGCAGTCGACCGGGTCAAGTTTTACAAATTGGCCTGGGATGCGGTCGGTTCGGAATTTGCCTCGCGCCATTCTCAATACGAGATGTTCTATGCGGGCGCTACATTCGTCACCAAGGGCCACGCATTTCGTACCTATGATTGGAAGACGGCGGCAGCGTTGCTCGACCGCATGCTTTCAAGCTATGATCTCTGAGGGAGATTTTTTTGCGCCGCAGGGATTTCTTGAAGACGGCCGGCACTGTCGCCGGGATCGGTCTTGTTCCGCGGCGCGGCATGGCAGTGGAATCCCTGGCCGGTGCGCAGATTCGCATCATCGTTCCTTTTCCGGCGGGAGGACCGACCGACATTCTCGCGCGGCCGCTGGCCCAGGCGCTTGGCGACGCACTCAAGGCGACCTTGATCATCGACAACCGCGGCGGCGCCGGCGGCTCGATTGGCGCCAATGCGGTGGCCAAATCGGCGCCCGACGGCCGCACGCTCCTGATGGCAACGGTCGGCACCCAGGCGATCAATCCCGCGCTATATCAGAGCCTGCCCTACGACCCGGTGCGGGATTTCACGCCGATCTCGATGGTGGCCATGGCTCCCGTGGCCATCGTCGTCAATCCGGCGCTAGCGGCGAGCAACCTCACTGAGCTGGTGGCGCTCGCCAAACGCATGCCCGGAAAACTCGATTATGGATCCGCAGGCCCGGGAACGCCCGGCCATCTGACCGGCGAGATGTTCAAGTCTGCCGCCGGCATCGACCTCCAGCATGTACCCTACAAGGGCAGCGCGCCGGCCTTGATCGACCTGTTGGCCGGCCAGATCAAGATCATGTTCGATCCGCTGCAATCGGTGCTGTCGCAGATTCAGGCGGGCAAGATACGCGCGCTCGCCGTCAGCAGCAAAATCCGTGCGCCGATTTTGCCCGATGTTCCAACGATCGCGGAATCAGGATATCCAGGTTTTGAGACGGCCGCGTGGTGGGGCATATTTGCACCCGCTAAATTGTCTCCCGATCTGGCGGCGACCCTTGCCAACGCGATCGACCGGATCGTGCGCGGTGACGGCTTTCGCTCGAAGATCGAGCCGTTGGGCGCCTTTCCCACCGTGTTGAGCGGCAGCGCGCTGGCCGAGTTTCAGCTTGCCGAATTGGCGAAATGGGGCAAAGCGGTGCAGGATTCCGGTGTAAAGGTCGATCAATGAAGCTGACTTCCGAAGAGCAGGACATTCTCGCCGGCAAGGCCGGGCCGCTGCCGCAAACGGCATTGCGGCACCAGGTCAAGGTCGGCGATTTCTTCGGCGCCGACGATTTAGTGCCGGTCTCGCAGGCCCACATCATGGCCGATACCGAAAGCCTCGGCGAAGCCGGTGTGCAATGGCTGGAGCAACTCGCATCCATCGCCGAGGGCCAGCGCGGCGTGCGTATCCCCACCATCACCGATCCGCGCGGCACCGACTTCGCCTATGCCAGCTATCTCGGCCAGACCGGCGCCATGGTCGATCTGGAGCGCCGCGCCATCGCGGCTTTCGTCAAGCTCGGCGTCACCATGACCGACACCTGCATCAATTATCAGACCATTCAGGCGCCCATCCACAACGAGCACGTCGCCTTTGGCGATACGGGAGTGGTGATCTACTCCAACTCGATTTGCGGCGCGCGATCGAACTTCGAGGGCGGTCCGTCGGCGCTCGCCGCCGGGCTGACCGGCCGCACCCCGCGCTATGGCTTCCATCTGCCCGATGCGCGGCGCGCGACTTTGAAAATCCGCGTCGAATTCACGCCCGATACGCTCAACGATTGGGGCGCGCTCGGTGGCGTGATCGGGCGTCTCGCCGGAAATTACTGGGCGGTGCCGGCGATCGAAGGCATCGAGGGCGCGCCCAGATCAGATCAGCTCAAGCATTTCGGCGCGGCGATGGCGAGTTTCGGTTCGATCGCGCTGTTTCACATTGCGGGCTTGACGCCGGAAGCCGGCAAGATCGCAGATGTCGCGGCCGCGGATTTGCCGACCCATCGCGTGACGCGCGCCGACATCGACACCCTGCAGAAATCCTACCGCACTGACGACCGCGTCGATGTCGTGGTGTTCTCGGCGCCGCAGTTGAGCCTGTTCGAACTGCGCGATCTCGCTGCCCTCTGCGACAACAGGCGATTTATCGTGCCGCTGCTGGCGGTGACGAGCCCGCAGGTCAAGCCGGATTCGGATCGCGCCGGCTACACCGCGCGGATCGAAAATGCCGGCGGCATCGTGATGTCCGGCATGTGTTTCTACCAGTCCTATGCGCGGGAAATATCGGAGGCGAAAGGCTGGAAGCGCCTCGCAACCAACAGCGCCAAGCTGGTCAACATCCTCGGCGGCTACGGCTATCAGCCGATGATGGCCTCGATGGAAGCCTGCGTCGATGCCGCGGTCAGCGGAAAATTGGGACGGTCGTGATGGGCCAAATCTTGATAGGGAAAGTCTTTCACGCCCGCCATGCCATGGGGCAAGTCGTCCGCGGGACCGCGCTGGTGGCGCGCGACGGGTTCTCGGCGCGTTACGATCTCGACCGCATCAATGGCACGTTCTCGCGACCCGCGCATAAACTGGCAGGCCAGTCCTATGTCGGCAAGATCCTGGTGCTGGATACCGCCAAGGGTGGGGTCGCCTCGGCATGGATGCTGCACGAAATGCAGTCCCGCGGCGTCATCCCGCTGGCGCTGGTGTTCAACACGGTCAATCCGATCCTGGCGCAAGGCGCAGCCTTCGGCGACGTCGCCATGCTCGCCGGATTCGATGAGGATATCACGGCTGCGATCGCCAATGGCGCCGAAGTCGAGGTCAATCCGCAGATGAGTACGTTGACGGTGATCGGTTAGCACGAGTTTTTCGTTGGGCGCTTGCCGGCCCGACGTCGAAATGACGAGCTACAACGGGGTATTGATTTGGATTTTATTTTCTTGCTCGCGCTCCACGGGCTTCATAGAGTATTCCTCAGCATAGGTTGCACTTATCCCTGAGCATACGGCCGTAGGATGCCGTTGGATTTCTGATCTTTCATTCCTGGGGGTCACATGAACATGGGGGGTCACATGAATTCGGGCCGTGCGATTTTCTGCGGGCTTGTCAGCCTGCTTTTGACTGGCGTTCCGGCCTCGGCGGCGACGCCTGCGATCAGCTGGGAAGTCGAAAATGGATTTCGATATTTCAAGCGGGCGTCCGATTTCCGCGCCTTGGCCAGAATATATTCTGAAGAAAAGACAAGGTATCCCAATCCGACGGCGCTGCAAATCGAGCAAGCTCTCGAGAATGCCGTTCTTGATCCTAGCGGAAGATTCAACAACATCGGCGGAAATGAGAGGCGCCTTGGCTGGGCTGCCAGCATTTACACGGAGACCTGCGGCAAGCAGGCCGACCACACCCACGCCAGTTGCGAAATGGAGAACAAGGAGCCTTATCTCGAGCCGAAAACCACCAACGTGATTTTGCGCGTCGATGGAATTCCATCGGGTCCCTGCGAGTGGAGTATCGACGGCGTAGCTCTTGAAACAGTGAACTGCAACGAAGGCGATAGTGGGGGCGGAAAGCCGCTCGTTGCTCGGGTAGCGTATGATGTCCCGCACTCGGTCCAGGTAAAGCCGGCTGGCGGCGAGGTCCTCACGACAACCATCGTCGTCAGAGATATCCTGATCGCCAGTTTTGGCGACTCATTCTCGTCTGGAGAAGGCAACCCCGAACGGCCGGCCACGTTTTCAAACGACTATTCCGATTACGGAAGGTCATCAAGACAGGGTCTTCCTGGAAGGGTGGATTATTTTCCCGTGCGCGCACCGGGATCGCAGTTTTTTGGCGTCGAGGCGGCGAATTGGACGAACACGCAATGCCACCGCTCGCTTTATTCGCAACATACCAAGGCGGCGCTGCAATACGCCCTGGAGCATCCGCATATTTCAGTGACGTTCCTGAATTACTCCTGCACCGGCGCCGAGGTTTACCAGGGCATATTGAATGCGTGGTGGGGCCGCGATGTCAGCCAACATGATTGGGATGATGCTCCCCAGATCGTGAAAGCGCTCCGAGACCTCTGCAAGGACCCGGGCAAATACTTGGAAACCGAATGGTCGAACGGCGACCGGCTCCACGCCAATTTCAATTCCAGGGCAGCCGTCATCCCGAAATGCAGCTCTTTCCGGGATCGGAAAATCGATGCGTTGCTGCTCTCCGTCGGCGGCAATGATGTCGGATTCGCCAGCATGATCGCATATTCGGCGATCGATGTTCGCAACGCAGGACCTGCAAGACCCGGCGTGCCATGGGCATATGGATTGTGGCGAAACGTCGAACAGCCCCAAACCTTCAGGCAGGGCGAAATCAAGGCGCAAGCGCTTCTGCCCGGCCTATACCAGGCTCTCGCCGCCGGACTGAAGGACCACCTCGAATTTTCGGCGCCGGAAAAACTGGTGCTTAGCGCCTACCCCGACGTAAACACCGACGAAAAAGGAGAGATATGCGGGCAACGCAACGTCGGAATGGACGTGCATGCGATATTTGGAATGGCCAATCCTGGCGCTTCCGAGCAGAGCGCGAGCTTTGTCAAATTCCTGCACAATACCATGAAACGTGAGGCCGGGAGACAGGGATGGCATCTTGCCGACCAGCACATCGCAGACGATAACGCGCCAAACAACTTTAGAGGTCATGGACTCTGCGCGAGCGGCCCCACCAACCTGGTGAGGGCCAAAATGCAATTTCCTCGTCCCGAGCTCGGTCGGCCACCTCCCTTTGTGTGGAATCCTTTTTACCCGGAAACCTGGACGCCATACTCGGAAAGGACCCGATGGCTGGTAACGCCAAACGACGCCTTCCTCACCGGCAACTATCTCGACCCAAAGCTCAATGCTGACGATCCGGTGCAGCCGCTGTATGCGGCGACGCTTAGTGGAGCGTTCCACCCGAATGCCCTGGGCTACGCGGCTTTGGCCGATTCCGTACTGGTTGAATTGCGCCAGGTGCTTGCCGCGTTTGAGGACAAATAGGCATCCCGTCGCGACGCAGGAAGCATTACACTGCCAACATCAATGCACCGCGTCGAGGTGGCGACGATGACAAGACTACGGATGGCGGTGGCCGCTGTTCTGATGGTAGCCGCATCGAGCGGCGCGCCCGCGCAGGATTATCCCGCGCGAACGATCACGATGATCGTTCCATTCGCCCCCGGCGGGCCGGCCGACATCACCGGCCGGATCGTCGCCGACATTCTTTCCCGTCATCTCGGCCAACGCGTTGTCGTTGAAAATGTCGGCGGCGCCGGAGGAACCATCGGCGCACTTCGCGCCGCGCGCGCCGATGCCGACGGCTATACCATCCTGTCCGGCCATCTCGGCACCAATGCGCTGGTGCCGGCGTTCTACCCCGATCTCGGCTACGATCCGCAAAAGGATTTCGCACCGGTCGGACTGACCGCCGAATATCCTGAATTGCTCGTCGTCCGCAAAGACTTTCCCGCCAATAACCTCAGCGAATTTGTCGCCTATGCCAGGGCCAATGCGACGAGGCTCAATGTCGGGCACGCCGGGCTCGGTTCGGTGTCCTATATCGGCTGCCTGCTGCTCGACGCGGCGATCGGCATCAAGCCGACATTGGTGCCGTTCACCGGCACCGCCCCGGTGTTGACCGCGATGCTGCGGGGCGACATCGACTATGAATGCGATCCGGTGCTCGGAACGTTGGCCAACGTGCAAACCGGCGCGGTCAGGGCGCTCGCCATCGCCGCGAAGAAACGCAGCCCGATGTTGCCGGATGTGCCGACTTCCTATGAGCAGGGCCTGCCCGAATTCGACTGCGCGCCGTTCTACGCGGTGTTCGTACCAACAGGCACGCCGCAGCCGATCATCGCGAAGCTCGCGGAAGCCCTCGACAAGGGCCTCAGCGAGCCGGCGGTGCAAAAACGGCTGGCCGATCTTGGTGCCGACGTCATAGAGCCCGAGCGCCGTGGACCCAGGGCGCTGGCCGAATTGGTGAGAAGCGAATCCGCGCGGTTGATGCCGATTCTAAAGGCCGCGACGGAGAAATGACGCGCACGCGCACGTGTTGACTTTCCGTCGCGCTCTCTGAATACTTGCTCAAAATCAAAAGAGCCGGTCGCAGCGACGATGGTTCGATGGGAGGATACGATGCCAACTTCACGCAGAACGCTGCTGAAGACGTCGGCGGCGGCCGCCGCCATGTCAACGCTCGATTGGACGCGCGCACGGGCGGAAGCCGAAACCCTGCGCATCGGCGTGCTCTACGACCTGACCGGTCCGTTCGCGGCCGGCGGCTCGGTCGCCTCCTCGGTCGGAACCCAGATCGCGATCGATCTCTGCAATGAGAAGGGCGGCATTCTCGGCAAGTACAAGGTGGTGCCGGTCGCGGCCGATTCACAGAGCAAGGCCGAGGTTGCGATCAACGAGGCCGAACGCCTGATCCAGCAAGAGAAAGTCGACATCATCGAAGGGGTTTTTTCCAGCGCGCATGCGGTGCCGCTCGCCGCGAAGGTCGAGCTGCAGAAGAAGATCCTCTGGATCACGACCGCGGTCGCGACCGCCGTGTTCAAGGACAAGAACCTGCAATACGTCTTCCGCGCGCAGATTCACTCCGACCAGTACGGCCAGGCCTTTGCCGCCTTCCTCGCCGAACACGCCCAGGCCAAGCTCGGCATGGAACCCAAGGACGTCAAGGTAGCGCTGATTCACGAAGACGGTCCCTACGGGGTCGGCGTTGCCGCCGCGGACGAGGCTTTTTCCAAACAGGCCGGACTCCAGATCGTGCTCAAGGAAGGTTATTCGGCGGCCGCCCCCGACCTCTCGGTGCTGGTGACCAAGATCAAGCGCTCCGGCGCCACGGTGATCTCGCATGCCGGATACAATCCCGATATCACGCTGTTCCTGCGCCAGGCACGCGAGAACGGCCTGCGTTTCAAGATGCTGTTCGGCGCCGGCGCGGGTTACAGCCAACTCGACAAGTTGCGCGAGACTTTCGGCACCGACATCGACAATTTCTGCAACATCGATCCGGTGCCCGCGCAATTGCTCGATGCCTCGAAACTGGCGCCGGGAATGGGCGATCTGATCAAGATCATGGTCGAGCGCTACCAGGCGAAAACCGGCGCGACCGCAATTCCGACGCACTGTTCGATGGGCTTCAACCAGACCTGGGTGCTGCTCAACAAGGTGCTGCCGGTGGCCAAGGAGAAATACGGCGGCTTCGATCCCGAGGCGATTCGCAAGGCGGCGCTCGACGTCGATATCCCGCCGGGCGGCACGATCCAGGGCTATGGCGTGAAATTCTTCCCGCCGGGCACGCCGCTCTCCGGCCAGAACGAGCGCTCGACGCCGGTCGTGATGCAAAACGCCGGCGAACACATCTCGGTGGTCTGGCCGACCAATATCCGCACCCAGGACCCTGTCTTCCCGCTGCCGAAATCCTCGATCTACGCCGCGTAGCGCGGAATGCGATGAGTCGACTCAGTTCGATTGAATCAGTCTGTCCGCGACTCGGCTCACCTCTCCCCTTGTGGGAGAGGTCGGATCGCATCGAAGATGCGATCCGGGTGAGGGGTAGCCACGGAGGCAGTCCCCGAGTGGACCCCTCACCCCGGCCCTCTCCCACAAGGGGAGAGGGAGCAGACCCCCGTTGCTCTACCGAATCCCCGCAAAATTCGCGGGGCGTTTTTCGATGAACGCCCGCACGGCCTCCTTGTGCTGCGCGGAGGCTGCCGCGGCGACCATGTTTTCGGCTTCGTGATCGAGCGAGGTCAGGAAGTCGGTCGACAGCGCCCGGTCCAGATTGTCCTTGATCGCCGCAAAGGCGGCGCTTGGGCCGTTGGCGAGCGTGCACGCGATCGTGAAGGCCTCGGCTTGCAAATCGGCATCGGGCACGACGCGATTGATGAGGCCCAGTGCTTCGCCGCGACGGGCGTCGATGCGTTCGGACAGATACATCAGTTCGCGGGCGCGCGCGGTTCCGGCAAGGCGGGTCAACAGCCAGGAAATGCCGTAATCGCCGGTGAGGCCGATCTTCGCATAGCCTGTGGTCATGATCGTCGATTCCGATGCGATCCGGATATCGCAGGCGAGCGCGATGGCGAGCCCCGCGCCCGCCGCCGGTCCGGGCAGCGCCGCAATGGTCGGCTTGCGTACCGCAACCAGCGCGCCGGTCAGGGTTCGCTGCCGCTCCTGCAAACGCACCACCTTGCTGCCGAACGACATCTCCTGCGTCGAGGAATTGCCGCCCATGCCCTTGATGTCGCCGCCCGAGCAGAAAGCGGTTCCGGCGCCGGTCAGCAGCAATGCGCCGACATCGGGATCGTCGCCGGTTTGCTTGATCATGCGGCGAAGCGCCGGCGTCAGATGATCGGACAGCGAGTTGCGCGCCTGCGGGCGGTTAAGGGTGATGACAGCGACGCGTTCGCGGATCGAACACAACAATTCGTCGGTCCCGGTATCGATCGATGCATATCCATCGCTCATGCGAAAACCTCCCCGTTATCGTCGCAATGCGAACGAAAAACTATCCCGCGACTTTTGCGAAATCAGGCTTGCGCCGCTCGGCGAACGCCGCAAACGCTTCGCGTGCTTCGCCGGTCTGCAGGCGCTCCCTGAACAGCGCGCTCTCGCGCCCGATCTGGGCGGCGATCTTTTCCATGTCGCGCATCAGCGCCTTGGTGTGCGCCAGCGAACCCATCGGCCGTTTTGTCAAAGCCTCGGCGGCGGCGTGCGCTTTCGCGCGCAGATCGGCCGCCGGCACCACCGCGTTGGCGAGGCCGCAGGCCAACGCGGTCGCGGCATCCAGGGGTTCGCCGAGCGCGAACATCGCATACGCCCGAACGTGCCCGATGCGCGCCGGCAACAGCCAGCTTGATGCCGCCTCCGGCACCAGCGCCAGGTTGACGAACGGCGTCATCAGTTTTGCGTTGTCGGCGAGATAAACGAGGTCGCAATGCAAGAGCATCGTGGTGCCGACGCCTACCGCGTTGCCCTGCACGGCTGCGACCAGCGGACGCGTGGCGTTGCCCAGATTGCTGATGAACCTGAAGGCCTGGCTCTCGCCGGTATCGCGGCCGTCAGCCTGGGCGCTGAAATCAGCGAGATCGTTTCCGGCGGTAAAACTGTCGCCGTCGCCCTGAAACAGCACCACGCGTATCGAGGGATCCTTCTCGGCGCGCTCCAGTCCGTCCGACATCGCGCTGTACATTGCCTGGCTCAGCGCGTTCTTCTTGTCGGCGCGCGCCAGCGTCAACGTCATGATGCCCGCGGCTATTTCCGTCTTTACATGCTCGGTCATGATCGTTCCTTTCAGATCTGATTGCCGGTACTTACCATTTCTCGCCGAACGGTCGAAGCTCCGTGAGAAACGACCACGCCGGGCGGTCCTGGCGATAGAGATGCCACAATTCCTCGGCGATCGCCGCAGGCTTGATGAAGAACTCGTCCTTTGCATCAGGCAATCGCTGCCGCATCCTGGGAACGTCGATGACGGCGTCGATCAGGACATAGGCAACATGGACGCCGCGCGGTCCGAGATCGCGGGCGATGGATTCGGCCAGGATGCGCTGGGCGGCCTTGGTCGGCGCAAAGCCGGCGAAATTCGCCTTGCCGCGAATGGAGGACGTGTTGCCGGTGACGAGGATCGCGCCCTCACCGGCCTCGATCATCGCCGGCGCCAGCTCGCGCGCCAGATAGAGCAGGCCCATGACGTTGACCTGAAAATTCTTCTCGAGCATCTCGGGGTCGATTTCGAGAAAACTCCCCCACCCGCCTCCTACCGCGTTGTGCACTAGCACGCTGGGAACGCCATAGAGCTTGCGCACACTCGCCATCACGCTCGTAACCTGGCTCCGGTCGGAAACATCGCAGGGCATCGCATGGACGTCGGGAAGTTCTTTTTCGAGCGCACCGATACGGTCCGTGGATCGCGCCAGCGCGACCACGCGAAAGCCGCCACTTGCAAAACGTCGGACAATCGCCGACCCGGTGCCGGGGCCGACACCTGTAACGACGGCGATTGGCTTGTCGGTCACGCTGATAGCCTCGCCTTACGCTACTTTGCGCGATGCTGGCTTGCCGTCGTCCAGAAAGCCGGTCAGCCGGTCCCGGATCAGGCGCTCGGCATCCGCCATGATGCGATCGATCAACTCCTTGACCGTGGGAACGTCGTGAATGAGGCCGACCACCATGCCGCAACTCCAGGCGCCCGCGTCCATGTCGCCGTCGATCATGACCTTGGGATAGACACCCGCGACATGCTCGTGGATATCCTCGATCTTGAGGTTCGCGCCCTTCTCGCGTTCGATCTCGAGCAGCCGATCGACGCCGGCGTTCTTGAGCACGCGCTCGGTGTTCCGGATGGGGCGCATCACCAGGCGGGTATCGAGTTCGGTTGCCGCGACCAGCGCCTTCTTGACGTTGTCGTGGATCGGCGCCTCCCTGGTGGCCATGAAGCGCGTGCCCATGTTCATGCCGGCGGCGCCCATCGCGAGCGCGGCCACGAGGCTGCGCGCATCCGCCATGCCGCCCGACGCCACGAACGGAATCTTCAGGGCGTCGGCCGCGCGTGGCAGCAGAATCATGTTCGGCAAATCGTCTTCGCCGGGATGGCCGCCACACTCAAAACCGTCGACGCTGACGGCGTCGCAGCCGATCGCTTCGGCCTTCAGCGAATGCCGCACCGAGGTGCATTTGTGGATCACCTTGATGCCGGCCGCCTTCAGCGCCGGCATGTACTGCTCCGGGCTGCGGCCGGCGGTCTCGACGATCCCAATACCGCCTTCCTTGATCGCCGCGATATATTCCGGGTAAGGCGGCGCGGTGAACGAGGGCAGAAACGTCAGGTTCACGCCGAGCGGCTTGTCCGTCATGTCGTGACAGCGTGCGATTTCCTTCGCGAGCAATTCCGGCGTCCGTTGCGTTAAGCCGGTGATGATGCCGAGACCGCCGGCGTTCGAGACCGCGGCGGCGAGTTCGGCGAAGCCGACATAATGCATGCCGCCCTGAATGATCGGGTGCTGGATTTCGAATAATTCGGTGATTGCGGTTTTCATCTGAGAACTCCGGTTTGTGTTTTCGCGATTGCGGCTAAGTTGGCGCGTCGTTACGTGACCCTACCCTAATGCACGATTTCGAGCAGCCCGGCAGCACCCATTCCGCCGCCGACGCACATCGTCACCACGACATATCTGGCTTTCCGCCGCCGCCCCTCGATCAGCGCGTGCCCCACCAAGCGGGCGCCGGTCATACCGTAGGGGTGGCCGACCGCGATCGAACCGCCGTCGACATTGAGTTTCTCCGGATCGATCCCGAGTTTATCGCGGCAGTAGATGACCTGCACCGCAAATGCTTCGTTGAGCTCCCAGAGATCGATATCGTCGATATCAAGACCATGACGCTTGAGCAGGCGCGGCACCGCGAATATCGGCCCGATGCCCATCTCGTCCGGCTCGCAGCCCGCCGAGACGAAGCCACGAAAGATGCCGAGCGGCTTCAGGCCCTTTTGGGCGGCAAGCTTGTCGCTCATGATGACGGCAGCGCTCGCGCCATCGGACAGCTGGCTGGCGTTACCCCCGGTGATGGTGTAGCCGGGGCCCTTGGCCGGCTTGACCTTGGCAAGGCCCTCGGCGGTGGTGTCCGGGCGCGGTCCTTCGTCGGTCGACAGGGTGATTTCATTGTACGACACGGCGCCGGTTTCCTTGTTCACCACCGCCATCGTCGTCTTGATCGGCGCGAGTTCGGCGTTGAAGCGGCCCGCCTGCTGCGCCGATGCCGTGCGGCGCTGGCTTTCGAGGCTATACTCATCCTGGCGCTCGCGCGAAATATTGTAGCGCTTCGCCACGACCTCCGCGGTATCGAGCATGGCAATGTAGGCGTCCGGCTTGATCGCAACCAGTTCCGGATCGACCGCATGCCACAGGTTCATGTGCTCGTTCTGGACCAGGCTGATCGATTCGCCGCCGCCGCCGATGGCGATTTCGACGCCGTCGAAGATCACCGAACGCGCCGCCAAAGCGATCGCCTGAAGTCCGGAAGCGCATTGGCGGTCGATGGTGGTACCGGCCACCGTGACCGGCAAGCCGGCGCGCAGCAGCGCCTTGCGAGCGATGTTGACGCCGGTGGTGCCCTGCTGCATCGCGCAGCCCATCACGACGTCCTCGACCTCGCCGCCGTCGAGGTTGGCGCGCGACAGTGCCGCGGAAATCGCGTGCCCCATCAAGGTCGCGCCTTCGGTGTTGTTGAGCGCGCCCTTGTAGGCCTTGCCGATCGGGGTGCGGGCGGTCGATACGATGACGGCTTCTGTCATGGTCTTGTCCTGTGGTTTGGGTGCGGCGACGAAGGCAGCACCGGGGAAATATTAGCCGGCGCGCGCGAACCGCATCAGGTGAAACGCGGGATCTCCGAACTGGATGTCGATGGCGCCAATTCGCTTGAAGTAATGACCGACCGCGAGTTCGTCGCTCATGCCCATGCCGCCGTGCAGCTGGATCGCCTGCTCGCCGATAAAGCGCGCGGCGTAACCGATTTTGGACTTGGCGCCGGAGGCGAGCCGCGATACCTGCGCATCTCCTGACAGCAGCGCCAGGGTCAAATGCTGCATCAGGGAAATCGCTTCCTGAAGCGCGATGAACATGTCGACCATGCGGTGCTGCAGCACCTGAAAACTGCCGAGCGGGACGCCGAACTGTTTTCGCAGCTTGCTGTAGTCGAGGGTCGCCGAATTCAGTTCGCTCATCGCGCCGACGGCTTCGGCGCAGAGTGCGCCGATGGCGCGATCCCGACAGTGCTCCAGCGCAACGCCGCCCATTCCCTCGCCACCCAGCATATTGCCGGCGGGTACCCTGACGTCTCTCAAGTTGATCTCGGCCGCGCGGCGGCCGTCGATGGTCCTAAAACTTTGCAGGTGAAGATTTGCCGACTGCCGATCGACAATGAACAGGCTGATGCCGTTGCGATCGGTACGCTCGCCCGAGGTTCGCGCCGAAATGATCAGCTTGTCCGCCCACGGGGCACCGGTCACCGCCGCTTTCGCGCCGGAAAGCACATACTCGTCGCCGCTGCGGCGGGCAGTGGTCGAAATATGGTGCATGTCGTAGCGCGATCCCGGCTCGGCCCATGCGATAGCCCAGGTCGCCCTGCCCTGCGCGATCTGCGGCAAGAATTCGCGACGCTGCGCATCGGAACCTTCGGCCTCGATCAGGCCGCCCGCCAACACCACGGTCTCGAAATACGGCTCGACCACGAGATGCCTGCCCAGCTCCTGCATCACGATCATGGTTCCCAGCGGCCCGTCGCCGAAACCGCCGAATTCTCCCGAAAACGGCGCCGCCAACAGGCCGATGTCGGCCAGCTTGCTCCAGAACTCGCGGCTCCAGCCGTCCTCGCTGGCGACGATCCTGCGGCGGGTTTCGAAATCGTATTCGTCCTTCAACAAGCGCTGGACGCTGTTGCGGAGCAGTTCCTGTTCTTCGGTGAGCTGGATATCCATGAAAAACTCCGTGCGGCTCGGTCAGAGACCGAGCACCGCTTTGGCGATGATGTTGCGCTGGATTTCGTTCGACCCGCCGTAGATGCTCAGCTTGCGTGAGTTCAGGTATTTCTCGGCTGCGGTGTGGCCGTGGTCCGGCCCCGGCATGAAGTGGTTGTCGCCAAACGGTTGCTCGCGAAGCGCCAGTCCGTAATTTCCGATCGCGCGATGGGTGAGGTCGGTGATGCGCTGGAAGATTTCGGTG
>Ga0209006_10002009_pt1 | contig 18447 bp, 15 predicted proteins | sample JacPin_JW_Ref_O2_FD_188567 | JGI IMG/M metagenome (GOLD analysis project Ga0209006, IMG submission 188567) | Forest soil microbial communities from Algoma, Ontario, Canada - Jack Pine, Ontario site 1_JW_Ref_O2 (SPAdes) (version 2) | ecosystem: Environmental > Terrestrial > Soil > Boreal...
GGCTTGGCCTCGACCACGGGCAGCTCACTGGAAGGGGCTTGGTTCGGGTCAAAAGGCAGTTCGAGGTAAGGCTTGAGCGCCTCGACCAGCACCTGGACGTCAGACTTCCAGCGGGCGTGGGTTAACTCCACCGCATTGCGAAAAGCCAGCTCTTTCAAGTCATCCGGCAATTGTTCTGCCCTTGGCATCCGGGCCCCGCGAACCAGAACCGGAACGACGGCGATGTCCCGTTCCAGGGCCGACGCGATTTCCAGCCGGACGAAGTCATTCGCATCTTCAAGACGTTTTTGCCCTGAGCCGTCTTTGGACTCCAGCCATCCCAGCCCGACGATCGCCAGCAGCACACTGCATTTGTGGATACTCTCGTCGATTGCCTTGCGAAAATCGCGGCCGGGCTTGATTGCATTTACATCCATAAACACAGAGTCCTCCCGGAATCTGTGCGCCAGGTCATCGGCCAGCCGGCCGGCCTCGCCTTCTGAATCGTCGCGGCGATAACTGATGAAGATAGAGTGCAGGAAAGGTTCTCCTTAGGGAAGCTGGGACGAGTTTACGCTCACAAGGCTGGACCGCGTAAGATACTTAAATTGTTTCCACGGCCGGGTTTACGGACGCCAACGCGTAACATGGGATGCCGATCTATGCCTACTCCAATGTGCTTTCAGGCTGTGCCGTTCGGGAGGAAACTGGCCCCGGTTGAGTCAGGCGCTGGTGCTGCGTCCGGGCGTGAGTCTGATTCCGGGGGGACCGTGCTCGCCGTATCCGGCAGACGAATCGATCCCGCCACGGCGGACGAACCGAGGTTCCCTGCGGAGAACGAGGCCATAGTAGCCCTTCGCATTCGCGAGATGATGCTCTCGACCACAACCAAAGTCGTGGTGTGTTCGGGGGCGTGCGGCGTGGATATTCTTGCCCTGGAAGCTGCGGGGGAACTCGGTCTCAGCCGCCGCCTGGTGCTGCCGTTTCCCAGGCAAAAGTTCCGCGCCACCTCGGTGGCCGACCGGGGCGAAGACTGGGGCCGCCGCTTTGACGCTATTCTGCAGGAACTGCCCGGCGAACACGTCGTGGAACTGACGCTTTCGCAAAGCAACGACCAGGCCTATGCGGCGGCAAACTCCAGAATCCTCGACCAGGCGGAGGGATTGGCATCGGCAGGCGGCCGTCGCGCGCGGGCTATGGTGGTTTGGAATGGACTCAGCCGGGGTCCTACTGATTGGACCGACCAGTTCCGTAAACTTGCAGTCGATAGGAAATTGGAAGTGATCCCCGTTTCGACACTCTGAGCTGGGTCATGAGTGGCAGGAGAATTTTGCGCTATTGCCGGAGGGTTCTGGAATGTTGATTCACCCTGAGAGGTGGCAGTCATTACCTGAAAGATTCAGGGAAGAACGGCCGCGTCGTTTGCTCGCCCTGGATGGAGGCGGGATTCGCGGGCTGATCGCCCTTGGCATCCTTGAGTCTTTGGAGAGGGTGGTTTCTGAACGCACCGGTCTCATGCTATGCGATTACTTTGATTACATCGCGGGAACCAGCACCGGCTCGATCATTGCCGCGGGGCTGGCACGCGGAATGAAAGTCGCGGAGATTATTGAATTTTATAAATCCTGCGGCAAACAAATGTTCGAGCACGCGGTTCTGGTGCAGCGGTTAAAGAGCTTCTATACCGCCGATCCGCTTAAGCAGAAGCTCCAGGTTTTCCTGGGCGCGGATACGACTCTGGCTTCGAAGAGTTTGCGCTGCCTTCTGCTCCTGGTGACCAAGAACGCTACCACGGATTCACCCTGGCCGATCAGCAATAACCCCGATGCGAGGTACAACGATCCCAGCCGCCAGGACTGTAATCTGCAAATACCACTGTGGCAGCTGGTGCGCGCCAGCACTGCGGCACCGGTGTATTTTCCTCCGGAGATTCTGCAATGGGATCCGCATGACAAGAGCAAGACATTTGTTTTTGTCGATGGCGGTGTTACGCCACACAACAATCCAGCATTCCTGCTCTATCGTATGGCGACCAATCCCGCGTACCGGCTTAATTGGAAGACTGGAGAGAAGAACCTGCTGCTGGTTTCAGTGGGAACCGGCGCAGCAGAGTCGATGGGAGCGACTGCCAGCGCGCCGAATAAGAATATTGTTACGACAATTACCGGGCTTTCCGGGGCCCTGATGTATGCCATACAGGTTGAGCAAGACATCAACTGCAGGGCCATCGGGCGTTGCACTTACGGCTCGCGGCTGGACCGCGAGATGCACGACATGATACCTCGCGAGGCCGGTTCGGACATTACTTCTCCTGTGATTCCGCTTAGCACCGATCTGGGCCGGCACTTTCTTTATGCGCGTTACAACGCCGATCTGAGCGCGCAGGGTCTGAAGACAGCCGGCTTCAATGATGTGGTTCCCGCGAATATCCAGAAGATGGATGGCGTCGAAAATATGGATAAGCTACTGCAAATCGGTCGCAAGGCTGGTGAGGTTGTGGACCCGCTGCATCTTGGTCCATTCATTTAGGCAGTGTGCTAGAAAGCCTTGCCAGTCTCGATCAAGACCGGGCTGTTTCCAACCGGCACGCGGCCGCCAGAAAGGGAACTCAACTTGCCGGCGAGATCACGAACTTCGGTATATTGCTCGGGCGTTTTATAGCTTAAGGTTGTACTGGAGTTCCAGAGCACGAGTGCCTGGTACCCGCCGGGCCGAGTGAGAGGACAGGTCCAGGTATTGCCTGGATCATGGACGCAGGGTGAGGGCATCGATGCCCCTTGCATCCACTGTTGAACCGAGTTATACGCGGTAGCGTCGGCATCCCAGCCGGTGGCTGTGCCGGAAAACCCACCCCAGCTGCCACCATCGTACGCGTACCAAACGAAGCGGCTTACCCCACTCGACCACTGCAGCAGGTAGTACTTGGCTATGAAAGCCGCCTTGCTGGTGCTTTCGTAAAGTACATCATCCGGATCGCCTGCCCAGTCGGCTTCGGTGTCCCACAAAGGTTTATTGCCCTGGCCATGAGCCGAGATGACCTTCCGATATTGAAACACCACGGAGTTGATCGATTCAGCTTCACTATTGCAGTAACCGTGGAAGGACATGATGTCGGCGTAGTTTCCTCCACCCTGGGAAAGATAAGTGTCGAGCCACGCCGGGCCGCCTTCCGCGGCAGCGCTCGGTGTAATCACCTGTGCGGCCGGGTTGACGGATTTAATGATCCGGTAAGCATGCTGCGCCATCGTGACCAGGGTTTTTATGTCGCCACAGTAGTATTTGGGATCCTCCGGCTCATTCCACAGTTCCCAATAGGCGATGCGCGTGCCGGCATGGACGGCAATTGCCGTGACATAGTTATCCCAATTCTTCAGGTCAGCCGGAGGGGCGCACTGTCCGGACCCGTAGGGACCCGGCGTATTCGGTTGAGCGGATGCCCAAAGGGGAGTTCTTCCAAAGGTGTAAATCACGTCGACGTTTCGTTCCTGGTTCGTTTTGAGGAAGTTGTCCAGATGATGAAAATCGTAGACGCCGGGTGCGGAGTTGATGTCTGCCCAATCGAGCATGGGAAAAGAATCCCAGGTCCTGGTAGTTCCGTATTGAAGCGGAGCACTGACGTTCTCAAAATCGAGAACTGTCATACCAAAGAGTGATTGCGGAATGACGCCCGGGTCTTTGTAAGCAGAGGTGGTGCCGCACGAGCTAAGAACAAGTGAAACCGAAACCAACGACAAGAAGAGACAGAAGCGTTTCAGCGTGCGCGCGAGATTCACAGCAAGGCTCCGAATCATAAAACAGAACCACAGGAACGACCGCGTTAAGCTCTCAGGCTGATCGCCGGCTTTAGGGATTAATTTAAATAGGGGGTCGAGTGGCGCACATTCCACCTTTGCGCAGAGCCCCGCACCATGCGGGTCATGTAAGTGGTTAGAAAGGCAAGGATTGGATCAAAGTGGGACGGGACTGTCCCGCTGGTGTACGCAGTGGTAACCTCCGGCTGATGGAAGGTCAGTGTGGGCGTAAGGAGTTGATTGCAGCTAACTAGCCTTGCGGATCGACAGCAAGCGGCGGTACTCTGTGGGCGCAGGACGTTGATGGATGGTGCTTATGCGACCGCGATACGCTTGGGTAAGTTTCTCCTGGTTAGCCGTTCTTACTTATACAACGGCTCTGCCATGCGGTTGGGGCCAGAATATAAGCGGAATCTTTCTTACTCCCATACCCAATGCGCCCTTTACCGGGGTGATTGTCGTAGAGCGTACGACGGTTCGCGATGACGGTCCTGTCGCCAATCTGAAGACTACACGCGATGTTGCGCGTGATGGTCAGGGCCGCGTCTACAATGTTTTTCGACAACTTGTGCCGGCCACGGAAAGTGGCCCACCGCCGATCGTGCGAATTCATATTTACGACCCGCAGACCAGGAACTATACCTACCTTTATCCCAACGGCAAAGTCTATACGACGGGAACGGTGAATCATCCGCCGGCAGCGGAACCCGCTGATCTATTGGCTTCGCCGGCAGGCAACAGTGTTCCTCTCAACCAATTCGCAAAACAGGAAGATCTCGGCACCCGGAGTATAGCGGGTGTGCCGGCGCACGGCGTCCGCCAGATACAGACCATCCCTGCCGCAAGCAGCGGAGCAGGGAACGAAATTGTGCTCACAGACGAGTACTGGTATTCGGATGACCTGCACATCAATGTTGTGGTTAAGCACAACGACCCACGCACGGGCAGTGTAGCCATGACTCTCACCCAAGTAACACGGGGGGAGCCGGATCCCTCGCTCTTTCAGATTCCCGAAGACTACAAGCCGATGGGTGTCGGAAGCGGATCGCCAGAGATGCAGAACGCTAACAGGGAAATCGCCGGGGGGCCTCAAGCATCGCTGTACCACATAGGAGGGCCTGTGTCGGCTCCAAGACTAATCTCGGCTCCCGACCCTGAATTCCCGTCCGGGCAAACAGAGGGTGGCGTAGTCGTCGTGACCTGTGTTGTTGATGAGAAGGGCGCGCCCCGGCAGGTCCACGTCATGCGCTCTCTTTCTGATGCCTTCGATCAAAACGCAGTTCGAGCGGTAGAGCAATACCGTTTCTCGCCTGCCATGCTGCAGAGCGAATCTACTTCGAAGCCAGTCGCCGTTGAAGTGCACATCGAGGTCAATTTCAGACCGCCTTCGTAAGGCTGAGTCTCATGCGTTGCAACAAGAAAGGAGTGCTTGCGGGATGTTTGAAAGGTACACCGAGAAAGCCCGCCGCGTGATCTTCTTCGCCAGGTACGAGGCGAGCCAGTTCGGGCAGCCTTATATCGAGAGCGAGCACCTGATGCTGGGCATCTTGCGCGAAGATAAGGCGCTCACCAACCGCTTTCTTCGCTCCCACGCGTCGGTTGAGTCGATCCGCAAACAGGTCCAAGAGCACACGATGATCCGCGAAAAGGTCTCAACCAGCATAGACCTGCCGCTCTCAAACGATTGCAAGCAGGTGCTGACCTATGCCGCGGAGGAGGCAGAGCAACTAGGCCATAAGCACATCGGCACCGAGCATTTACTGCTGGGCCTTTTGCGCGAAGAAAAATGCTTTGCCGCACAAATATTGCAGGAGCGTGGTCTGCGGCTTCTGGCGATCCGCGAAGAGTTAGCCAAAGAACCACAGCAATCTGTCGCGCGACATCCGGAACCTACGCCTCTCGCGGAACTATTCACGGACCTGGTGCAAGCGGCGACGGAGGGCCAGTTCGTACCCGTGGTGGACCGCGATGTGGAACTGGAGAGTATCATCGAGATTCTTTGCAGCCGGTACAACAAGAACCCTCTTCTCGTGGGCGAGCCCGGTGCCGGTAAAACCTCAGTTGTGGAGGGTCTGGCGCAGCGCATCGCAAATCGAGCCGTTCCATCAATCCTGGCAGACAAGCGGATCTTGCTCCTCGAGCCGGGACTTCGCGGTGACTGGACGAACGATCAACAGAAATTCGAAGAGGTGACGAAATTGGTGGGTTCAAGAGTAAACCCATCCCAAGTCATCCTGGTCATTGAGGAAGTACAGAACCTTTTTGCATGGGCTTCCAAAAGCGCCGTACCGGATGGCACGAAAACCATCGAGCAGGCGCTCTTGTATAACGGGATCCAGTGTGTGGGCACGATCAACGAGAGGGAATACCGTGAACGAACACAAGCTGTTCCGTGGTTTGGAAAATATTTTCGTGCCGTTTATGTCCGTCCGCTTGATCAAGAAGCGAGTCTCCGCGTGCTGATGGCTCGTAAGAGTGGGCTGGAGAACTTCCACCAGGTGAGCTATACGGCCGAGGCTCTGGAGTTTGCCGTGGGCGCTTCTGGTGGTTATCTGCCGGAACGTTCACTTCCGGGGAAGGCGGTTGAACTGCTCGATGCAGCCGGAGCGCTGGTAAAGTTGCGGCAAGGGCCAACTCCTAACGAAGTAGTGGAGGCTGAAACGCGTATCAAGTTCGTCTCCGTTCGTCTTGAAAGTGCGGTAGCCAATCATGAATTCGAGAAGGCAAGGTTCTATTCCGACGAAGAACGCAAGGAGAAAGAGAACCTGCGGGTCCTCAGGGAGAAGCATGGCAGTAATTCCTCTGCCGTGGTTGGCCGGGATCAAATGCAGGAAGTGATAGCCCGCTGGTCTGCCTACCCATATTGTCCATAGAGACCTACGGCTGGCTCGCCCAGGCGAGGCCGTCCGGCTCGCCGCCGACGTCGATGTGGCTTGTGACTTCTAAAGTCCTGAGGTCGAGCACAACTATATAGTTGTCAGGGCTACAGGCGATGAAGGCCCGTTGCCCATCCGGGTCCATCAGAATGCCTGCCGCTCCGTGGCCGATGTGAACAGTTTTGAAGTGTTTGCGCGAAGCGGCATCGTAAATGGCGAGATCGCCGTCACTCAGGCGCGAAATCAGCACCAGCTTTCCATCGGGAGTGAACTTCAACCGGTTTGCCCCGAATGTCTTTGCGTCCAGAGTAGCGGTCACTTTCCGGCTTGCAAGGTCGATCACTGACAGTGTGCCGTCTTGTGCATTTGCCGTCCACAGTTCGTGTCCATCGGGTGAGACGTCGAATCCTTCGTCGCCTTTGCCCACAGGAATGACGGTTTGATTCCAGTCCATACGTGGTGGGCCGCCGGCTGGCGGGGGCGGCCGCATTCCCGGAGGAGGGCCCATCGGTGGCAGAGCCACATGTTCGAGAATGCTGACGCTCGCGGAGCTAATGTTGGTAGTGTAGATCTGTTTCTCGTCTGGGGTGACGTAAATCATGTGGGTCCGGTTCTGGCCGGTGCCCATGATCCAATCGATTTTTGTGGTTGCAGGATCGTAGCTCGCGATCGCTTTTGCACCTTCGGCCGTGAACCAAAGCTTTCCTCCAACAAACACGAGACCGTGCGGGCCGTTCAGAGCCCCCGTGTCGATGTCGGGAAGAGCTTTCTTCTCAACCAGGTCTATGACGGAAAGCGCGTGGTAGCGTCCGCCACCATAAATCGATACATAGGCGGTTTTGCCGTCTGAGGATGCAATCACCTCGTGCGGGTCCGGGCCAACAGGCGCGCGCCCGATCACCTGCAGAGTAACCGGGTCCACCATTGCCAGCGTATGCTCCCGCTTGGAGAGCGCCAGCAGCATCCGCTGTGGCGTCGATTGGGCAACGACGGTGACTGGGGCACAGATCAAGCCGGCAAGAGTTGCCATGAAAAGCCATACTTCCTTCCGCCCGAGGCGCATAGTCTTCCTCTTTCTCCGTCGAGGTATCATACTCTCGGTCGTAACATGACAGAAGACGCAATTCATCAGCTATTCCTTGGTTACTCCTCTAGCCGGCTGCAACAGTTCTCGTCCCACATCGAGAAGTGCCTTGTCCAATTGACTGACGAGCAGGTGTGGGTGAGAGGGGGCGAAAATGAAAACTCCGTTGGCAACCTGATGTTGCATCTCTACGGAAATATGCGCCAATGGATCGTTGCCGGCGTTGGTGGGGAAGCCGACACGCGCCGGCGCGATGACGAATTCTCTGAGCGCGGCGGCCTTGCGAGCAGTGAGTTGACAGAGCGTCTGGTGACACTTGTTACCCAGGCGACGGCAGTGATTGACGGCGTGAGCGTGCAGCGGCTATCTGAGCGGCTGGTGATTCAGGGTTACGAAGTGTCGGTACTGGACGCGATCTATCATGTAGTGGAGCATTTCGCGATGCACACTGGACAGATCATCTTCATGACTAAAATGCTTACCGGAAAGACGACGGGATTGAACCACGATTTGCAGTCGACTGCGCCCCCGCATAGCAATCGCTAACCTGGAAACGAAAGTTTCGAGCGTTTTGAGCGGTAAGGACGTCAAATATTTATAACCCGTCCTGACGTGAGATCGCGGGGAACGTAAATGCGCATTCTCTGGTTGTTGATGGTTGTCACATCTGTGGGCGCCTGTGCACAAACACCGCAGGAGCTCCTTCGTTTTGCGCAAGACGCCTACCGAAACCCCACCGGCTATGAAATCGACGGCAAAGGCTCAGTGCAGCCGGTGGGATCTTCGTGGCAAGTGGGGTTCCCAATCACGATTGTCGCGGCGCCTGCACCGCTTGAGACTCCGAACGCTCCGGTTAGTCCCGGAGTGCGGGTTGGCGGCCCATTGGCATTTACGAAAACAAGCGAAGGCAGTGACGAGAAGCCGAATGACATCAGCATTCCTTTCGCCGTCACAGGTGCCTGGAGCAGGATCGCAGAGAAGACGACATCGGTGAAGGAGGTCGGCTCGGAGCGGCTGCCACTGAATGGTGAGATGGTCGACTGCCGGGTGCTCGAGGTGGAATATCGCCCTTTGCCGGACGACACCAAACCTGGTCCAGTGAAGTATTCGATCTGCTCTGACAAGCATTTGGTGTTGAAGAAGGTGATGCTCTACTCGATGGGCCGGCGATCGACTGACCCGGAAGGGCTGTGGGCCATAACGTTTGGCACTGTCGCGTTCCATCGTCCCGCCCCGAAATGGTTGCTTGACTTGAAAGATCAGCCCACATTGAAAGTGCGGAATGAATGGCTGGGGAAGCAAGCGCCGGCTTTTGCGCTTGCTGATCTCAACGGTCAGAAGATCGACTCCTCGACGATGCGCGGAAAACTTGTTCTTCTGGACTTCTGGTCTACCTCATGCGCGCCCTGCCTCCGGGAAATGCCATTGATTCAAAGTGTGGCAAAAGACCACACAGATAACGTAACAGTGTGGGGGGTATCTCTCGATCAAGCAGAGCGCGACAAGAAATGGCTCGCGCAGCATCAACAAACATTTCCCACGCTCGCGGACTCAGACTACGTGGTTTCAGATCTCTACAAGGTGCATGGAATCCCAGCCGTAGTTCTCATCGACCGCAAAGGAAAGATTCGAAATTACTGGGAAGGCGAGGTTGCTCCCAACGACCTCGAAGCCGCCTTGAAAAGAGCATCTCGTATCCGCTGAGCGCGACCGACGCCGAACTACAAAGACTGGCCCAGCCGTTTTTCCAGCAATGCGCGATAGGTTCTGCTCACCCGCGAATGGTGGCCGTCCTTCAGCACCATTTCAAACTCGCCGTGAGAAATGGGCTGGAGCTCAACAATGCTGTCAATATTGACGATTGCCGATCGGTGGACGCGGACGAAGCGCACGGGATCGAGGCAGCCGGCGAGCTCATTCAGGGCGGCACGATAGAGCAACTCTTTGCCCCCGACGTGCAGGTTCACGTAGACGCCCGCGCCCTCGATCCAGTCAATGTCTGCCACACGGAGGAAGCGCGTGGTTCCTCCGGACTTCACCACCAGCCGATCGAGGTAGCGGTCCGATGCGGGCCCGGCGGAGATCATGCGCAAGACATTGCGTCCGAATTCGTGCAGATTGCGCTCGTCGTGGCGAGCCTTGGCGCGGCAGAGCGCTGCTTCAAGCCGTTCGTCGCTGAAGGGCTTGAGCAGATAGTCAAGCGCATTCGCCTCGAAGGCTTTGATGGCATGCTGATCGTAAGCAGTCACAAAGACGGTGAGCGGCATAGCGTCTGCGCCAACCGCCCTCACCACTTCCATGCCATCGAGTTGCGGCATTTGCACATCGAGGAAAACAAGATCAGGTGCCTCGCGTTGAATTATGTCGACGGCAGCCTGCCCATCGCCGGCTTCCAGCACGGCCTTGACCTGTGCATCTTTGTCCAGCAGATCGATAAGGCGCTGGCGCGCCGGCTCCTCGTCGTCGGCCACCAGGACGCGGATGCCTTTAGCGTTCGGCGCGATCATCGGCCAGCTCTCCTGTTAATCGCAGCGGCAAGGAGATCTCTACTTCCGTCCCGCCACCGCTGCGCCGCCCGACCGCGAAGCGGCTGCTACCGTTGGGATGGATTCCGGCGATGCGTTCGCGCGTTACCGACAATCCCAGGCCGGTGGAGTTTTCCAACGTCCACCCCGGTGGTAGCCCTACGCCATCGTCAATGATGCGGATCTCTACCTGCGCCGCGCTACGCTCCGCTGTGACGGTTACTGCTCCGCCGGAGGCACGGCGCGAGATCCCATGACGAATCGCATTCTCCACCAGCGGCTGCACGATGAGGCAGGGAACCAGGGCATATTTCACCTCAGGTGCGATGTGGGTTTCGATGCGTAAGGTGGATCCAAAACGAATCCTCTGGATTGCGACGTAGTGGTCAAGAAAGGCCATCTCTTCAGCCAGCGGGACCTCTTGCCGGTCGCGAGCCTCGAGCGAAAGGCGGAGCAGGTCACCCAGGTGTTCAATCATGCGACGCGCGAGCCTGGGGTCGCGCTCTACCTGGGAAGAGACGGTGTTGAGGGCATTAAAGAGGAAGTGCGGATCGAGCTGCATGCGCAATGCGTTCAGGCGCGCCTGGGAGAAGCTGCGCTCCATCCTCTCCAGACGCAACTCGCTGGCCAGGTAGTGATGGTAATAGCGATAAGTCTGGTGTGCTCCGAGGATAAGCCAATAGACCAGCCAGCCCCAGAGCAGCCCACTGTGGAAGGCGCTGGCGAGCATGTGCGGGTCTGCGACTGCTCTCCATCCGCCCAGCCCTACCACGGCGCGCAATGCGGCAAAGACATAGATGTAGAGAGCGGTGAAAGCCAGGCTTGGCAGCAGCTGGGCGAGAATGCGCATACCGAGCTGCCTTTCATTGAAAGGCAGGCGCGCATCCACCCAGAAGATGAGGGGAGTGACCAGCCCCCAGCTCCACCACTGCGCCAGCGAACCCAGCAGCGGGTGCGGCCAGTTGGGCACAGAAAGACCGGGCATGGCAAATAGCAGGCCTAGAATGCTCCACAGCAGGGCGGCAAGCAACCAGCGTGCCCACCAGCGGTTCGTCAGCGGTCCGTTCAACGCCGCCCGCTGCTTTTTATCAATGTTCAAAGGCCTCCAGATGCGCTTCTAGGGTGCGGTCAGGCGCAGACCCTTTAGATCGTCGAGCCGCATTTCCAGTCCCCACCCATAGAAGTTGTTCACGACTGCTACCGCCAGCTCATTATTACCTGCTTTGAGCGGCAGTGTGAACGAGCCGTTCTCGATGGAAAGACGTCCGTCCGGTGTTTTGCGAGCTTGCGGCGGCTGATAGAGATTCTTGTCTGCAAAAACCAACTTACCATTGACGAATACGGATATCTCACGCGCCCACCCCAGCGAGACGTGCTTTTGCTGCTCGCTGCTGGAGTGAATGGATGTTTTCAGCCATACGACGGCGCGCTCGGGTCCCCGTGCAGGCACCCCATACACGCGGCTCACGTTCACCAGGCCGGCGCGTTCCGCTTCCAGTGGGGTCCATTTGGCCGAGGCCGGGGGCAGATCGGCGAGTGCAGGCGCCTGATCCGCCGCCAGCTTTGTGTACGGAGAAAGCTGCCAATGCCGTACGTAGCGGCCATCCGATGCGGCCGGATCTTTTTCAGGGGTGCCGGGCAAGCCTTCCACCGCTGCCGGATTCACCGTGAGGTTGGCAAAGATACCCGGACCGTCCAACATTATGCTGCCTTGTTCGCTGTCGCCTTCCAGACGGCCGATTTTCAGGGTGGGCTCGGTTGCGCCGTTGATGAAGATGTTCATGCGCCGCCCGGAGACGACGAGCTTTACATGGTTCCAGTCGCCCTGGCGCAGGGGAGCAGGGCCCTGGTACTGCGGGAACACATCCCACAAGAGAACCCCATGGGTCTGCGGCGCATATTGCACGCAGTCCGGAGCGTCCTCGCATTTCGGCCGGGGCCGAAGATAAAACTCCTCGTAGTTATCTTTGTCAGCGCCGCGGAAGATAAAGCCGGCGCCCATATCGGTGTTTGTGACCACGTCATATTCGATGGTTCCGTCGTGAAACGTGAGGTCCTTGAGTACGACTGCACCGGACGGAATGTGCTCTTTATAGTTGCCGGCTTTCAGCTCAATCGAGGGCTTTCCCATGTACTCGACATAGTTCACGGTGCCGGCCATCGTGGTCCAGCGATCAGCGCTCATGGGGATCTTCAGCGGCCCCTCGGCTCGTGCCAACTGCGATCCCAGCGGGAGAAACAGGGCGAGAAAAGCTGCGGACTTTCTGGCGAGTGAGTTTTGCATGGCCCTACCCTAGCAAGAGGCACTTTCATCGTCGCGTGAAATGTTGCAGCACGGACTATCGTGTCGCAAACCGGGAATTGCTCTATCCCGAACAGGCTGTCATCATCGACTGAGAAGTGAAAGCCAGTTAGCTTCATTCACGAGGCGCGATGAGATTCTTCCGGGCAGCACACGCGTATTTGGCGACGATTATCTTCGTCCTTTGCTTAGTGGTGGGTTCGGTCAAGCCTGCGCAGGCAGGCGTTGCCTGCCCTGTGATGCTCTATGACGGGAAGATCAACCAAGGCACGGTCAGCGTGAGCTTTATGAATAAAGGCAAGGTTCCGATACGCGAGCTCGAACTGTATTGCACGCCGCTCCAGGGTCAAAAGACGAAGCGTTCCGATTGCCACACCGAAGCAGGACTGTTCTATCCCGGAACGCCTTACACCATTTCTTTTTCCTACCCCGGCAAGGCTCCGCGAACCATGTCGCTGTCCCTGAAGACTGCTCTTCTGCGTGACGGTGTCAGGTGGGCCTCGATACACGACCAACCCTGTAAATCTTTGAGGATTACCAAGAGGTAGGGATCAGACCGTCGATTGTCCACGGCCGGACATCTGTGATCGGTGGTGAACAGGTCCGCTCCGTGCGAAGCTGCATCCATGGCCTTTGGGATGGCATTGGAATTGCACGTACCGTTTCTGGACGGAGGGATTCAGAATGGCGGTGCTGATGCAGGACCTGAAACTTGCACTCAGGCGGTTGCGCAAGAGCCCCGGCTTCTTCGTTGTGGCAGCCGGCATCATGGCCCTTGGTATCGGAGCAAACACCGCTATCTTCAGCGTTGTTCATGCTGTTCTGCTGGAACCGCTGCCCTTTGCGGATGCGGATCGCCTGGTCCAGGTCTGGCATGTACCCCCGCAAACGAGCTTCCCGGGAATGACACGCTTTGCGGTCTCGGCCGCGAACTTCCTCGATTGGCAAAAACAGAACCACGTCTTTGAGAAAATGGCACTCTACAGTGGCGCACGGCATGACATGACCGGGACAGGGAAGCCCGAGTCGGTCACTGCGAGCCCGGTGAGCGCCGACTTTTTTTCCGTTCTTGGCCTTCAGCCTCTTTACGGACGGACGTTCCTACCCCACGAAGACAGCCCTGGCAAGAGCCACGAGGTAGTGCTCAGTTACAAGTTCTGGCAAGCGCATTACGCTTCGGATCCCGACGTGGTCGGCAAGTCCGTCGACTTTGACGGGGAGCCCTACACCATTGTCGGCGTCATGGGACCGAGGATGACCAAGCCCGAGTTCGCCCAGGTGTGGACCCCGCTTGCCCTTACGGACAAAGAAGCATCCGTACGCGGCGAACACCACTTCCAGGCGATTGCCCGTCTCAAACCCGGCGCCACGCTCTCCCAGGCCCAGGCAGAGATGAACACCATCTCTGAACGTCTCGCTGCGACTTATCCGGATGACGATAAGGGCTGGGGTGCAGTGGTTAACTCCCTCCGCGAAGAAACAGTCGGCGAAGTTCGTCCCGCTCTGCTCATGATGCTTGGGTCTGTGGCTTTCGTGCTTCTGATCGCCTGCGCCAATGTTGCCAACCTCATCCTCGCCCGCACTTTTACGCGTCGCAAAGAGCTCGCCATTCGATCTGCGATCGGCGCAAGCCGGGCTCGCATCGTGCTACAACTGCTTGGCGAATCACTCCTCGTTTCTCTATGCGGAGGTTTGCTTGGCCTCGTGGCCGCTCACTTTGGCATCGACTTATTGATCAGTTTCTTTGCCGACAAATTACCCCGCATGGGAGACATCGGACTCAACGGCCCAGTGCTCGGCTTTACCTTCGCACTTTCTATCGCGACCGGGATTCTCTCTGGCCTGCTACCGGCCTGGAATATGACGAAAGGGGACGTGAATGACGCCCTTAAGCAAGGGCTTGGCCACACCGATACGGATAGCGGGACGAGCAAAACCCGCTCCGCCCTGGTGGCCGTCGAAGTGGCGCTCTCTCTGGTATTGCTGATTGGTGCTGGGCTAATGCTTCGCAGCCTTTGGGAACTGCAAACCATGGATCCCGGCTTTGACGAGCATAATGTGCTCACTCTTGCTGTGTTGGTGAACAAGCAGCAGTTTACCGATCCCAGGCAGGAGGCGGCGTTCTTCGATGCTGTGCTTCAGCGCGTGCGCTCCTTGCCCGGCGTCGAGTCTGCTGGAGCGGTCGACGACCTGCCCCTGGTTGGCGGCTCAAGCCAGCCGGTCGCCGTCGAAGGGCATCCGGTGGTGGCGTTGTCAGAACAACCTGAGGTATCCGTACGGGTCACAACACCCGGATACATCCGGGCCATGCACATTCCTCTGCTGCAAGGGCGGGACTTCAACGCCAACGATACCAACGATTCGACGGCGGTGGTCGTCATTAGCAAATCCATGGCAAAGCAGTTCTGGCCGGACGAAAGCCCTATCGGACATCACCTGAAGCTCTCATTCTTTCCCGATAAAGATCGCGTGGTCGTCGGAGTAGTCGGCGACGTGAAGCAACATGGTTTGGACAGCTCCGCGGGTGACGCGTCACTTTACTATCCTGTTTCGCAGACCACCGGCTCATCTAACAACCCATGGCGCGCCTATCCTCTTTTCTTCGCCGTTCGCACGAACACTCCACCTCAGACTGTCACCGCCGCAGTGACTGGCGCCGTCCACGACGTGAACAAAGATGTACCGGTTGACAATGTCATGACGCTCGAAGACTTTGTCGGTCAGACGCTGACGCAACACAGCTTCAACATGCAACTGCTGGCGATCTTCGGTGTGCTCGCCCTGGTGCTCTGCGCGATTGGCATCTATAGCGTTCTGGCCTATTCCGTAAAACGCCGCATGAGAGAGATCGGCCTGCGCATTGCTTTCGGGGCCACGTTGCGCGATGTAGCTAGCCTGGTAGTTCTGCAAGGCATGAAGCCCACACTGGCCGGCATCTCCATCGGCCTGATCGCGGCATTGGGCCTCGGACGCGTGGTCAGCAGCCTGATCTACGGAGTAAGTTCCCGTGACCTGGTAACGTTTTTGGCCGTAACCATGCTGCTCATACTTGTGTCTTTCGCGGCCAGCTTGATTCCCGCACTCCGCGCCACCCGGGTAGATCCCCTGGTGGTGCTTCGCGACGAATAGCCCCCACGCAGCAACCTGCTTGACAACTAGCGTGAGTAGAGTGCTACATAGGGTATGCAAATCTCACTTGACCTGCGCAACGTGTCCAAGCGGTATTCCGGCATTCCCGCAGTCGACAACGTGAGCTTCTCAGCTCGCGCGGGAGAGGTGACCGGGTACCTGGGTGCCAATGGATCAGGCAAATCCACAACCATGAAGATGATCACTGGCCTGATCGAATGGAATGCGGGGGACATTCTGTTTGCGGGCCAGTCCATTCGCGACAATCCGATCGCCTGGAAAACGCGCGTCGGCTATGTTCCCGAGGAGCCGCACCTTTACACCCACCTCAGCGGCCTGGAGTATCTCGTCATGGTGGCTCAGCTTCGCGAGCTTCCCGCGGCTCGAATCTCCGGCACCATTGATGGCCTGCTGCACCTTCTTGCACTGCATGCTGATCGTGATGTGCCGATTTCTGCTTACTCCAAGGGCATGCGCCAGAAAGTGCTGCTGGCAGCCGCCCTGATGCACAATCCGGATCTTGTACTTTTGGACGAACCCTTTTCCGGGCTTGACGTTGGCTCCTCGCTTATACTTCGCAGTCTCATTCAGGAACTTTCTGCCCGAGGCAAGGTGGTGCTGTTCAGCTCGCATGAGTTAGAGACCGTGGAACGCATCTGTTCCCACGTGGTCATTCTCCATCGCGGGCGAATTGTCGCCAACGATTCGATTGAAAAGCTACGTTCCCTGATGTCTCTTGCCAGCCTGGAAGACATCTTCTCCCAACTGGCCGTGGAACAGGATACCGCGGCGATCTCGCGGCAGATTGCGGATCTTATTCATGCCTGAACCCTCTCCGTTTCGGGTGCTTTATCGGGTGTTCTGGATTCGGGTTGTGGACCTGGAGGTCCTTTCCCCGGAGAGTGACACCCAGAGGCTCCTGGGTCATATCGCCGCCATGCTTGCCGGCATCAGTGTCCTCTTCACTGCGCCGCTTGTCCTGCTGGGCGGTGGATTGGCACAGCCCGATCTCTGGACGGTCGAGCATCTGTTCATTGCGACGACGATGACGATTGTTGGTCTGCTTGCTGTCCTCAGTTGGGAATCCTCCTTTCCCGATCGACGCGATCTGCTGGTCCTTGGTCCTTTGCCGGTCCGGGTGCGTACGGTCTTCCTGGCGAAGCTTTCAGCTCTCGCCGGAGTGCTCAGCTTCTCTATCATTTCCCTGAACTGCTTCATCGGTCTCGTTTGGCCGTTGTTCTTCAGTAATGATGGCACCGGCGTGATCGGTGGCATCAGGGCGATTGGTGCGTACTGGGCTACCGTCACGGTTGCTTCTATATTTATTTTCTGCTGCGTTCTTTGCCTACAGGGTGCCGCGGCTTTACTGCTTCCATGGCAACTGTTTCTTCGTCTCTCATCGCTGCTCCAGGTCTGCGCATTCACGCTGTTGCTTGGTGGCTACTTGTTGGAGCCTTCTCTTGAAAGTATTCCGGCTCTTACTGCACCCGCCAATCAAGGGCTTCTCAATCAGCTGCCTTCTTACTGGTTTCTGGGATTATTCCAGCAACTGAACGGTTCGATGCAGCCGGCATTCGCGCCACTTGCGGCCAGAGCGTGGACGGGATTGCTGATCGCCGCCACCCTGGCAGTCATGCTGCTGTTGTCCGCGTGGTTCTGGCGTCTTCAACGGGCAGTCGAGCAGCCAGATATCCTTCCCGGGCGGAGCAACGTAGTTGGCTTGCCTCGGTTCTCGAGCTCGATTGAAACCGCTGTGGTCCAATTTGCCGTGCGCAGTCTTCTTCGCAGCCGCCAGCATCGGCTCCTTTATGCGTTTTATCTGTGCCTGGGGCTGGCGGTTTCACTTTTCTTCACGGGCATCGCTCAAATCCGGATAGCGAAGAACAGTGAGTTGCCGAGTCCTTACCTTGCAGGATCTTTGATGATCCTGTGCTTCGCCATGCTCGGCCTGAGGTTGGTGGTCGCTATCCCGGTGGCTCTCCGCGCAAATTGGATATTCCAGCTGACCCAGATCCATGCTCCAGGCGTCTACGTGAGAGCCGTTCGGCGGACCTTGTTTGGGTTGTCGGTCGTTCCCGCCTGGCTGCTCATTTCTGCAAGTTTGCTTTGGCGATTCCCGATATGGCCGACGCTGGTGCATCTGCTTGTACTTTGGATTGTTGGGTCCACCCTGACAGACATCGCTTTGCTGAGTCTGCCAAAACTACCTTTCGCCTGCTCCTACCTGCCCGGGAAGGCGAAGCTCCATCTGCTGTTTTGGGGCGGAGTCATTGTCGGGATCCCGCTGGCAAATCAAGCCGGGTTGTTGGAATCCTGGTTTCTGGTATCAGGGCTTCGATCGGCTCTCCTGATTGCGATTCTGGCTTCGTGCGCCATCGGCGTGAGGCAATGGACCACGCACCGAGGGCAAAGAGCGGAAAAAATGATCTTTCAGGAAGAAGAAACTTTGGATCTCATTAGTCTCAAGCTGAGCTCTTGACGTTCCTTCCCGTAGTTGGCTGCCCGTTCGAGGCGGTTACGAACCTCAGTTCACGAGGCAGTGAGGGACGCACTAACGACGCTACTGCGCGTCAGCCACGTTTCCATCCAAGCGAAGGCCTTATTCGGTCGACGAGACCGGCGGAGTTCCACTATCGATGAAGGTGTAGAACACAGCAACACGGCCGTCGCGTTCCTCCACAACGTCCGTACCGGTATAGCGGAACGGCTGGTCAGGAAGTCCGCTCCCCCAACGGCACATCCCGACATTGTGCATCGTGTG
>Ga0209006_10002010_pt1 | contig 18439 bp, 16 predicted proteins | sample JacPin_JW_Ref_O2_FD_188567 | JGI IMG/M metagenome (GOLD analysis project Ga0209006, IMG submission 188567) | Forest soil microbial communities from Algoma, Ontario, Canada - Jack Pine, Ontario site 1_JW_Ref_O2 (SPAdes) (version 2) | ecosystem: Environmental > Terrestrial > Soil > Boreal...
ACCAGAAGCCCGTTCCAGACCGATCTCACTCTGCTTGCGAAACTCTCGAGAAAGGCGACGAGCTTCGGATGACCCCAATTGCGGTTGCGCGACAGTCGCATCACCTGCCACGCCGGTCCGGTCATCGGCAGCACAATGCCGCCTTCGAGGCAGCCATCGGCATACCCGCCGATGGCGCGCGCCGGCCCGGCGAGCGGCTTTGTCTTTCGTCCGAACAATTCCCGCGCCGGCAAGGAAGGATCATTAGGATCGGCGAGCGGTGCCAGTGGCGTCGCTTCGAGCGTGCCGGGCGGCGTCGGATCGGGCGAGTCGGTATCCTCGGCCAGTGCCGTACTGCCGCTGATGAGCAGCGCAATAAGAAGCCAGCGAAAGCGGACCGGTATCATCTACTCCCTGCTGCGAGTGTTCTCTTGCCGCTATTCACCGGGCGCCGATAGGCGGCGGCGCGGGCTCTCTGACGATACGCTGTCGCGAGTCGCTGACGCTGTCCAGGCGTGAACAAGTCGCAGTCCTCACCGGTAAGCGCCAGAAGCCGGCGCTCGGTCTGCGCCTGCGTTTCGATGGCGCCGTTGTGCAGGATGTGGGCCGCCGCAACGCCACGCTCGGCGAGGCTGCGCGCGACCAGAAGGCAACGATGGCATTCCAGCGGCTCGCGTTCCGCGCACATCAGGCAGATGCGCGAGCGCTCCGCTTGCGCCGTCAATCGAGCTAGCCCTTCCAGATAATGCGGCTCACTTGCCATTGCCTCGTAGTCGGCGACGCCGTCGCGATAAAGGCGCGCATCGCGCGGTCGGCCGCCGAGCATGTCGCCCATCAACGTGTAATCGATGCCCTCGCCGGCAAGCCGCTTTGCGAGATTGCTTTTCGAGAACCACGGAAACCGCCGCGAGGCCGGGACACTGCGAACATCGGCGACGGCGGTTACTTCGGCTTGTTGGAGCAGCGCGACGAAGCGGTCGATCGGAATGTTGGAATGGCCGATGGTAAAGAGGTCGAAAGCCGGCGCGGCCCGCATCAACTCACACATCCACCTTTAGCGCGGCGATGAAGGCCTCTTGCGGGATGTCGACTTTGCCGAACTGACGCATGCGCTTCTTGCCCTCTTTTTGTTTCTCGAGGAGCTTACGCTTGCGGGTCACGTCGCCGCCGTAGCACTTGGCGGTGACGTCCTTGCGGAAGGCCCGCACGGTTTCGCGCGCAATGACCTTGCCGCCGATGGCGGCTTGAATCGGCACCTGGAACATGTGCGGCGGAATGAGCTCTTTGAGCTTTTCCGCCATGGCGCGGCCGCGCTGCTCGGCACGCGTTCTGTGCACCAGCATGGCGAGCGCGTCGACCGGCTCGGCGTTGACCAGCATTTGCAACTTGACCAAGTCGGCCGGCCGATAATCGGTGAGGTGATAGTCGAACGAGGCGTAGCCGCGTGACACCGATTTGAGCCGATCGTAGAAATCGAACACCACCTCGTTGAGCGGCAGATTGTATTTCACCAGCGCGCGGTTGCCGACATAGGTGAGCTCCTTCTGCTCTCCGCGCCGGTCCTGGCACAGTTTGAGTACCGCGCCGAGATATTCGTCAGGCGTCAGGATCGTCGCCTCGATCCACGGCTCCTGCATTTCCTCGATGTAGTTCGGATCCGGCATATCGACTGGATTGTGGATCTCCAGTTCCTGGCCGTTACGCAATTTGATCTTGTAGATTACCGACGGCGCAGTCGCGATCAGATCGAGATTGAACTCGCGGTGCAGCCGTTCCTGGATGATTTCGAGGTGGAGAAGGCCAAGAAAGCCGCAGCGGAAACCAAAGCCGAGCGCGGCGGAAGTCTCCATCTCGTAGGTGAAGCTTGCGTCGTTAAGGCGAAGCCTGCCCATGGCGGCGCGCAGATTTTCGAAATCCGCGGCGTCGACGGGGAACAAACCGCAGAACACCACCGGGATCGCCGGACGAAAGCCGGGCAGGGGAGCCGCGACCGGGTTTCGATCGTCGGTGATGGTGTCGCCGACACGCGTGTCGGCCACTTCCTTGATGGACGCCGTCAAAAACCCGATCTCGCCGGGTCCAAGCTCATCGAGTTCGACGCGCTTCGGCGTAAACACGCCGACGCGGTCGACGTCGTAGGCAGCGTCTGTCCCTATCATGCGGATGCGCTGGCCTTTTTTCAGCACCCCGTCGACGACGCGGAAAAGAACGACGACGCCGAGATAGGCGTCGTACCAGGAATCGACGAGGAGCGCCTTGAGCGGCGCCGCAGCATTGCCCTTGGGCGGCGGCAGGCGATGCACAATCGCTTCGAGAACCTCAGGCACGTTGTCGCCGGTCTTCGCCGAAATCAGCACGGCATCCGAAGCATCGAGCCCGATCACGTCCTCGATCTGCTGCTTCACCTTCTCGGGCTCGGCGGCCGGCAGGTCGACCTTATTGAGCACCGGCACGATCTCGTGGTTGTTGTCGATCGCCTGATAGACATTGGCGAGCGTTTGCGCTTCGACACCTTGGCTCGCGTCGACCACCAGAAGCGAGCCCTCGCAGGCCGCCAGGCTCCTGTTGACCTCGTAGGCGAAATCGACGTGCCCGGGGGTGTCGATCAGGTTGAGCACGTAATCCTTGCCATCGCGGGCACGATAGTTCAGACGGACGGTCTGTGCCTTAATCGTGATTCCCCGCTCGCGCTCGATCTCCATCGAATCGAGGACCTGATCGACCATCTCACGCTGGGTCAGGCCGCCTGTAAGTTGAATAAGGCGGTCGGCCAACGTGGACTTGCCGTGGTCGATATGAGCTATAATCGCGAAGTTGCGTATGCTGTCGATCGGCGTTGCAGACATGTGGCGCAGATAACATCAGCGTTAAGGAGCGGCAAGCGTGCCGCGCTCGGATTCTCCGTTGGTTTCGTTGCTTAGTTCATCGCGTGGGCTGCCGGTTGGCGTTCGCAAACCTCACGCAACGGGCGCCCAACGCTGCGCGCCGCTTCCTTGGCGCGTAGGGCTCGGGCGGTGGCGAGGAAGCCGATGAAGATCGCCACCATGCGCCGCATTGATCGGCAGGCGGGTGTGCCGTTTTGTGCGGCGGCGACCGTGTTTTCGCGCCTACTGGCGTGGCTACGTCCCAAGGCAGTTCGGCCGCAGCGTCGAATATTATTCATCGAACTGTCCGAGATGGGCAGTACCGTGCTTGCCGAACCGGCCATGCGTAAGGCTCGCGAGCGGCTGAACGCCGAACTATTTTTCGTCGTCTTTGCCCGCAATGCCGGTTCGGTCGAGCTCTTGGGTACATTTCCACGGGATCACGTCTACACCATCTCCGACGAATCGATGTTCGCGCTCACGCGCGACACGCTCGGCTTTCTGCATTGGGCGCGGCGGATGGACATCGACACGGTAATCGATTTGGAGCTTTTTTCGCGGTTCACCGCTTTATTGACCGGGTTATGCGGCGCGGACAGGCGTGTAGGTTTTTATCGCTTTCATGGCGAAGGGCTCTACCGTGGCGAGATGCTCACCCATCGCGTCGCCTACAACGCCCACATTCACATCGCCAAGAATTTCATCGCGCTGGTCGATTCGCTGCTCGCGGCGTCGCCGACGGTGCCCTACGCCAAGACCTTTATCGGCGACGATCAGATCAAGGTGAAGATCAGATCGGCGAGCTCGGAAGAGCGCACGCGGATACTCGCTCGCATCGGGTCGCTCACGCCGTTTGAGCCGGGCAAAAATCGCCTTGTCCTGATCAATCCGAATGCCAGCGAATTGCTGCCGCACCGGCGCTGGGCGGCAAGTCGCTATGCGGAACTGATCGGCCGCGTTCTGGCGACGTTTGAGGACGTCATTGTGTTGATTACCGGCGGCCCGGAGGAACGCGCCGGCGCCGAGCGGCTTGCTGCCGCAAACCCGCGTTCGATCTCTTTTGCCGGGCATTCGGCATTGACGGATTTGCCCGCCCTCTATGCCGAGGCCGCGCTCATGGTGAGCAACGACTCGGGTCCGGCCCACTTTGCCGCCGCCGCCGGCCTCCCGACCGTTGTGCTGTTCGGCCCCGAAACGCCGAAGCTTTATCAGCCGCTCGGACCGTCGCGCGCCATTTATGCCGGGCTCGCCTGCTCGCCGTGTGTCAGCGCGCATAATCACCGGCAGACGGCCTGCACCGACAACGTGTGCATGCGGGCGATTACGGTAGACGACGTTTTTGCGGCGGTGGCCGAACTTCTCGGCGCCTCGCGCCCAGCGGCGCTAACATCGCGCACTAGCGCTGAGCCGGACGCCACACGAACGCGGATGTGACGGCGTAGTTCCAGACCGCCCCGATCAGCACGCCGCCAAGACCGGCCAGCCACCAAATGTTCGTGCTGCTGTAAATAAAGATCGCCAGTCCGACATTGGCGACGGCGCCGATGGAGCAAATGAGCTGGAAACGGATAAGGCCGGTCAGAAATCGCCAGCCGGAAAGCCTCTCGTCGCGATAAGTAAAAAGGTTGTTGAGTATGAAATTCCAAGTCATCGCGCCAATGGCCGCGATCGACTGCGCGATGGCAAAACCAGAGCTCGTCAACAAGACCAGTGACAAAATCGCCATATGAATGCCGACACCGCTAAGACCCACCAGGCTGAACATTAGGAAACGGACCGATACAGCGTCGTTGGTCAGCTTGGCCACCACCAGTGCGGCGAAATCGAGCGCGATTTTCGAGTCGAGTTTACTTTCGCCGTGCCGGCGTTCGCGAAAGATGGTCGGCAGCTCGATTATCCGCAGGCTGCCTCGCCCGGTGGCCACAATGTCGAGCAGGATCTTGAATCCCTGTGAGGACAATGAAGGCGCAAGCGTTTCGAAGGTGTCGCGCCGGATCATGAAATAACCGCTCATTGGATCGGTCAGATCAATGCCAAGGAGGAGGCGCACCACGGCGTTCGACCCGCGGCTCACGCGCGAGCGCTGCTTGGAGAGTCCCGCCGCCGAGCCTCCTTGCAGATAACGGCTGGCGACGACGAGGTCCGCGCGCGCGCCGCGCAGATGCTCCAGCATGTTGAGAAGCAGGCTCTCATCGTGCTGTAGGTCGGCGTCCATCACCGCGACATAACGCGCCTGACTCGCGAGCATGCCCTCTAGGCAGGCGCCGGCAAGACCTCGGCGGCCGATGCGGCGAATGCAGCGCACGCGGCTGTCGCCTTCACCGATCGCTCGCGCGGCGGCGGCGGTGCCGTCGGGCGAGTTGTCGTCGACGAACACAACTTCCCAGTCGTATGCGGCAAGCAGGCGTTCCAGCCGCTCGACCAAGAGCGGCACGTTGGTGCGCTCGTTGAAGGTCGGCACAATAATGCTGAGTTCCGGCGCTGGCCGCACGGCGGCCGATGGCCGTGCCGGCGTTGCCGAAGAAGTTAGCGGCGTTATGTCGTCCATGCCTGCCTGCAATAGCGCTATCGCGCCGACTTGCGCAATGCACACTTGCTTGTGACGCCGCGCGAATATCGGCAAAATGCCATGTGACCGTCTCTCATCCCGATCCGGCCGGCAGGCTGCGTCCGCAGGGCGCGAAATTTGGCTCGCGGTTCATCCATTCGGCGGCGCGGTTTGTTGCTGCGAAACCGGAAGGGCGCATCGCTGCTTGGGGCATCGTCGGCTTCATCGCCGTGTGGATGGTCTATGACACGGTATCGCTTTGGCCAACGGCGCTGCACTGGGACGCCAGCGAAGCGGCTCTCTGGGCACAACATTTTGCGTTTGGCTATAAACACCCGCCGATGACGGCGTGGCTGTTCGCCGTGTGGTTTGCGATCTTCCCGCGTGCAGATTGGGCGGCGCATCTGCTCGCCGTCATGGTCTGCGCCATCACGCTTGCCGTGAGTTGGCGACTGTCCCGCGACCATCTCGACAAATACAAGGCCCTATTCGGACTCGCCGCGCTCGCATTGATTCCGCTCTTTACCTTCAAAGCGACGGAGCTGAATGCCAACACGGTGATGATGCCGTTTTGGGCGGCGGCTTTGCTGTTTTATCTGCGCGCCCACCGCGGGCTCGGTGTCTGGAATGCCCTCCTTGCCGGAGCTTTCGCGAGCCTCACCATGCTGGGCAAGTACTGGGCGATTTATCTGTTTGCCGGTATGGCGGTGGCGGCAGTTGCGGGCGCCGACGCGCGGCGCTTTTGGCGTTCGCCGGCGCCGTACTTGATGGCCGTCGGCGCGGCGGTCGTGATTGCTCCACACCTTTACTGGTACGTGTCGCAAACCGGCGGCTCGAATTATGAGTTCATGCGCGCGAGCGTCATGAACGAAGCGTCGTTCGGTGCGACGCTTGCCGGGTCGCTGCGTTATCTCCTCGGCGTTATCGCTTACGCGGCCGGCCCGCTTGTGCTGCTGGCGGCGCTGCGGCCAAGCCCGGCCGCGCTGCGCGACATTGTGTGGCCTGCCGATGCCGAACGCCGACAGGCCCTGATTTTGTTCGTTGTGCCGTTGGTGCTGCCGGCACTGGTCAACCTCGCATTGCCGCATCGGCTGACGGCCGTGTGGACGTACCCCAACTGGGCGCTGTTGCCGGTAGTGCTCTACGGCTCGCGCCAATTGGTCATTGATGCAACGGCGACCGCGGCGGCGGGGCTGGTTGCAGCGGCGACGGCCGTAGTTGCTCTTATCGCGTCGCCAGTCGTTGCTTATGAAAAGCTCAGGGTAGGTCTCGATCCCAATCGGCCGGACGCCCAGCCGGTGGCGACGGCGGCCACGCGCATCTCCGGCGATGCGCCGGTTCGCTGGTTCTGGGGCTCGGCGGCACTGGTCAACGGCTTGCCGTTCTATTTACCAGGTGCGCGTCCGCTCAATGTGGATCCATCCTCCGCAGCGGGCCATGCAGCTAGCAAGGGTGAAGGACTTTTGCTTGTTTGTCTCGAAGGCGATGCGCCGTGCCGAGCGAGCGTTGCCGCGTTAGCCGGCGGCGATGCCAAATTGCGGTCGGATGACATTGTCATCCGACACACCTTTTTAGGCTTTACCGGACTAGCGACGACAGCTCACGTCACCGTCGTGCCGGCTTCCCCTCAATAGCGATATTGATCGGTCTTGAACGGCCCTTCGACCGGGATGCCGATATAAGTCGACTGCTTCTGCGACAGCTTGCTCAGCTTCACCCCGATCTTGTCGAGGTGCAGGCGTGCGACTTTCTCGTCGAGTTGCTTCGGCAGCGTGTAGACCTTCTTTTGATATTTGTCTGGATTGGTCCACAGCTCGATTTGCGCCAGCGTCTGGTTGGTGAACGACGACGACATCACGAAGCTTGGATGTCCCATGGCATTGCCGAGATTGACGAGGCGGCCTTCCGACAAAAGGATGATGCGCTTGCCATCCGGGAATTCGATCTCGTCGACTTGTGGCTTCACGTTCGACCATTTTAGATTTTTCAACGCCCCGACCTGGATCTCGCTATCGAAGTGTCCGATGTTGCAGACAATGGCGCGGTGCTTCATCTTGCGCATGTGGTCGATGGTGATGACGTCGACATTGCCGGTTGCGGTGCAGAAGATGTCCGCACGCGGTGCGGCTTCTTCCATCGTTACCACCTCATAGCCTTCCATCGCCGCTTGCAGCGCGCAAATCGGATCGATTTCTGAAACCATGACCCGGCAACCGGCTTGGCGCAGCGAAGCGGCTGACCCTTTGCCGACGTCGCCGAAGCCCGCGACCATCGCCACCTTTCCCGCCATCATGACGTCGGTGCCGCGGCGAATGCCGTCGACCAGCGATTCACGGCAGCCGTAGAGATTGTCGAATTTCGATTTTGTCACGCTGTCGTTGACGTTGATCGCAGGGAAGAGAAGCTTGCCCTCCTTCTCCATCTGGTAAAGGCGGTGCACGCCCGTTGTTGTCTCTTCCGTGACGCCGCGGATTGCGCTCGCTGTCTTGGTGTACCAGCCGGGCTGCTTCACCATTCGCTCTTTGATGGCGGCGAACAGTACTTCTTCTTCTTCGTTGCCGGGATGATGCAGCACGTTCGGCGTACGCTCCGCTTGCGAACCGAGATGCATGAGCAGCGTAGCATCGCCGCCATCGTCAAGGATCATGTTGGGGGCGCCGCCATCGGACCATTCGAAAATGCGGTGGGTGTAGTCCCAGTATTCCTTGAGTGACTCGCCTTTGACGGCAAAGACCGGTGTGCCGCCGGCGGCAACCGCGGCGGCGGCGTGATCTTGCGTCGAATAGATGTTGCACGAGGCCCAGCGGACGTCGGCCCCGAGCGCTGTGAGGGTTTCGATCAGCACCGCGGTCTGGATGGTCATGTGCAGCGAACCGGCGATACGGGCGCCGCGCAGCGGCTGCTCCGGCCCGTATTCCTCGCGGGTCGCCATCAGCCCAGGCATTTCGGTCTCGGCGATAGCGAGTTCCTTACGCCCCCATTCGGCGAGCTCGATATCCTTGACGACGTAATCGTGCGCGGGCGCGGGTTTAGCCTTGGTCGACGTGCTCATGAAAAATCCTTCGGGCGCTCTCTATTGATCTTTTTCAAGCGTAAGGCAGATCGCACAGTGTGATGGGTGCGCCGCCGGTGGTGGTTTGCGCTCACCGGCAGGCGGTCGGCGCGGCGGCACTAAAGACATAAAGATCCCTTTATGTCCATGCTTGAACCGCAACGGTGACCAAGGCATTTCGTCCCTATGGCGACTGAGCCGGATAAGACGTTCAAATCCCTTCGCCAGCTCTCCTTGGCCGAGGAAAACTGCACCCGCTGTCCGCTTTACAAGGACGCAACGCAAGCTGTCCCTGGCGAAGGCCCGGCAGACGCGGCGCTCATGCTGGTAGGCGAGCAGCCCGGAGACAAGGAGGATTTGGCGGGCCGGCCGTTTGTCGGTCCGGCCGGACAGATGCTCAACCGGGCCCTAACAGATGCCGGAATTACCCGGGAACAGACCTTCATCACCGGCGCGGTCAAGCATTTCAAACACGAGGCGCGTGGCAAACGGCGGCTGCATAAGCGTCCTAACAACTATGAGGTCGAGCGCTGCAAAATCTGGTTGGATTGGGAGCGGAATCTGGTCAAACCGTCGATCATTGTCGCTCTTGGTGTGACGGCTGCGCGCAGCTTGACCGGCCGCACAGTCACAATAGGTAAAATGCGCGGCAAACCAGTCGCCATGGCGGACGGCACGCTGCTCATCATCACCATTCATCCCGCGGCGCTGTTGCGGATGAAAGACGACGGCGAACGCCATGCGGCTTATCGCGACTTTGTCGCCGACCTTAAGACTGCCGCGGGCGCCGTGAAAATCGCGCGGAAAAAGGCGAGCTGAATCTTTAGCCTTTATCCGACGGGGTTGGCGCGGCCGCACGCGGTGCGTTTCGCGTTGCCAGACCCGCTTCAGTCAGCGCTTGTGCGATCTGCTGCATGCGATTGATCAAATCGGCTGCTGCAGCCGGCGGTAATACAAGTCGGCACGCCGGATAGCGGCGGCCGGTGATGGGTGCATTCGGCTTGATTTCATCGAGCCGCGTGACCGCAAAATCAATCCGCAGCGTTTGCCCGTCAAAAACGAGGCCGCTCACTGAATCCGCAAATGTTTCGGCCAGGTCGGGACGATCAACAAGACGGATGGTCGCCGGCTGCCGCTCGCGATGTGGCGCCGAAGCTTCCGGCGGCGTTTTCTCTGTGGCCATAGGTGTTTCTCCGCAGTTGTGACGACGTCAGTCGTCTTCGCCGAAACGCGAATTGATCAGCTCGCTCAGCGCGTCGATCACTTCGGCCGCTTCTTTGCCCGTAGCTTCGACCATAATCGCACAGCCCGATGATGCCGCAAGCATCATCAGACCCATGATCGATGTGCCGCCCACGGTTTCAGCGCCGCGCGTGACGCGTACGTCGGCCTCGAATTTTTCGACGGTTTGCACAAACTTGGCCGAGGCACGCGCGTGCAGCCCCTTCCGATTGCAGATGACAAGCTTGCGGACGACTGCGCCTTCGGATGAGGATTGGCCTTCCGGCACGGATTCGCTGCCGCGCTCCTCCGCCACGCTTATTTTCCGCTCAGCACGCGGCTCGCAATTGTCACGTATTTGCGTCCGGCGTCCTGCGCGGCGGCGACGGCATCCGCCAACGGACACTCGTCGCGGACTTTGGCGAGCTTGACCAGCATCGGCAAATTTATTCCGGCGAGAACCTCGACTTTGGGCCGGCTCATCACCGAAATCGCTAGATTAGACGGTGTGCCTCCGAACATATCGGTCAGGATAGCCACGCCATCGCCGCTGTCGACGCGCTTGACGGCTTCGATAATGTCTTTGCGACGTATCTCGACATCATCGTCCGGACCAATGGTGACGGCTTCGATTTGGTTCTGCGGCCCCACGACATGTTCAAGGGCCGCGCGGAACTCAACAGCCAGCCGCCCGTGGGTCACCAGCACAAGACCAATCATGGAACTCCTCGTCGGCGCGTCCCGTTTGCACCGCACGAAAGGGCGCTCATCATGACTATCCGAAGCCCCAGCGCAAGAGGCATTTTTGGCTAAATCCGAGCGCTGCTGCATCGCAATAGGGCAAGCGAAAATCCGCAGATCGAAGACCGGATGACGCCGTCTGTGCCTCTCTATGAAGTCTATAAGCCGTATGGTTAAACAATCGCCAATTCGCCATCGGAGGCGGTCAAAGCCAGCCGTCTTTGGGGGAATTGAGGAGCGCCATCACCGCGGGCAAGGGCGTGACGCCCGATGCGACGGCAAGTCGCGGTAGCGAAATACCATCGATAAGTGTCTCACACTGCGCCCGAGCAGGAAGGCGGCTGCTATCCGCGGCGCTTAGGTCGACGACCAAGCCGATGACGGCGCACGGTTCGTAGGGAAGGCGCAAGAGCCCCGTTCCGCGAACTTCAATGAGACCTGCCAGCGAAACGTCCGGCCGCGCCAGCAGGCGGCCGCTGGTGGCTGTGAGATGAACACGATCGTCGGCAACAAGTCGCGCAAAGCGCAGACCACCGGTGTCGCCGGTGTTGATGAGCTCGAACGCAAGCCGTGACTTGCCGGAGCCGGACGGTCCACGGATGAGCAGGCCACGGGCACCGACAAGCACACACGAAGCGTGCACACTCGCCGATGGCTTCTCTGTCACGACGCGGGCAAACGCACGACGAAGCGGGCGCCAGCGACGGTCAGTGCTCCGTCGGCGTCAAGCGGGCCCGCGCGGTTCTCCACCCAAATGGCGCCGCCGTGGGCCTCGACAATTTGTTTCGAGATGGACAATCCGAGGCCGGAATTCTGGCCGAATCCCTGGTGCGGCCGGTCCGTGTAGAAACGCTCGAATACTTTATCGAGCGCATCGGGCCGCACGCCCGGCCCGTCATCGTCGACGATGATCTCGACGGTGTTCTTTAGGCGGCGGCAGGTGACGCGCACCGTACCTCCAGGCGGCGAGAATGAGCGGGCGTTCTCGATGAGGTTGTCGATCACTTGGCCAAGACGAGAATCGTGCCCTGGCACCATGAAGGCGCGAGAGCCGACGCCCTCGAACCGGAGTTTGACGCTGACGCCATCGTCGCGCTTCACTTCATTGGCGACGGCAACGAGCGTGCTCAACAGTTTCGCGAAATCGACCGGCGCCGCTTCCTGCCGCTGTAATTCTGCGTCCAAACGGCTGGCGTCGGAAATGTCGGAGATCAATCGATCGAGCCGCATAACGTCGTGCTGGATGATACTGAGAAGGCGCCCGCGGCTGTCATCGTTTCTGGCCAGCGGCAATGTCTCCACCGCCGAGCGCAGCGAGGTGAGCGGGTTTTTCAGTTCGTGGGCGACGTCGGCGGCAAAGCTCTCGATGGCTTCGATCCGGCTATACATCGCATTGGTCATGTCGCGCAGCGCGCCGGACAGATGTCCGATTTCGTCGCGACGGCGGGTAAAATCGGGGATTTCCACGCGCGACCGGATGCGGCGCCGCACACTTTCCGCGGCGTCGGCGAGCCGGCGGACCGGTTCGGCGATGGTACCGGCCAAAAGGATCGACAGCACGACCATCACACCGGTGGCGACCAAAAAGACTTTCAGGATCGCAAGCCTTTCGGCTTCGACCATGTCGTCGATGTCCGCGCCCTGGGTGGAAAGCATCAGCGCGCCGCGTACGGCGCGGAAGCGCTGCACTGGCACCGCTACGGAAACGATGACATCGCCGCGATCGTCGATGCGGACCATGCTCGCATTCTGGCCGTTCAAGGCCTGGCCTACTTCAGGGTAGCCACGGCCGTTCGCGGGCCCGAGTTCTCGATAGAGCGGTAGGTCGCCACGCCCCAACCAGCGGCGCGCGGCAATGAAAATGCGTTCGAAGAAACCCGGCTTTTCAGCGTTGGGTGCCGGCAAATCGAAGCGCAAGACATCGCCACGGCCAAACAAACTGCGACTGTCAACCAAAAGAACGCCGTCACGATCGTAAATGCGCGCCCGCGTCTTGGTCGGTGAGACCAATCGGCGCAGCACGGGCGCCACCCGCTCGGGATTGATCGGAAAATCAAAACCGTAAAGCGCGTCCTCTGAAGGACCGTAGCTTTCGCCGGGATGCAGTTCGAGCAATTTATCCGGGTCGATCGTAATCGACGAGTCTGTCTCGACTGTCGCCGAGGCAGCGATGGCGCCGGCGATGATCTGACCTTGCACCAAAAGGCTCTGCACCCGCGCATCGATCAAACCGGCGCGAAATTGGGAAAGAAACGTGATGCCGATCGACAGCGCGAGCAAGCCGGCAACGTTGAGAAATACGATGCGCCGCGTGAGGCTCGAGAAGCTCTGAACGATAAAGAATTGCCAGACACGCAGCAGCAAGCTGCCAATCCGGGCAAAGCCATAACGGCCGCGAGTGGCGTCGCGCTCGTCGAGCGCCGCCTCTATTTGAGCGTCAGCCGGGGTCGGTGCGTTGGTGTCGTTACCGGCCCCTGCGCTTTCTACGGTTCGATCGAGCACGTCGTCTGCCGGGGTTTCGATCAGCCTGCATCCCGCCGATCGGCGGGGTGCGCAAACGCCATTAATAGCGCACGTCGGTGGCCGCCGTCAGGGCCATTCCGGGCGCAAATTCCGGTCGCGCACAAACGGCGACCCGGCGTCCTGGAGCGTTAATCTTCTTTGAAACGATAGCCGACGCCATAAAGCGTCTCGATCATATCGAATTCGACGTCGCTTGCCTTGAATTTCTTGCGCAAGCGCTTGATGTGACTGTCGATCGTGCGGTCGTCGACATACACTTGGTCATCGTAGGCCGCGTCCATTAACGCGTTGCGGCTTTTCACCACGCCGGGGCGGCTCGCCAGGGCCTGCAGGATGAGAAACTCGGTTACCGTGAGGGTGACCGGCTCGTTCTTCCAAGTACAGGTGTGACGTTCGGGATCCATGCGCAGAAGGCCGCGCTCTAATACCTTGCTGTCGGTTTCTTTCGGCGCCGTCCCATCCTTCGGTGATGCGCGTCGCAGCACCGCTTTGACCCGCTCGACCAGAAGTCGCTGCGAAAATGGTTTGCGGATAAAATCATCGGCCCCCATCTTCAGGCCGAACAATTCGTCGATTTCTTCGTCTTTGGAGGTGAGGAAAATCACCGGCACGTCGGATTTTTGTCGCAGCCGGCGCAGCGTTTCCATACCGTCCATGCGCGGCATTTTGATATCGAGAATGGCAAGATCGGGTGGCGCGGACTTGAAGCCGTCCAGTGCCGAAGCACCGTCCGTGTAGGTGGTGATACGGTATCCCTCGGCCTCAAGCGCGATTGATACCGAGGTCAGGATGTTGCGGTCGTCATCGACGAGGGCGATGGTCGGCATGGCGGCCTTCTACAATCAGTCGGCCGCAAGCGTTAACAGCCCCGGCCCCGTAAGCCTTTGAAGACTCATGTAGGGGCGGAAGTGTGACGAGACAAGGCGAAATCGGGGCAATTGCTGGAGCGAGCGCGGAACGGAAGAGGTGACATGGACCAATCGCCAAAGGCTCCGGCGTTACCCGGCGTTATGCCCGATCGCTTGCCGGAACGAGCTCCCGCAGTCGAATTCGACGCGAAATCCATTGCCAAAACACTGTTACGCGCGACGCGGGCGGGAACGCTCGCGACAATCGACCGCAATACCGGTCATCCCTTCGCATCATTGGTTAACGTCGCGACCGACGCCGACGGCTCGCCCTTAATTTTGGTTTCTCGGCTTTCGACTCATACAGCGAACCTCGAACACGACGGCCGCGCTTCGCTTCTTCTGGTAACCAACGGTCGCGGCGACCCGCTCGCTCATCCACGGTTGACCGTGCTCGGGACATTCGCGCCGATTGCCCGTTCGGCGGAAGCCGAGCCGCGGATCCGCAGGCGCTTTCTCGCGCGTCATCCCAAGTCCGAGCTTTACGCAGGCTTCGCCGATTTTTCGTTCTGGCGAATGCACCTCGTCTCCGCGCATCTCAACGCCGGCTTTGCTCGCGCCGTCGACCTCAAAGGAGAGGACATCACAACGGATCTTTCCGGTGCGGAAGGACTGCTCGCGGCTGAAGCGGGAGCGGTCGCGCACATGAACGATGACCATGGCGACGCCATCCGGCTTTATGCGACCAAGCTTCTCGGCGCCGAGGAGGGTTCGTGGCGGCTGACCGGACTTGATCCCGATGGGCTTGACCTTGCGCTCGGCGATGCGACTTTGCGCTTGCCGTTCTCGGAGCGTGTCACCAGCGCGGAGTCGTTGCGGAAAACGGTCGTCGCGCTGGCCGCGACCGCGCGGTCGGCTTAAGCCGCCAAGCCCGCAGCGAAAAGTTTTAACTGTGCAATCCTTTCGCATTGCAGCGCGGAACAGAGGGGCTTAACTCGCCAGTTAGGGTTGCGATGGGCTCTGCCTTGGCACATGCTAAGATGGTGATATAGAAAGCGCGCCGGATGCTCCGGGTGGGCAGCCGGATACAATTAGCTTTCGGCGAGCTGGACGGATTGCGGAGGTAAGCGTGAAGGAAATCGGTCTGCGCAATCGCGCTCACGGGGTCGAAAAATTCGGCCTCAAAGATCTCGCAGCCGTTCATTGGAATTTACCCGACACCGCCCTCGTCGAACACGCCATCGCCAATGGCGAAGGCTTTCTGGTCGAAGGCGGCGCGTTTTGTGCCGAGACCGGGGTGCACACCGGCCGTAGCCCGAAAGACAAGTTCGTCGTTGCCGACGCTCAGACCGAGAAGTCGGTGTGGTGGGAAAAAAACGGCCGGCTTTCCGCCGAGAAATTTCAGCTGCTGTTTGACGACTTCATCGCTCACGCCAAAGGCAAGACATTATTCGCCCAAGATCTTTACGGCGGCGCCGACCCTCGCTATCGGATCAAGACGCGCGTCTATAACGAGCTCGCTTGGCATTCCATGTTCATTCGCGCGCTTTTGATCCGGCCGGAGCGCGCCGAGCTGTCGCATTACGTGCCCGACTTCACCATCCTGTCGTTGCCGTCATTCAAGGCCGATCCGAAGCGCCACGGTGTGCGCAGCGAAACCATCATCGCACTGGACTTCAGCAGACGCATTATCCTGATCGGCGGCACGTCGTATGCCGGCGAAATGAAGAAATCCGTATTCACCACGCTCAACTACTATTTGCCGGCCGAGAGCGTGATGCCGATGCACTGCTCCGCCAATGTGGGATCCGGCGGCGACGTTGCTCTGTTCTTCGGCCTTTCCGGCACCGGCAAGACGACGTTATCGGCGGATTCCAACCGCACTCTCATCGGCGACGACGAACACGGTTGGGGTCCGCAGGGCGTATTCAATTTCGAGGGCGGCTGCTACGCCAAATGCATCCGGCTTTCCGCGGAAGCCGAGCCGGAAATTTATGCCACCACCAAGCGCTTCGGCACGGTTCTGGAAAATGTGGTGTTCGATTCGGACACCCGCATTTGCGATTTCGACGACGAATCGAAGACGGAAAACACCCGCGCCGCTTATCCGCTCGACTTTATCCCCAACGCTTCGCGCACCGGCCGCGCCGGAATGCCAAAGAACATTGTGCTGCTGACGGCCGACGCCTTCGGTGTCATGCCGCCAATCGCCAAGTTAACGCCCGCGCAGGCGATGTATCATTTCCTCTCCGGCTATACCGCCAAGGTCGCGGGCACTGAAAAAGGCCTGGTCGGCGTACAGCCCGAATTCTCTACCTGTTTCGGCGCGCCGTTCCTGCCTCGGCATCCCTCAGTTTACGGCAATCTCTTGCGCGAGCTCATCAGCGCCCACGATGTCGATTGCTGGCTGGTCAATACTGGCTGGACCGGCGGCATTTACGGCGTCGGGCGGCGTATGCCGATTAAAGTCACCCGCACGCTCTTGACTGCGGCCCTTGATGGCTCGCTCAAGAATGTGAAATTCCGGACCGATCCGTATTTCGGGTTCTCTGTGCCGACGCAGCTGCCGGGAGTGGAACCGCATTTGCTCTATCCGCAAAAGACCTGGCAGAACAAACTCGAATTCGACCAGACCGCGCGCAAGCTGGTCGCCATGTTCCAGAAGAACTTCGTGCAGTTCGAAGATTACGTCGAAGCCGACGTGCGCGCCGCCGCGCCGGAAGTGCGCCTCGCCGCCGAATAGGAACTAGCGCCAGGCTTGCCACGGCGTTTCCGGCACCGGCGTCAGCGGCGCTTCTCCGCGTGACCAAGCGAGTAGATTATCGACCAGGAGTTGGTCCATTTTCTCGCGGGTATAAACTGATGCCGAGCCGAGATGCGGCAACAACACCGCGTTTTCGAGCGCCAGCAATTCTGCCGGCACCTCCGGCTCATTGACGAACACATCGAGGCCGGCAGCAAAAATCTTGCGCTGCTTGAGCGCTTCGATCAAAGCGGCCTCATCGACGACCGAACCGCGTGCGACGTTGACCAAAATCCCGTCGGGGCCGAGCGCTTCAAGTACTTTGGCGTCGATCATATTTCGCGTCGCCGCCCCTCCGGGCACGATGACGACCAAGGTATCGACCGCTTTCGCCATGTCGATCAGCTGCGGATAGTGTGGGTAGGGGAGGTCGGCGCGCGGCTGGCGGGTGTGATAGACGATCGGTACGCCGAAAGCTTCGAGCCGGCGCGCGATGGCTTGTCCGATGCGTCCCATGCCCACCAAGCCGACGGTCCGATTGCGCAACGTCGCTCGGCTCAACGGATAGTTGGCCTTCGGCCATTTGCCGGCGCGCAAATACCGCTCGGCCTGCGGCAGTTCACGCACGGTGCAAATAAGAAGGCCGACGGCAGTATCGGCGACCTCCTCGGTTAGTACATCGGGCGTGTTGGTAACGACCGCGCCGTGCTGCGCTGCTGCTGCGGCGTCGATGTGGTCGTAGCCGACGCCGAAGCTGGCGATGATTTCGAGATTGGGCAGGCGCGCGTACAAGGCCGCGTTGATCGGTTCTACCGGGGCACTGACGGCCATTGCGGGCACGTCGGCGACCGACTTCCAGAACGCCTCGCGATCAGTCGCCGCTCCGAGCTGATGCACGGTGAAGTCCGCCAAACCTTTGGCGAGGACCGGACGGAGCGGCCCGATCAACAGGAGGTTCATTGGCCTTGGCGACACAGCGGCTCCTTAAACGCGTTCACCTGCTTCAGATAACAAACGGAATGAGCGACTGCACCTCGGCGCGATAGCGCGCGTATTGCTCGCCGAATGTTTCGCTCATGAACCATTCTTCCGTTTTGAACTTCAGCACGAAGCCTGCCGTAATCAAGGCAAAGGCAATAAGACCGCGCCATTCGCCAATGGCAACCGCCGTACCGAGGATTGCCAGAAGCAGCCCGCTGTAAATCGGGTGGCGGACAAGAGCATAAGGGCCGGATGAGTTCGTGATCCTGCTTAACGGTGACAATGCCGCTCCAATTGCGGCCGAGATGGCGGCGCGCCCAAACGGCCAGGGTCAGCCCGGCGGCGAGCATGACAAGACCGATCCAGTAAAACGCCATCGATAACGGCAGAAAGCGTTCAGAGAGCCACGGCAGCGGTTGCCGCTCGAACGCCAGCAAAAGCGCACCGATCGCGAGCAGGCCACGGTTGAGGAGCAGCGAACCGACGGGCTCCCGGCGTTGCGTTCTTTTGACGTTGAGCGCTGCAAAAAACCAATAGGCGAGCCACCCCAGCCACAGAATGGCGAATGGCACGCCAAGGACCGAAGAGAGCACGCGAGCTCCGAATGCTACACCAGCATGGTGACTGGCGTTTCCAACAGCGCCTTGATCGCAGCCAAAAGCTGGGCGCCGAGCGCGCCATCGACGACGCGGTGATCGCAGGACAGTGTCGCGGTGAGCATGCTCGCAAAGGCAACGCCGCCATCCGGGCGCTCAATCGCCTGCCGCCGCGACGCGCCAACGGCGAGGATGGTCGCCTGCGGCGGGTTGATGATGGCGGCAAACTCGCGGACGCCGTACATGCCGAGATTGGAAATTGCCGATGAGCCCCCTTGATATTCCGCGGGCTTCAGCTTTTTGTCCCGCGCACGTGCCACCAGGTCTTTCATTTCGGCGGAGA
>Ga0209006_10002011_pt1 | contig 18438 bp, 17 predicted proteins | sample JacPin_JW_Ref_O2_FD_188567 | JGI IMG/M metagenome (GOLD analysis project Ga0209006, IMG submission 188567) | Forest soil microbial communities from Algoma, Ontario, Canada - Jack Pine, Ontario site 1_JW_Ref_O2 (SPAdes) (version 2) | ecosystem: Environmental > Terrestrial > Soil > Boreal...
CAGCCAGGCGTTCGACGCAGGAAAGCTGGGAGTGGATCGCCTCGGGGGCTACGCCATGGTTGGAGAGGCTCCCACGTATTACCTGACGCAGGGTGGCACACCACTTGCCGGTTCGGGACTCGCAAACAAGTCATTTCACCGCGAGGGTTTCGTAGGACAGTTTTACTTTGGCCAGCATTTCGATCTGCAAGTTGTGACGCAGCATGGCTGGGATAACGCGTGGTTCGGACAAGGCTACGGCGACCTGATCGGCGGAACGGTCGCCGGCAACAACGTGCCGGGAACGGCCCTTCCGGCCGGTTCCCAGGCGCCCTCGTGGAATGGCGTCCTCGTCGAACCTCATTACGTCTACAGCCCGCAGTTGACCTTCATCGGGCGTTACGAGACGATTCGAATGTCTCGTCAGGCCACGCCTGGCACTGCTTCTAACTTGGGCAACATTTCCACCTACACTTTAGGATTTCGTTATAACCCCTTCATGACAAGCCGGGCGGGCTTTGCCTGGCACAACGAGTACAACTGGTTGCATCAGGACGGGACCGGTCCGATCATTGGCCTGAATACGAGCAATATCAATACCAGCGAACTGCTGACAGGATTTGACTTTGACTTTTAACGAGAATAAGCCCGCGGGCGGAGTTTGCTCGCTTGGAATTCGTATTGAGGATGCCCATGAATAGCTTGAAGAGAGTGCATTTTTTCAGCGTGATTCTCAATTTCGTTCTCGCAGCCGGCATCAGCGTGGCTAGGGCGCAGGACGCGCCAGACGTGGGTCCCCATCCGCCCGAACCGTTGAAGGCGATGGAAAGCCACATTGGCAATGTGACCGGCCATTCCCGAGACGCCAAGTTGGACTATCGGAGATATTGCGCGGGCTGTCACGGCGACCTGGGTGACGGCAATGGGGAGAATGCGGTTTGGCTGGATCCCAAGCCGCGCGACTTCACCATGGCGACGTTCAAGTGCCGTTCGACCGTGACCGGCATGCTACCCACCGACCAAGATCTCTTCAACACCATCGCCCGTGGCCTGACCAACTCCAACATGCCAATCTGGAATACCTTCACCAAGCAGCAACGCGCGGACCTGGTGGCATACATCAAGACCTTCTCGCCGCGATGGGAAAAAGAGAAGCCCGGCGATCCGATCAAGATTCCGACTGAACCGCCGGTGACGATTGAGAGCATTGCTCATGGCAAAGCTCTGTACACAAAACTGGAGTGCTGGAAGTGTCACGGCCCGCAAGGAAAAGGGGACGGGCCATCGGCTGCAACTCTCACCGATAGCAAGGATCAGCCCATCCGGCCGTATAACTTCACGGCGGGCGGGGACGACTCCCGTTTCAAGTGCGGGTCGACGAATGCGGATATCTACAAGATCTTTATCACTGGGGTGGATGGAACTCCGATGCCGTCGTTCGCGGATGTGATTCAGCCCAACGACGCGTGGGATCTGGTTCATTTCCTGCGCACGTTGCAGGTGAAACGTCATAGCAAAGAGAACGAGGTATTGAAGGCGGCGGGTGGAAAAATTCCTCCCTACAACGAGACCCCATCCACTCCCCCGGCAAGCCCGAATAATTCAGCAGCGCCAGCCAGTCCGTCTGAGAATAGAACTGCGGGTGGCGGAAACTAGAACCGATTTCTACCCAGGAGGTAAGACAATGCGTACGAGTAAGTTCGGCGTTGCGGTGCTGATTGCGACGCTCTGTCCAGCGCTGATGTTTGGCGGCACGATCAGTGGCAAAGTGACCTATACCGGCACTCCGGTCAAACAAAAGCCGATCGACATGTCGAAGGAGCCGAGTTGCGCCAAGCAGCACAACCCTCCGATAACAACCGAGACAGTGGTGACCGGTTCGAACAACACGCTGGAGAACGTCGTTGTCTACATTTCGGCAGGGGCGGACGACGCCAATGCCCCGGCGCAGGCTGTGACCTTTACTCAGAAGGGCTGTCAGTACACCCCGCACGTCATCGCGTTGCATACCGGCCAAGAACTGCAGGTTGTGAACGCAGACCAGACATCGCATAACATCCATCCGCTGGCCAAAGTAAACCGCGAGTGGAATAAGTCTCAGCCACCGGGCTCGCCAAATATTCAAGAGAAGTTCGACCAGCCGGAATTCATTTCGGTGAAGTGCAATATTCACCCATGGATGCACGGCTGGTTTGCGGTTCTAAAGACAAACCATGTCTCGATCAGCAAAGATGACGGCGGTTTCTCGCTACCAAATCTTCCGGCGGGGAAGTATACGGTCACTGCCTGGCATGAAGATTACGGAACGCAGACGCAGGAAGTGACGATCACGGGGAACGAGACGAAGGCGATCGACTTCAGCTTTAAGGCGAAAGCATACTAAGCGGTTAATTCTTTCGCTCGTCTTCACATCAGAGGTCCGGGCATCCGGCCAGATTTGAGGGAACATGGGCGGCAAGCTATTCGCAGTGATTGTCATCGTGATTGCGTTGGCCTCGGCAGTTCCCATCATTAGCCATACGTTCTTGGGCGCCTCGGTGCGGCCGCCTGAGGATATTTCCACTCACGGATCGGACATTGACAAGCAACTCGATGAGACCATGATCGAGGCAGGCTTGTCTTTCCTCGCCGCTCAACTGGTGCTGGGCTTTTTCGTGTGGCGGTTCGGCGGGCGGAAGAACGGTCCGCTGAAGAATTTTCCAGGCGGCGCAAAATATCTTGTCATTGCGGCCGTTCTCTTTGTGGGCACGGAAGCGATTGCGCTGGGGGCCCTGGGCACGAAGGCTTGGGGGAAAGTCTTTTTCCAGCCTGCCTCGGCCGATGCGCTGCCGATTCAGGTTCAGGCAGGGCAGTTCGCGTTTTATTTCCGCTATGCAGGGCCCGATGGAAAGTTCGGGGTCATCCATCCGGAGAAGATCGACGAAGGCAACTCGAATTTCTTTGGGCTCGATCCGGAGAACGACGTTGCCGCGCGCGATGACATCCAGTCGGGCGAGTTTGTGATTCCGGTGAACAAAGAAATCCATCTGATGATGCACGCCAAGGACGTGGGGCATTCCTTCTACGTCAGGGAACTTCGCATTCAACAGGATTTTGTGCCTGGACTGGACCTTTCTCTTCACTTCACTGCCACCAAGGTCGGGAAGTACGAGATCGTGTGCACGCAGCTGTGCGGGCTCGGGCACTACAACATGAGAGGTTATCTGAACGTGATGTCGCAAGAGGATTTCGATAAGTGGTTAAAGTCTCAGTCCAACAGTTGAGCCATTTGAGTCGGCTTGAGCGCAGGCAAGAGACGGTTAGTGCCAACTCCATCGAGAGGTGAGGGGCAATGTCAGAGGCATCCGCACACGTAGTTCATCATGGACCGCCGACCACTTTTATCCGCAAGCATGTTTTCAGCCTTGATCATAAAGTGATCGGCAAGCAGTATTACGCGCTGGCCCTGGTCGCGGTCTTCACCGGCATGGTGCTTTCCTGGATCATGCGAATTCACCTGGTGTGGCCGAATGCGCCGATCCCCCTACTGGGAGCGCTCTCAAAAGCGGGCGCACCTGGCGGTATCGTGACGCCGGAATACTACCTCTCCCTCATGACGATGCACGGCACGCTGATGGTTTTTTTCGTGCTGACGAACGCTCCGTTCGCCGCGTTCGGGAACTACTTCCTGCCGATCCAGATTGGCGCGGAAGATATGGCCTTCCCCCGTTTCAACATGATGTCGTTCTGGACGACGTTCATCGCGTTCTGCATTCTGGTGGCTGCATTCTTCGTGCCGGATGGTCCGCCGATGGCTGGATGGACTTCATACGCTCCGCTCAGCGCTGTGGGCAAGGACGCAGGTCCTGGCGAAGGCCTTGGGCAAACGCTTTGGGGCTTGTCGATTTTCGTTTTCTGTATCGCCTCCTTGCTTGGTGCGTTGAACTTCATCGCCACTACGCTCGATCTGCGGACCAAGGGCATGACCCTGGCCCGGATGCCGATCGTCAGTTGGGCGTGGTTTATTACTTCGTGCATCGCGCTGCTAGCGTTTGCGGTGCTGATGCCAGCTTGCCTGCTACTGATTTTGGATCGCGTCGCGGGAACGAGCTTTTTCATTCCATCGGGTCTGAATATCAGCGACCATCTGCAACCGCATCAGGGTGGGTCTCCGCTGCTTTGGCAGCATCTGTTCTGGTTTTTCGGGCATCCCGAGGTGTACATCGCGATTCTGCCCGCGATCGGGATCGTCAGCCACATCCTGATCAACAGCATGCGCAAGCCGATGCTGAGCCACAAAGCGATCATCTACTGCATGATGGGCATCGGTTTCCTCAGCTACATGGTCTGGGGACATCACATGTTCCTCAGCGGAATGAACCCGTTCTCGGCACTTGTATTCTCGTTTCCGACGCTGATGATCACGATTCCGGCCACGATCATGACGTTGATCTGGCTGGGCAGTTTGTATGGTTCAAACCTGAGAATCAACGCAGCGTCGCTGTTCTCGCTCGGCTTCATCTCAATGTTCGTCAGCGGCGGCGTGAGCGGATTCTTTCTGGCTCAGCCGTCGATCGACATCTACCTGCACGCTACCTACTTTGTGGTGGGTCACTTCCACATGGTGATGGGCGTGGCCGCCATCTTTGGGGTCTTTGCCGGGACTTATTTCTGGTTCCCGAAGATGACCGGGCGGATGATGAATGAGAGGCTGGGCCGTCTGCATTTCTGGCTGACCTTCATCGGGACGTATTGCATCTTCATGCCGTTCCATTACCTGGGACTGGCCGGCAATGTGCGTCGGTACTCGGCGTTCACTGACGATTTTCTGGTTCCGCTGATCCCGATACACAAGTTCATTACCTATGCGGCGCTGTTCACCGGAGCCGCACAGCTGATCTTCATCTTTAACTTGATTTACAGCCACGCGAAGGGAGCGATTGCGCCGGCGAATCCCTGGGAGGCTACCTCGCTCGAGTGGTCGACGCCTTCGTCTCCGCCCCCGTTCGATAACTTCGGTGGCGTGCACCCTGTGGTTTACCACGATCCTTATCAGTACGGAGTCGAGAGCTCTACGGGCGATTACCTGATGCAGGCTTCACCGGAGCGGGCTGGAGAAACTCCGTAGACGTTAGAACAGCAAGTCGTCAGGGAACGAGAAACGGGGCATTATGGCAACGACACTTCCACCGCCGCGAATTGACATCGAACGCGAACCAGCTCCGCACAACGGAAACCGGGGCGGCCTGGGTGGGCTGGTGCCGGCAGACGGGGAACTGCGAGCGGTAAAAGATCCTCGTGGCGAACCAACCCGAACCGGAATATGGGTTGGGTTATCGGCAATTGCCATGATGTTCGCGGCCCTGACCAGCGCGCTGTACGTTCGCGAAGGCGCCGCTACCGACTGGCAGCCGATTACCCTTCCTCCCATCCTCTGGTTCAACACCTTGGCATTGATTGCCAGCAGCATTGCTCTGGAACTGGCGCGGCGGCGCGTTGCGGCATATATGCTGGGTCGTGAAACCAGCCGTTCCGCAGCTACATTGTGGCTCAACATCAGCTTGTTGCTCGGCGTCGTCTTCGTCGTGGGGCAGTACCTGGCATGGCTGAAGTTGAGGTCGCAGGGCTTGTATCTTCCCACGAATCCGAATAGCTCCTTCTTTTATGTCTTCACTGGGGTGCATGCTGTCCACGTATTGGGCGGCTTGGGAGGATTGACCAGGGTGGTCGTAAAGTTTCGCAGTCCAGCGAGATCCTTGCGGCGGAGCACGATTGACGCAACGTCGTATTACTGGCATTTCATGGGGTTGTTGTGGGTGTACCTGCTGTTTGTTTTGTGGATGAAGCTGTAACGCAAATCGACGGAGGCACTGTGAGCGAAGCCAATCTGAGCATGGAACATGGGGCGGGAGTGATGGAAGAACGCCCGTTTGCCATTCCTTCCAAAAAGCTGGTGATGTGGCTGTTCATCATCTCCGACGCGTGTACGTTCGGGGCAATGCTGTTTGCTTACGGCTACGTCCGGAATGCCGCACCTGACTGGCCGCATCACTTCGAGACAGCCAGCATCATCAACGTCGCCATTATGACTTTCATCCTGGTCACCAGCAGCCTGACCATGCTGATTGGGACGCGGGCTGCCCACGCCGGCGACAAGGCCCGTGCGATCCGCTTCACCTTTATTACGGTCGCCCTGGGGCTGGTGTTCGCTGCGCTTCACTTGCGCGAATGGGCGAGCATGATTCACGAAGGAGCGACACTGTTCCAGAATCCATGGGGAGCGCCTCTGTTTGGCGCCTCGTTCTTCGGAATTACTGGCTTGCACCTGGCGCACGTGATCAGCGGTGCAATCGCCTTGACGGTTGTCGCGCTCGGCTACAAGCGAGGGCGCTACAACGCCGACGATATCGAGATCTGGTCTTTGTACTGGCATTTTGTCGATCTGGTATGGATGTTTGTCGTTCCCATGGTTTACCTGTTGAATGTGGCGCAGTAGCACGCGAGCTTGAGGAGAATGTTATGAGCGCAGAAGGCAGCTTGAAGACCGACCTGACGGTATATGTGGGAATTCTTGTCCTGGCCGGAGTGCAGATCTTCATGGCATATCACAGCCCCGGGGTCGTCCGCATGTTGGTCATTGCGGCGATTCAGGCGTTTCTCGCAGTGATGTTCTTTATGCACCTGAGGGACGAGAAATCTACGCTCAAGCTGGCACTGATTCCCGCGACGCTGTTCGTGCTGGTCATGATGAATATGGTGTGGGCCGACAGTTTCCGGCTGATTCAGTTCCGGGCGTTTCCGAAGTGAGCGTTTAAGAAATCGAGGAGAACGCGTGGCTTACTTTCGAAAATTGCAGCTTACCCGCCGGGCAAAGATGGCACTCACTGGCGCCTTGGTCATAGCGGCGAACGCAGCATGCGCCGCGCAAAGCTGTGCCCTCTGCTACACCCAGGCGGCAGGAGCGGGACACCGCTTCATTCAGGGGCTACGTACCGGCATTCTGGTGTTGATCGTACCTCCGATGTTCATGTCGGTCGGAATCACCGTCCTGGCCTACAAGAAACGCAACCGGACGAATGAAAAGAGGGAATCAGAGAAGTCGGAGAATGACTGGTAAACAGTGTCTCGTAGCCAATGAGTGTTTGGATGTGGCTCCTCTCCGTGCGTTCTGTTCTCGCATTCTCGGACTCGACCTCTAAAAACATCGCTGGCGTATCCCCTCTCGCGTGGCATAATCTTCGGCAAAGTCACTCCATCAGGTGCCAAACGATGCGTCCAGTCCTGGTTGCTGTTCTTTGCTTTTGTCTATTCCTAGCTGTCCTGCCATGCTGGGGAGCAACCGCTCCCAGTGCCAAATCGCTGCAGATTTACTTCATCGACGTCGAAGGCGGGCAGGCGACTCTCGTGGTAAGCCCTTCGGGAGAGTCGCTGCTAATCGACACCGGATGGCCGGGATACGAAGGCCGCGACGCCGATCGAATCCGGGCTGCTGCGAACCAAGCGGGCCTCAAACGGCTCGATTATGTCCTGATCACCCACTACCATCGCGACCATGTTGGGGGCGTTCCGCAGTTGGTAGACGGGATCAAGGTCGGCACTTTCGTCGACCACGGACCGAATCTGGAAGATTCCGAAGTGACGCGCACGGATTTTGCTGCCTACGAGAAGGCAATCGCAGGGCATGCCCATGTCGTCGTGAAGCCGGGATGGGGGCTGCCGATCAAGGGCATCGAAGTCCATGTGGTCAGCGCGGCCGGCGATCACATTACGAGTCCGTTGCCGGGGGCTGGAGAAGCGAATCCGTATTGCGGTTCCGAACCTGCCGCTTCCACAGACACTACCGAGAATGCCCGTTCCGTAGGAGTTTTAATCACCTACGGGCAGTTCCATTTTCTCGACCTCGGAGACCTGACCAAGAAGAAGGAGATTGAACTAGCCTGTCCCAATAATCTTCTGGGCAAAGTGGACCTTTTTCTGGTCACGCATCATGGGGCAGACCTTTCGAATTCAAAGGCCCTGGTTTGGGCGCTCCATCCTCGGGTGGCCGTGATCGACAATGGGCCGCGCAAGGGATCGAGCCCGGCGGCGTGGCAGATCGTCCACGATTCTCCCGGCCTGGAGGATTTATGGCAGCTTCATTACGCTGAGGAATCAGACAAGGAGCACAACGTTGCCGAGGATCGCATTGCAAACGTCAAAGAGAACTGCGAGGGAAAGTCCATCAAAGTGACTGCGGAGTCAGACGGCGCTTTCACGATCACGAACTCGCGGAATGGCGTCCAGAAGGCTTACTCCAAGAAATAGCTGCTGCAACGAATGCAAAGGCAAGTGCCCTGCATCCAAGCGGCAACTGCCGGCGCTACGGTTAGAATGTCCACCGATGATCGTGATTGTGATGGGAGTCGTCGGAGCCGGAAAGACTACGGTCGGGCGGTTGCTGGCCGAGCAACTCGGTTGGAGATTCGCCGATGCGGACGACTTTCATCCGCCGTCGAATGTGGAGAAGATTCGGCACGGAATCGCGCTCAGCGACGACGACCGGCAGCCGTGGCTGGAGCGTCTTCGTGCCTCGATCACCGATTGGATCGCCGCGGGTCACAATGTCGTTCTGGCGTGCTCCGCCCTGAAGAGTAGCTACCGGCAGGAACTTGAGGTGGGGCCTGAAGTCCGGTTTGCGTACCTGAGGGGAAGTGCCGACCTGATCGCAGGGCGGCTGCGTGCGCGACAAGGACACTTTGCCGGGGAGCAGATTCTGGCCAGTCAGTTAGCTGATCTGGAAGAGCCGGACCGAGCGGTGATCGTTGATATCGCAGCAACACCACAACAAATCGTGGCTGAGATTCGGAAGAAGCTCAGCTTGGCGTAGAATCTTCGCACCACAGAACCGCTCTACGAACGACCTGGAACTTACCCTTGGAAGCTGTCACTGACCGCCTGGAATCCGCCGTCGTATCCCGACTCATGTGGCGGCTGATGCCGTTTCTGTTTCTCCTCTACATCGTTGCCTACCTGGACCGAATTAACATGAGCTTTGCCGTGCTGCAGATGCGCGGGCAACTCGGTCTGAGTGAGCGCATGATTGGGCGCGCTGGAGGCATGTTTTTTGCAGGCTACTTTTTTTTTCAACTTCCCAGCAATCTGGTGCTGGAAAAGTTTGGCGTCCGTCGTTGGATTTCGGGCTTGATGATCACATGGGGGGTGATTTCATGCCTGATGATCTTCATCCGCGGGCCGATCAGCTTTTACGGGATGCGTTTCCTGCTGGGCGCTGCCGAGGCCGGATTCTTTCCCGGCATGATCCTTTATATGAAGCGCTGGTTCCCGGCCAACGCGCGGGCTCGCGCTGTGGCGTGGTTCATGACGGCGAATCCCATTGCAGGTATCGTCGGCAGTCCCGTTTCCGGAGCATTACTGGGACTCAGCGGTAAGGGGCTTTCGGGCTGGCAATGGATGTTTCTTGTGGAAGGACTGCCAGCAATCATTCTCGGAGTGACAGTGTATTGGGCCTTGTCGGATAGCCCGAAAGAGGCTGTCTGGCTAAAGGGTGAGGAGCGGGCATGGCTGCTGGAAAGGCTGGCGATTGAACATGAAGCAGAGTCGGCCCTCAAAATGGAGAATCTGTTGAGGGTCCTCATTAGCCCTAGAGTCTGGATGCTATCGCTCGTGTATTTCGGAGTGTCCACGACGATGTACGGAGTCACTTTGTGGCTGCCTAGCCTCATCAGCCAGCTGTCGGGGCTCGGCTCCTTCATGACCAGCCTGGTGGCAACGATTCCATTTGCAGCGACAACGTTGGCGATGGTTCTGGTCGGAATGCACTCGGATCGAACCAGTGAGCGGCGGTGGCACACGGCGGTTCCCGCGTTCTGCGGGGCGTTAGCGTTGCTGGCCGCCGCCTACGGAAGCGTCCCGGCGCTCGTGATTGCAGGAATCGGACTCGGCATGGCGGGTGCCGAAGCAATGGTCGGACCCTTCTGGGCGATGGCGACTTCCCGTATCCGGGGACTTTCGGCAGCCGCGGGGATCGCAGTCATTAACTCGCTGGCAAATCTTGGAGGGTACTTTGGTCCCGATATTATCGGATTCTTTCGGAAAGTGAATGGCGGGTTTCGCGGAGGACTGCTGGCAATCGGGGCGACCCTGGCTCTGAGCGGCGCAGTCGCATTGATCGTAGGGCGGGAGCACTCTCGTCAGAGAACGGAATCTCTGTAAGGCCAAGATCCGCGGAGGTCAGTTTGTCGTATGTTATTGTTCGTCGCGTCCGAGGGAAATCTTTAGTCAAAATGCAGTGAATGCACCGCTTCTGCTTCGCTCCATAGCGTCAATTGTTTACAATGGGAACTTCGCCTGACCGCCAGCTCTCCTTGTAGAGGAACGAACAGCAATTTTGGAACCGACAAACCACAATTCCAGTGCCGGCCCCACCGTCTACTGGCGGGTGGAGGGCAGCCTGCTTGACCTGACCGTGGTCAGGCCGGTGGCGTTCTTTACCTGGAATGCCCAGACATTCGCCGAGCGATTTCGGCGGCGCGGGCTGATCTTTCTGATGGCCCTGTTGCGTCCGTTCCTTTATTCCACGAACCGAAAGTTCGCCACTCGTGCGGTCCACACCGTCCTGAGAGGGGTAACTCGGGACCGGCTTGATCTGCTCGGGGAAGAGTTTTTTCTGTACAAGTTAAAGCCGCGGCTGAAAGTGCGCGGGGTGCAGAAGGTGCAGGAGTTGGTGCAGGCAGGAGCGGAAGTCGTGCTGGTCAGCCAGGGGTTAGAGCACGTGATGCGACCGCTGGCTCAGCACTTAGGGGTGAAGCGCATTATTGCCAACCGCCTGGAGTTTCGCGACGGAATGGCGACGGGCCGGTTGCTCCAGCCGGTGATTCGGCCTCGGGGCGCATTCGCACGCATTCGGGAGGAGAATCCAGACGGCCGGCGGGCTCCGAAGACTCTGGCGCGGCAACTCAATATTTCCCTGGAAGACCTGCGGGCGGCCGTGATTTCCGCTGAACGGCCGAGTGTGGCACCGAGGCGACCCGTCGTACATTTTGAGGGGCAGAGACAGCTGCAAGATTTTTCTGTTCGCCAGGCATTCTCAGGGAAGCACGTGATGCTCATCGGAGTGACCGGATTTATTGGCAAAGTGTGGCTGGCGAATACGCTTCTGGACTTGCCGGAAGTGAAGAGGATTTACCTGCTGATCCGGCGGCAGAAGTCGAATCCAGCCGAGCGTCGCTTCGAGAAGATGGTGGAGGAGTCGCCCGTTTTCGATCCTTTATTTGAGCGGCATGCAGACCGGCTGCCTGATTTTCTAAGAGACAAGATCGAGGTCGTCGAAGGGGACGTCACCCAGCCGGGACTGGGGCTTAACGCCGAGAGTGCGCGCTGTTTGCAGAAGAATCTGGACCTCATTATTAATAGCTCGGGTCTGACCGATTTTAATCCTGATCTACGCGACGCGCTCGCAACCAACACCGACGCGGCGGCGAACATCCTCGAGTTCGTAAGGACGTCGGACCATGCCGGACTTCTGCATCTATCAACCTGCTACGTCGCGGGGGAGCAGGATGGGCGGGTCAGCGAAAAACTGACTCCGAACTACAATCCGCGGGGGTTGCCGGGTTTTGACGCCGAGCGGGAGTGGCGCTCCCTCCAGGAATTTGTGAAGCAGGCTGAGGTGAAGGCCGAGAGCGACGAAGTCACATCGGAACTGCGTACGCAGGCAAGGTCCAAGGAACATGCAGCGAAAGACCTGCACGGTGCGGCGCTCGAGAATCAGATCCGCAAGAACCGGGTCCGCTGGCTGAAAACGTACCTTACGGATGCGGGTACGCGACGCGCGAAAGAACTGGGGTGGCCGAATACTTACACCCTGACCAAGAGTCTGGCAGAGTCGCTGATCGCGAAGCATGGGGCCGGACTTCCAGTTGCGGTGGTGCGTCCCGCGATTGTCGAAACTTCGGTAGCGAAACCTTTCATGGGTTGGAATGAGGGCATCAATACTTCTGCGTCGCTGTCCTATCTGCTGGGAACGTATTTCCGGCAGTTGCCCTCAAATAAGAGTAAGCGGCTCGACATCGTTCCCGTGGACGCCGTGTGTAACGGAATGACCCTGATCGCCGCTGCTGTTATGGAACGCAGGCATGACGCGATGTACCAACTCGCGACATCGGTGACCAATCCCTGCGACATGGGAAGATCGATTGAGTTGACCTCTCTGGCGCACCGCAAGCATTACCGCGCACAAGAAGGGCTGGAATCATGGCTGCGGCTGCGTTTCGATGCGATTCCCGTTTCTAAGACGCGCTACAATCGCATGTCGGCTCCGGCGCAGAAGGCGATTGTGAAGTCCATTCAACGCATCATGTCGCCGTTGCCGCTGAAGAAGGCGCCGCTGGTGAAAACGGAACGCAGCCTGGAGCGCCTGGAAAAACTGATTGAGCTTTTCGAACCCTTCATCCTGTTGAACGAGCACGATTTTGCTGCCGAGAATATCGAAAAGCTTTCCTACGCCCTCGTCCCCGAGGAGCAGGATATTTTCAGTTACGACACCTGCTCTCTGGATTGGTGGGAATACTGGATTAATATCCACATTCCAGCCCTGCGTCGCTGGACATATCCCCTGATTGAAGGAAGGCCCCTCGAAGCACGGCCTCCTCGCAACTTTCAACTTGCGCCCGCTAACGGAGATGCCGTGAAGACTGGGACCGACGGAGCCACGTGGCGATATTCCTGACCGGATCGACCGGATACATCGGCGCGCACGTTGCCGCCAACCTGCTGGATGGACACCAGGCCGCTTTGAACGTGCTGGTGCGTGCGCGTGATCCGCAGGAAGCGCAGTTGCGACTGTGGCGAGCGATGCAATTGCATTTGGACTTCCCGCGCTTCTTTGAGTACTTGCAAACCAAGGTACGGATTTTCTGCGGGGACCTCACCGCTTCTGGTTTTGGCCTGGGCCGCGATGAATACGACCGCCTGGTGCACACCACAGATTCAGTGATCCACTGCGCAGCGTCGTTGAATCGCAAGTCCGAGAAGAGCTGCCTGAACGTGAACTTGCGCGGCACTCTTGAAGTGCTTACTCTGGCGCGACACGCCGAGCACTACCACGGCCTGCGACGCTTCAGCGAGGTCAGCACGGTAGCGGTGGCAGGCAAGCGCAGCAACGAAGTGGTTACCGAGGATCGCTCCATCGAATGGGATCGTTCGGACTACGATCCGTACGCGCGCACGAAAAAATTCTGTGAGCACATGACGCGGGTGCTTCTCCCAGATACTCCCAAGATGGTCTTCCGGCCGAGCATCGTGCTGGGCGACAGCCGTCACGCGGCGACAACGCAGTTCGACATGGTCAAGGCGTTCGTATTTCTGGCTGGGCTACCAGTGTTGCCGTTTCGTTCCACCGACAAGATCGACATTGTGAACGTGGATTTTGTCGCCGACGCGATTGCGACCTTGCACCAGAAAGAACAGCCGCTGTACGACACCTATCATCTTTCTTCGGGAACGGGATCGCAGACATTCCGCGAGTTGACGACGGCTCTGGCTGCCGCACAGCAAAAGCGCAGTCCCGTATTCCTTCCTTTTGCGGAGAAGCCGTTTGCCGGTTCGGTCAACTTCCTCTCGAACCGCAAGGGATCAATGGCTTACGGAGCTTCGCTTCTGAAGGTGTTCATGCCCTATCTGGTGTGGAACACAGTGTTTGATAACACCCGAGTAACTTCCGAGTTGGGGCGAAGGCCCGTTCCGTTTTCGCAGTACAGCTTTCCACTGCTGAAGTTCAGCCGCGAGAGCAACTTTGAATACAACTATGAGCCCTGGCCCGCGGCTCGCGGAGGGTCCGCGGCATGATGGACTTCGTGTTGGAGGCGTGGGTCAGCAGCAACATTGAGCGCGCGAAAACCAGATGGATGCTCGGCGGCGGCCAGGCTTGGCACCCCGGTGAGAAATTGAAACTGCTTTTCGCGGGATACAACGGCACCCGCAATATGGGATCGGACGTGCGTGTCGACGAAATGCTGCGCCAGATCCGTCACATCCTGGGCGCGGAGCGAGTCGAATTCAGCGTGATGAGTCAGAACTTCGAGTTCTCGAAGGGGTACTTCGAGGACACAAAGCAGGTGCATCTTCCGGATATTTTCCCGCCATTTTTGTCCGACGAGGTTCCCAAGCACCATGGCGTAGTGGCGTGCGAGGGCTCCATGTTCAAGAGCAAGTTCGCGAATGCTCTGACGACCATGATGATCGGATCGCTGGGTATCGCCGCAGTGGAGAACAAACTTTCCGTCGGATATGGCGCCGAAGCGGGGTACATGGATCCTCTGGTCGCCAAGATGTGCGGCCGCTACTGCAAGAATTCTCTGGTCATTACACGCAACGAAGAATCGCGCACGGTGTTGCGCGAGTTGGGCGTACCCACCGAACTGGGGACGGACACAGCCTGGACATTTGAGCCCAATCCTGCGGAATTTGGACAGAGCGTTTTGCGGCAGGTGGGATGGGACGGGCGCACTCCCGTTTTGGTCGTTTGCCCGATCAATCCGTTCGAGTGGCCGGTGAAGGCTTCGGTGGCCAAAGCAGCACTGCGCAGTCTGACGGGTGCCTACAAGAAGAGTCACTATCGCGGACCATACTTCCACAACTCGGGTCCGGCCGCCGACCGCGCGTACGAGCATTACCTGACTTCGATTGCCAACGCGGTGGATGCGTTCCGCAAGCAGCGCAGGGTATTCGTCATTCTGGCGGCGACCGAGCGTTTGGATGCGCGGCCGGCGAACCGCATATCGGACAAACTCGGGGGAGTACCGGTTGTGACCTCTGATCAGTACAACATGTATGAACTGGTCAGCATTCTCCGCGCTTGCCACATGATGGCTTCGTCGCGCTATCACGGCATCGTGACGTCCATGCCGGCGCTCGTTCCCTCAGCCGGGATCACCATGGATGAGCGCATTCGCAATCTGATGCGGGAACGCGGGCATCCCGAACTGCTTATGAATGTCGATGATCCGGACCTTGAGCAGAAACTGCTGGCAGCGCTCGAGATTCTAGCCACGCAGGGCGAGCGCATCGCCGACGGCATTGCGCGTACGGTGGTGAAGAACTTGAAAGTGATGGCGCGGATGGGCGTTTTCTTCGAGGAAGAAGTTCAGCGACGGTATCCCGAATTCCCGACGCGCACGGGCGAATGGAGTTGGGAAGACTATCTTCCGCCCATGAATGCCTCGTTGCACCAGTTAGTGGCGGCTTACAGCTGAATTTGCCGCGTTCCGGTTGAAAACATGCCTTTTGTCGGGGAAATATTTTCGCAACTCAAAACGGCCTCTGATGTTAAGGTCCTTCTCGAAATCCGCGACGGCCAGATCACAGGAGTGACGGGTGGCGAACTTCTCGAGTTGATCCGTAAGGCGCGGACCTTTCTCGCGGCGAAGGGACTGAAGAAAGGCGAACGCTGCGGAATACTTGCGGCGAACAGCATCCGCTGGATGGCGCTCGATCTCGCGGCAATGGCCGAGGGGCTCATTGTCGTTCCGTTGTATTTCCGTCAAGCACCGGCGGAGTTGGTCGCGATGATGAAAGACAGCACACCGTCTCTGGTCTGCTGTGGCGAAGCGGCTTTGTGCAACGGAATTCAGCAGAACTGGTCCGCAGCGCCGCCGCACTTTCTCTTTGACGAAATCTTTGCAGGCGTGGAAGGAACCGTTTTGGACCGGCCGCAGGTGCGGGACGAGGATCCTGTAACGATTATTTACACGTCGGGCACTTCGGGCGAAGCGAAAGGCGTCGTGCTAACCGCGGCAAACGTCGGCTTCATGCTGGGCTGTACCTCGCCACGGCTCGACGCGTTAATGGGAGGACGGTCGGGGCAGGATCGTATCTTCCACTATCTGCCGCTCAGTTTTTGCGCTTCGTGGATCGCGACTCTGACTTTTCTCTTACGTGGGAGCCTGGTGACTCTAAACACCGATCTGACGAAACTTCCGACCGACATGCCGGCAACGGCGCCCGATTACTTTCTGAATGTGCCGCAGTTGCTCGAGCGTATGCGGCGCGGCGTGGATGAACAGATCGCACAAAAGGGCGGCGTAGCGCATGCGATCTACTCGCGCGCCAAGGCTGCCTGGCTACGGAAGAAAGAACAGAAATCGCAACTCGGAGATGCGGTTTGGTTAGGGATAGCGACCAGCGTAGTCTTTCCCGCCATCCGCAAGAAAATGGTGGGTGGGAACCTGAAAGCCCTGATCTGCGGGTCGGCGCCGCTCATTCCCGAGACTCAGGACTACTTCGCCATGCTCGGTATTGCTGTGCTGCAGGTCTATGGACTGACGGAAACAACCGGCATCTGTACCATGGACGATCCGAACCATGTCGCACCCGGACGAGTGGGGCCGGCGATCCCCGGCATTGAGATGAGGCTCAGCGACAGCGACGAGATCATCGTGCGAGGGCCGAACGTGTTTCCCGGATACTGGAACCGGCCGCAGCAGACCGCCGAAGTACTGCGCGATGGGTGGTTTCGCACCGGCGATCAAGGGGAGATGGATGGTTCTGGCAACTGGCGGATTGTGGGCCGGATCAAAAACCTGATTGTCCTCGGCTCCGGCCATAAGATTGCGCCCGAAACAATCGAGGAAGAGATCGCTCGGAATCTTCCAGGCGCCCAGCAGGTGGTCGTGGTAGGAAATGGCCGCGGGTACCTTTCGGCGATTGTCACGGGAAATGTGAGCGGGGAACAGGTGCAGGCGGCGCTGGATGCGGTCAACCCCGATCTCCCGCATTACAAACAGGTGCGGGCCTTCCATCTGCAGCAGGAGCCCTTTTCCATTGATAATGGGATGCTGACCGCCAATGGAAAATTGAAGCGCGACTTAATCTCGGCGCGCATGAAGAACGAAATTGAGGACATGTATCGGGTGAAGCAGGCGGTGTAGTTTGGAAGTCGCGGAAGGGACCGTATTGAGCGTAGAGCAATTCAAAGGGCAAGCGCTGTCGTGGCAGATTCAGGGCGGAGTCATCGAAGTGTCTCTCCACCGCGAGCCTTGCAACGAACTGGGTTCGCTGTCGCTGCTCGAATTGGAGAAATTCGCGTCTGCGCTCGACGACCTAGAGGAAGACGCGCACGCGTTGATCTTATCGAGCGAGTTGAAGTGTGGCTTCTGCGCTGGCGCTGATCTACGCGAGCTTTATGAGCGGTCGCTGTCGATGGGCAAGACCGAAGCCGCTCGGGGCGTCCGCGATTTTCTGGAGCGGATTCATCACGTGTTAAACCGGATCGACGCAGCGCCGCTGACCACGATTGCTGCCGTCCACGGCGTGACATTCGGCGGAGGGTTTGAACTCGCCCTGGTCTGCGATTTGATCATCGCCGATAAGATGGCCCGTTTTTGCTTTCCCGAACTCAGGCTGGGACTCATTCCCGGTTTCGGCGGAATTCCGCGCTTGAAGCGGGATTTGGGGAATGCGGTGGTACGTGATCTGTTGTTGACGGGCCGCAGCTTCAACGCCACAAAGGCTCAGCAGATTGGATTGGTCAGCCAGGTCGTAGCGGAAGGGGAATCGTTGCGTGCGGCACGTGCCACGGCAGCCCAGATGGGAAAGTTCGACCGGCAAACTGCAATCGCGGCGAAGCAATTTATCAAGCCGATTCCGGCAGTAGAGTTGCAGAAGGAAATCGATATCTTTTGCGAGTTGTTTTCGCGGTCGGCGGTACAAGCCGGCTTGAAGAAATTTGTCGAGAGCACGGACGCGCGGCCCTATTTGCCTTAAGGACTGAGTGTCAGGAGTTTCATAAGAGTTTGGAGCCACATATATGCAAACAGCAGAGCAGACCCTGGAAGAGATCCTTACGCTAGCCGCAGCGCATTTCAAGGTGCAGCGGGAAAAGCTCTCACCCGATGCCGATTTTTTTAAGGCGCTCGGTATCGACAGCCTGCAGACTCTCGATTTACTGACGCGGCTGGAGAATCACTTCCACGTCGAACTCCCGGATTACGAATTGCAAGGCGTGACCGACTTCCGCACGCTGGCGGGTAAGATTCAAGCGCGGCTATAACGAAGCTTTACCCAGTGCGAGACGAAGGCAACCGTCTCGACTGCCTTCATGTCTTGAAGTCAGAGCCGAAGATTCGGCAGGTCAATGCTAACGTAATCCTGCTCTCATAGGATAAGCGTAATCGCCTTTATCAACGCTGTCCTCAAGGTGTAGGATTTCCCCGTCCTGCTAAAATGCGACTTCCCGGTGCAAATGACCACGATTCGAAATTTCGCAACAATGCATCGTCTGACCCTGGAGGGCAACGCGAGGGTGTTGGGCAAGGGTGGGTCCAGGATCTCTGGGAGACGTGGCTATATCTTTGAACCGACCGATGAGCCGGGAAACCTTTGTGCGGTGCTCAGAACAACAGGTTTTGCTGAAAAGTGGAGAACGAGAATCCGTCTCCTGGTTAGCGGCTGCAGGGCCAAAGACTTTCCAAAATCGGCGAGGTT
>Ga0209006_10002012_pt1 | contig 18436 bp, 22 predicted proteins | sample JacPin_JW_Ref_O2_FD_188567 | JGI IMG/M metagenome (GOLD analysis project Ga0209006, IMG submission 188567) | Forest soil microbial communities from Algoma, Ontario, Canada - Jack Pine, Ontario site 1_JW_Ref_O2 (SPAdes) (version 2) | ecosystem: Environmental > Terrestrial > Soil > Boreal...
TGTTAGCATATTGTTTGATGGTAAGGCAAGATACTTACATGGCCACTCGGAATGATATATGCCGACACCAGCATGACCCGCCATTCTCTTCGTTCGTTCTGTTTACAGACACAATATAATATTGTTCATATCTCTGATGGTTCTTCCTCTTCCGTGTCGTCATCGTCGTCCTCATCTGTCGTATCGCCATCTTCGTCGTCCATGTCTTCCATATTCGCGTCAAGATCAGGGGCCGAGTCGTTCTCTCCCTCATCTACCACAGATGTCGGTCCACCCGAACGCCCTGACTCTGAGCCCTCCGACTCATCCGCCTGTTCCAGATGGCAACTGTAAGATACTGAAGATAATAAGTGAAAATTTTACCCCTACATCATTCTTCTCTTCTTGCTGTGTCACTAATCGGCCGATTGGTATTGACGAATTATATCCTTTAGTCCGGATAAACAAGTTCTGCATAACGCGAGGGTCACTTTATGCAAGTTGAGAGTAAGTATTGCGTTACTGACGATATCTTCTACCTCATTCTCCTCGTCGCTCAGGTCATCCATCTCGCGTTGCAAGTCGCGTCTGGCATTTAAGCGACCATATGCCCGGCGCTTCGGTAGTGGGGTTGGATGTGGCTGTGGAGGCTGGGGAAGCAAACGAGGAAAGATGGGCTGTCGTGGAATTACCGTGGGTGTAATGACTGACATTGAGAGGACGAGGTTACTTGCAGTCACGGGTTTTGCCGAGCCTCTTCATTTCATGAATTCGTCAAATTATTTACTTTCTGTCGATGCGTTGACTAAAAACGTCCACAATGCCTCCGAATCCTTGTAGTCGTGGTGTACGATAGTCACTAACCACCTTTCATCGCGCACGCCTTCCAATAGCTTCCGCTCTTGTGAACCTGGCCTATATGATGTTGCCCATCCTGACCATATCGAGAAAGCTTCGTCCTATGTGATCTGTTCTGAAACTGAAAGCTGGAAAGGTACAAATGCTGACCTTCCAAGAGAGGAAAGACTCTTGTTCAATGATAGTTGACCGAACGATCTCTTGTCCAGGAAACACTCCCCACGTCACCGTGTCTTTGACCTCCCCAGTGACATTACTTCGGAAATCACCCTGGATATAGTGGATTTTGAGCCACAGAACATACGTCACAGGAAGCGGGACCCACCTGGTAATTCCCTGCAAAATAATGTACCCATCCGTTCCCTTGCGCTTCAATCATCGTCCCAATGTTCTCCATGTCGCCTTTCTCCGCAAAAAACTCCACGAATGCTTTCTGATATACGTAACCACCTAATGGGCCCCACCCTACTACATGATCCGATGAACTGGCACCATCAACAGCAGGTTGAGAGCCAACAGTCCACCATCCAAGGTTTGTTAATCGTTCAAGATGCGGAAGAATCGTGAGAGATTCAGGCGACAAAGCTATAGGTGAAAAAGGTGTAGTAGCTACATCTGAATGAAGGTGTCGGAGGAAAACTTCAGTGAGATCATCCAATGTCCTAGGGTTGCCCCATTTAGTAAACGCTTCGGTGCCCTGCCAGGCGGTGAGAATATAGTATCATTAGAGTAAGGATATATCAAGGAAGTAGAGACATACGGAGATACTTGGGCCGCCCCAAGGGCCTTGAATGCCAAAAGCAGGACTCGTAAAGTCGCCAAAACGGCCGTTTGGAAAGTCATCCCATGTTGCATTATTCCGTTCAACGTGGCCATCGCCATCAACGACTGGAGTGTGGAATGAACGAGCAGCAGTGTCCGTAGCAGTGCCTGGCGTAATGACAAGGGCGGAGTCAGGCGGGGGAGCGTGAATGATAGGCCCAGGTGTCTCCTTGAACCGATGATCAAATTTAGGGTAGAATAAGCTGCTCAAAAATAAAGGCCATACAGCAATGAGCTGGTTTTGCACGGGTGGTGCCAATGCGGTCCACTGGAGAGATTCCAGTATCCGCTGAACGCTCTTTTCAAGATTCAAGGTGCAGAAATGGACACCTCTGACACCTCCTTCCACGGTTATCTTACGAATCATCTCGACAGCAAGGGTAACACCAAAATCCTTAACATTCTGGTCGTCGTGCTGGCATGTACAATGGGTGGGTTGCAAAATTGGAGAAAAGGATAATGATCGACTCACGCATATTGGTTGAAGGATGGATAGAAGGGACGGCGGGACACGTGTGCCACAGAGTTTTGTTAGTCGAAGAAAGGAAGAATATGTTTGTATCGGCATGATACCAGGGATAATGGGCACGTCAATACCTGGGCTGGTAAGTCGACCCGCAAGATTCAGACCATTAGGGTTAACTGACCTTTCTGTCTGACTTTCTTGATCCATCTTAAGAAGCCGTCAACATCGTAAAACAATTGTGTAACGATGAAATCCGCTCCAGCATCAATCTTGGCCTTCAAGTGTGTGATCTCACCGTCCTCGTCAGTGCTGTGGTCAGCGTGTCCATCGGGATATGCTGGAAAACAGGAGTGAGGTTATGTGAACGCGAAGTAGCATCTAAACAGGTAACCTGCCACGCCAATGCAAAACCAGGAAGAAAACTCGGGGGATGAACGGATGTACGTCACCAAGTCTATTCCGTGGGTGAAACGCGAATCAGTTGGAATCCAGTACTCTTCCCCTCTCGGAGGATCTACATGCTGTATGTTTGTCTAAACCCAACAATATGACGAGATGCACGCACCTCCTCGCAATGCAAGTATATTTTGAATTCCACAACCCATCGCAGCCTATAGAAAATGCGTTATTTACATACATCAAACAGGCACGCTAGAAAGACGAATACCCTCAAGGCGTCATCCACCATGCCTTTCTCCATATTAGTGCATGTCAAGTGTAGGATTGTTTCAATTCCATATTCTGCCTGAGTTAGCGCTGCAAGTTCAAGGCTACGATCCTTTGTTGAACCTCCTGCTCCCCACGATATACTGATCGCAAGAGGATTCAATACCGAAAGTCGGGAAATACGAGAGGTGAGGTTCTCGAAACCCTGACGAAACGGTGAATCGGTTCATAAGGACACAGAATAAAATTACCTGGTCAGTTCTTGGAGGAAAGAACTCGAAAGTATAGAAAGGACGCAAAGATTCGTAGGTCGCTAATTTATCTGTGAGCTTCATGGTTGAGTTGGAGCTAGGCCGTTTAAGGCAGGTAATTCCCAGGCAAGCTTCACCCAAAATCCTTTTTAGAGACTGCAATACCAGGTTATATCCTCATTATGAGCACGCCAACGACGCCGGTCACAGCAGATTTCTCGTCTTCTCCACCGAAGAGAACCAAAATCGTGTTGCTAGGAGACCAAAGTGTTGGAAAGACCAGCCTCATCACAAGGTATGTATTGCGGACACGGGTCGTTGGAGTCCCATTGCCTGATCACTCCAGGACAGATTTATGTACGATACATTTGACAATACATACCAGGCAACGATAGGCATTGATTTTTTGAGCAAGACGATGTACTTGGAAGACCGGACTGTTCGATTACAGCTCTGGGACACTGCTGGTCAGGTAAATGCACGTTCACCCATTAAGGACCAGCATGCTGACATATATGTTCGCCATTCGAAGGAGCGTTTTCGCTCTTTGATACCATCGTATATCCGGGATTCCTCTGTTGCTATTGTGGTGTTTGATATAACCAGTCAGTGCGGAGTTATCGTCTGTTATCTGTTTACTCATGCAGTGTGATATCAAGATCGGCAATCCTTCATGTCAACATCAAAATGGATTGACGACGTCCGTTCAGAAAGAGGGAACGATGTCATCATTGTCTTAGTGGGTAACAAGGCGGACCTGTCAGACAAACGGTGTCTATCTCTGTCGGTCTGCCATATTGGCTACATTGCTAAATATTCGTGTTTTGCAGACAAGTCACTCTGGAAGAAGCCACCGCACAAGCAACACAGCTGAATATCATGTTTATGGAGACGTCAGCCAAAGCTGGGCATAACGTCAAGAACCTGTTTAAGAAAATCGCTATGTCTTTACCAGGAATGGAGAGGGAAGCACAGGATGCCAACACCAGTGCGTTTTTTTCTCTTCATAATCCCGTTGCCGTTAATCGGGATGGCTGCAGAAATCGACGTCACAACACCAACAGCTGGAGAGATACCTGAAGCATCACAATGCAATTGTTGAGGCACCATCGCAGCCCCCATGCATGTCCTGGTATTATTTTTCGCCGCAATCGGATTTCATAAATAAGACAACCGCCTGCACAAGTTGCAAAAGTAACATGTATGATGACTACATGTGTAAGTGGACAACAGTTGTATTCTAGCCCCGGTTCATGGTATTCCCTTGACCTCTGGGGTGTTCGTCTGTATATCTTGCCCAATGCTCGTCCTTAAGCCTCTTCTCTTCCGCTTTCTCCTCGCCGAGAGCCGTCCCCTCCATCTCAGCGTCGAGAGCGAGCTGTTCGGAGGTGGTAGATTTTTCGACAGATTGTTTCCTGCATACCACCATTCAGACAGAAAAATTACAAGATGAAGAGCAGAAAGCTACCCTCCGTCAACAATGATGGTTCCCCTTCGACGTTCAATTCCGAGATATTCGTCTATTGACATTGTGGGCAAATTGTGACCTGGACCGAACACTTTAGCTTGAAGACGGGCACGGTCTGAGGCACCGGACGGAAGAAGGGTGAAAGTGCGAAGGGGCTTGACAGTGGGGACAAAGATCAGGATGATCTGAAGAGAGAAATCATGCGGCGCTTACCTTGCCGTTCTCGTCTAATAAAAGCTCTTTACCGTCTGAACTTCCATAGACCGGCGGGTCCAATCTCCACATATCTTCGGATTCTTTACCCTTTCCTCGTCTATCGTCAATGGGACATTGGGGTGGAGGAGTAGGCGCCACGCGCAGTAATTCCAGTTCTTGGTTCACGTTCTCAAGGCGTGAGTGTGTCTGAGCAAATGTCAATCGTAGCAACAGGAGGGTGGCTTCTCGGATGTTTTCTTCTGTGTCACTGTCGTCTTCGTTGTTAAACGAGCATTGTGGATTGGGCGGGAGAAGAAGTGAAATGAGATCGAAATCGGTGTGACACTCGCTCGTCGGGACTTGTCGACGGCGTTTTTGCACTACCTCATAGATAACTTAGTTGGATGGTAATGTGAAAATAGCGGGCGGCATACTTCAATCCTAGCACGAAGTTCTTTCTCCTTCTTATATTGCTTGATCTTCAAGTCTCTCCGCAACACTGGATCGCTTACGGACGATGCCCTCCTCTCCTGCAATGAATGCTCGACTTCTGGGATCATTCCAAAATTTTCAAGTTGGGATAAAAATCGGTGTAGATGTCTCTGGAGCGGTATTGAATATTTAATCAGGAATATGTGGGATTATACCCACTCGAAGATGTCCGAGAACCAAAAGCCGCTCGTCTCTACCAGTTGTGCGTACACGCCCTTGTACCTCCGCGTAGACATACGGCACGATCAGATAAATCAAATCCGTTGTTGAGATGTCTTCAAGTTGCTCATTTGGACTAAACAGTGAGAGGGCGGCGATTCGATCATTGAGCGTGGCCAAGTCTAACAATGTCGATTGTATCAAATCCTGCGGTAGATTAGGACCGTACTATGAATTGATTGATTGATATACCTGAGTCGCATCGTCGGTGGTTGGTAAGTTGGATGCCTTTGACGCGGAAGCAAGGGCGTTCGCGAAAAGGGTCGGCAATGGAAGGGTCAACGACATCGAATTGAATCGTCGTGGGAATGAATTATTAATAATGCTTTCCGTAACATGAAGCGCGCTGCAGAACTCGTTGAAGCAGGGACGACATTCAAAAGATCGAAAGCGTCAACATCGAGTGCTGGGTCAAATTGGTCCGACCCATTTGACCCAACACTGGAACAAAAGGCATCCGACCTTTGCAAGAGGGGGGCGCCGGATGGCGTCGGATACATCTCGGGGACGGTATTCATGATTTGGTCGATCACACAGAAAGCGCGTTTCAATGTGGAGACAGTTGAAAATCTTCGGAAATATCGTTTCGACATCGAGTTATCTGGTGCATGTTCGCGTTACTTCGGTCAACTACAGCTGCATCAACAAGACGTCTTCCAAATCGCACTCAAAGGCGTCTTTGTCGAGAGAATGAAGGATTCATCCAGCCCGGATTCACTTCCCATGGTTCTCAAATATCGGCATGGAGTTATCATTAAATTCATTCAAAGGAAACGGAAACCCTCAGAAAATGGACTGGTCGTCGACACGTGGCTCCGTAAGCACGCACTCTTATTTCGACTTCAAGCCACGAGATGCAGTCATAATTTATGTAAAATGTTAGGTGATAGCGATGTAGCGCGTTTATCAGAAGATGAATGGTTTTCCACCCCGATCAACCAACCACGAGACCCTTTCGTTTCCCCCAAGGACGACAACGGTGGTACAATCAACGCTCAGCCTAACGACACACCAATCACAAAAGAGCCTCCTCCTGTGGTTCCTCTTACCAAGAAGCAGGCCAAGAAGCTTAGGAAAAAACAACGTGCTCTAGAGGCAGTCCGTGGAATGCCTACGTTAGCCATTGCCGAGTCAATTGAAAATAACAGGGGTAACGCCCGAAAACTTATCGCGAGCGATAGGGAGGAGCCACCTCCGCATCGTGAGGGTATCCACCCCGTCTCATCTGATAAAACGACGACGGCAATCACTCCTGCTATGATCCCCTCAACACCGTTGCCGACGGCCATTGTCACTTCAAGTCGTACGGAAAATCGCGACCCTGCCCTCGAAATCGAAGCTGGGTTTTACGACCAGAACGTGAGTGCTAATTCAGAGTCGGCTGTATTGTCGCTGCTTCTTAACTAAATGAATCTGTGAAGGGCAACAAGTACTCTCCTCTCGGTAGCATAACAGCTGCGGGAACCTTTTTCAATGTAGTGGGATTGGTAAGATCCATCTCTTCACCGAAGAAAACAAAGTCAGATGGTAAGGATTGCCCGATGCTGGTCTATCCGCAATTCGTTGAATTGAGCCGTTAGATTGGAGTCTATCCATGACATTGATTGATCCGTCAAACTACGATGGTACATCCGAGCATGGCTTCACAATCAATTGCTTCACGTCTACATATAAACAGTGGCTTCCCTCGGCAAAGGATGGTGATGTCCTCATTCTGCGATGTGTAAAGGTGAGGCTACATCCTTGGATATGATCCCACCATGCGATTCCTTACGTGTTTAGGCTGTAATGTGGGGTGACAAGATCACTGGGGTTGGGTATAGGGATAAGCTACAGTGGGCTGTCTTCGACCCCAAGACAGGGCAAGCGCATCACGGTAACATCGGCAATGCACCTCGGTCGGAAGGTCTGGCCGAGGGTCATGGATATCCCTTTAGCCCATTCTGGAACGCCACGGAGGATGAGCTTGCGTATTGTTCGAAACTTGCAGGTTGGGAGAGTGCCATGTTGAAACTGAAACAGCAACAGCAACAGACTGGCGAGATCCATCCAGTTCCGGACAACTTCCCAACCCGCGGTGTTCGTCGAGTGCATCGACTAATATCAGACGCTTCTCCGGATATGCCCCCGAGTGGGTATTTCGATTGCACAGTAGAGGTAATGCTTGTGTATCCAACCCGATAAAGGATCTTGTGTGCTGACACTTGGTGCACAAGGTTCTGTACGGCCATCAGTACGATTGCTCCACATACAGCCTTTATGTTACGGATTATACATCAAATCCGCAAACGTCACCCGTCCAAGCCAAGTGGTGTCATCCTGGACTTGCGGACAGAGTCTTGAGGATTGAAATGTGGCCGCCGGCCAATGAACTTGCCAAGACTATGCTCGCAGGGGAATATTGGTCCATCTGCAACAACAGAATGAAGATTGATCGCGCCGGTTTTCTTGAAGGTACATTCTCGGCGAGCCACAAGGCCCGAAAATTGGACGAGAGCGAGGCAGAATTCTTTCCACATCTCAAGGGTCTGCTGCAGTGCGTATGGACTGCATTACAAATTCCTATCTCAAACGCTTCACCTCAGACGGAAGAAGGATTGGGAGAGCTCTTCTGCCCAGACCTCTCCTCAATTCAAGCATCTCCTTTTTGAAGACGTCAAGACAGATATCTTCTTCAATTGCACAGTCGAGGCATGTTGTGGTCCTGCTCGTGGTTTGTTTTGGCTGATATAATTGGAAGATTCTGCATGTATCCCTCAATAGAAGAGGGTTCACCCATTTGTACGTCACAGATTATACTGCTAGCCCCAATCTCCCCTCTGCACCGAACGAACCCTGGTCACGAGGTCTCGAAGGACGGGTAGCTAAAATCTCACTCTGGGACGGGCAAGTTAACATGGCCACGAGCATCGAACCATTTTCTTTTTATTCTATTCTAAAGTTGAGGATGAAGACGAACACCACCAGTCGATATTTTGACGGTCGTTTGGGAGGGGAAGAAAGGCTCATTCATAAGCTAAAATCTTCAAGTGTCGCAAATGAGCACCTAGCAGCCCTCATCCGGTAAGTTCCGCTGGCAGGATATCCCTAGGTGTTCATTTTTATGATCTCGCCTTCCCTAGGCGAAAGGAAGAGTGGAAGAAACGTATGAAGCACGTTGCTGCCCACCGTCCCGTAGACGAATCGGTCAACAACATTGCCCTGCTTACTTCTCTCAATCGAAATGATTACACCACCATCCGCGAGATACAGGAGTGCCAAGACCGCTCAAACCACTTTCGTATTCTTGCTCGAGTTGTGGATTTTTATCCGTTGCGATTACAGACCTGCGTAGGTTGCTCTCGTTGCCAAAAAGAGTACGTTGCGCCCAAGATGGACATGATTGAGCACTCATCTTTTCTAGTATCGATATGGCCAACAGAGGGTGTCTCACTTGCAAAGATGTCGGTCACTACACCTGCAAGTTATTCTTCTGGTTGGAAGACGAAGTCGGAGACCGCCTACGTGTTTCAGTTTCTAACCCAGAGGTAACCGCCCCGTACGCTTTGTTGGTTCAGAAACGTTAATGAATTTCGCAAGTCCACCATCCTGCGAGGCCTAAAACTTATAGATCTCCCAGCTGCTCTAAGGGAACTGTCTGAACGTTTGAAACCGATTATCGGCAATCTCAAGGAAGTGCACCAAGGGATTTCCGACAACGAAGTTATCCTTCCAGATACACCTTTGCTGGAATTTACCATTGAAAAAAGCTGGATGGTTCCCACTGATGGAGACTGGGCTTACAGGCTCATGGACCACCGCATTATAATAGCAGAATGACAAGATAGCATAATGACAAAATAGCACCTCTGTAGCATATTTCTTTGCAACGGACTGTACCTAATGTTTGCCACTTTCGTGGGTTAATTTATCTCGAGCTTCGTTCTCTTTGGTAATCCTAAGGAAACTCAAATGAGTAATGTTCGACAGATGTCTAGTATTGATTACCACCATCACGCTCTTCCGCTTTTTGATTTTCAGACGGAAATTTCCATTTGGGTCAGTGCGAGGGGTCAGTGCGAAGTCTGAACATAGAAACCGGAGGTGTTGACATACATTGTAGCCTTTTCCTTGTGTCGGGCGGATTTTTTTCGAAATGCTGATTATGTTCTTCTTTCACATGACGATGCGTTTCTGAAGATGAATATCAGGATTGAAGTCACTTTTCTCGGCGTCTTTCCGTACCATGGCGCGAGTGACCCCGTACTTGGATATCCTGGATCGCGCCCACCAATTCAGGTATTGGCTCATAGTCTAGGGAGCAATGCAATACTCAGATATCAGAAAGGTGGGGTTCGGGAGATTACGTGCCAGACCCGGGGAGCAACAATGGTTTTTGGTCGTCACATTCAGCTTTCATTCCAGGGTCCATGCGTTCAGCTGCCAGAATCAAATGCCATTAGACCAGTGGAGGCCAAATCCACCCTTTTGTTGAGGTTTGCCTACCTCGGTTGAGGTGATGCGACTGCAGTGATGCAAGGCTTGATAGATATTCATCACTTGGCTGATAGCCTGAGGCTATTATATTTGAGATACCTCACCAGAGAAGTGTATGTACTTACTGCTTGAAGCCGCGTTCTCTTGTTTCACAGAAACCGTGTCGTTTGGTTCTCTTTTCAAGGGTAGACTAGAAGATGAATGAGGAATTCGGGAAGCTAAACGGGATCGGTGAGCAGGCATGGGTTGGGACAATAGCATGCTGATATACCTTCTCCAGATTTGTGGTCTGGCGTTTCCAAATCTTCCTTCTTGGCTGCAGTTTCGGTCTTGATGATGGGCTTCAATTTCTCTTCCTCCTCGTTTTTCTCTTTCTCCTCATTTAATGGCTCCGGCTGATGAAACCATCGGATAGATTGTCAATCTCTCTGGAGCGAACAGGAGAGTACAAAAGGGCCACCTGCAGAACTGAAACTGGAATTGGCTCTGGCATAGATTTAGCCCATAAAGACAATGAAATCGGTTTTAGTGCGTAGGTTGGCGGCGGATATGGATGTATAACGGGAAATTCAGGAGGGGGAGCGTCTGGTATTGGGTAACCCTCACTCCAGCTGTCTGCGGTCAAGTTGTTGATTCAATCACCAGATCAGTATACAGATAGGATACTTACGATTGGAAGGGTCACCCTGGTTTCTGTAGTTATACTCAAATATATACGAAACGTTCTCGTTGTACCCCGGCGGTATAGCATGCGGCTTCAAGAATTCGGCCCATTTGTGAACTCCGAGATATGGTGAGACATCGATATGGTCGGGAAGTTGCACGATGATGGTGTCTTCCTACATCATCAAGGAAAAGTCAACAAGTCGCGGCATATAACATTAAAGTAATCAAGTAGAACCAACACTCCTTCTGGTGTAGATTACGTTGCATAGCACGTCATCTTGGGGGCCAGTCCAATTTGGCCCGCGCCCCATAAAGCGGAGCCATGCGCCGACATTATTGATGAAGCCATTGATATTTGGGCGACCAGCTGGCCATGGTTGGCCAATGACCAGGAACGTTGCGTGAGGATTCTTCAGATAGGGAGGTCCTTTTTTCACCATGAGAGTAAGAAACTGAGAGATCTAACCTTTGTCACTTGAATTAATTACTCACGAGCACAAAAGACGTTTATTGATCAGGGGTAAGCTTACGTTAGACAGTGGCTGGACAATGAAAAATTTTACAAGCCTCGTTTCCTCGCGGTGACAACCCATCTCGTCAAATAACCGGCCGTCAAGAGTGAACTCTCCCAATCTGTCAAAAACCTGTGCTCCAGCCAAAACTCCCTCCCAAACTGGTCAATAATCGAATTTCTTCGCTGCCGGTTGTCCTGGAGTCCTAATGCGACAGAATTCAGGATCTCCGCGTACTCGATAGACACGTTCTGCACCGATTCAATGATCAGTGGAGAAGGACCAGTGGTCGCTAGTCCGATGAAGTGATTAAGGGACATCATGAGTGGGTTTGATGTACGCCGAGACGATGAAGGGTGATCTCGTAAGCGAATATGTTTTCTAGGGAGGTATGGAAGGGCGCATAAAATGAATGGAGTATTGAAGTATGCCACAGACGGTCCGAGAGTTGTGAATTCGAAAGTGACAGAGGCGCAAGGTAGCAGAGAAAATTGCAGGTTACGGATGAAAGTCTTGAGATGACCGTGACGGAGGAAATCGAGGCATAAGACAGCCTCGCAATCAGTGGAAACGAGAGGTGGTGCAAAACAAGAGATGTTAAACTGTGATCCTTCCACGTTTTGAAAGACTAGTTTCGAGCCAGCGACATAGGTTCCGGTCTTGCGATGGCTAGAGATAGAATAGAGTTCTGTGGACGGTATCGAAATGCAAGACAGGAAATCATGCACCAAGCTTACTCACCCGACACGGGCATTACAGGCTACATAAAAGTGAGTCTAACTGGAGGAGATCAATAGAAGACTACATGCCTTCAGAGTGGGCAAATCAGATAGTAACAACCAACGCAGAACCGCGACCCGGGAGGCGGCTTCAATCTCCAGACGAAAAAAACACGCATCAACGCAGAGATGGTCACGAAGCAAGCCAGGTAGGTCAGTTTGTGGGTCTCTAAGCTCTATTTGACCACTGCATATGTCGTCCATAAGTTTAAACAACGGCAGGATGATGCTTTTGGGTTTCGAATAGCGTGCACGATGGACAAGAGCAAGGTAAAAAGGCGGCCAAATGGAACAGGTAGGCGTTAAGACAGTCAATAAAGCTTGAAAAGGGATATCTGCCTTTGAAGGGACCTTTTGTCCTCCATTGCAGCGAAAGAGAGACCAGAAGAGGGCGAGCAAAAGGAGTGAAAACACGGGTAGGAAGAAATAGCCACCAAGTTGATGATAACATTCACGTATACGCACGACCCAATGCCCAGAAACTGCCTTGGTGATCGCAGATGAAAGTACTCCATATAATTCCGGTGCTGATGGTGGACCTATGCTGTTTAACCAAAGCCTAAGCATGGCTGAAGCAGTACCACTGGTGGCGTTCATTGAATCACGGCGAAGATCACCCGCGCACGATAATCGATCGATAATACCGTCACCACCAAAACGTTGGAAATTTGCAAACATTTTCTCTGGCGCACTGCATTTCCTGTCCATAGGTGAGTAATTTCATTCGGGTAAACTCACACTGGCTCAGCTTTGCCACAGTTGGTGCCACTGACATTTGACCACTTCAAAAGACTCCACGCAAAGCTCTCATCTAGCCTATCCATTGTCTTGATGAAGCTCGATATCAGAAATATCCCATCCGAGGCCAGTCGATGGACCGTCAAAAGGGCAATCGCCGCTGTTCTGCACTCAAACGATTTCAGAACAAGTCCTGAGGCTGGCGAACGACCAACCAACTTTGACGTTTTGCTCAACGACAGTCCCATGGGTGGTGTCCGTAACAATGGAAGCGGCACTCTAACCCTGCCGACGTACGACATGGGCAGACAATTCGCCTATTTCGTACAAAAAAACCCAATCAAAATCGATGGCCAACAACTCAAATTCTACAAGACCGAAGAAAGAGTTCCACTGCACGTAGCGATGACATTGGAAAAAACACCATATATCAACCCCGATCAGGAAGAAAAACGACAGCAAAAGTTGTACGATCTAGAGGAGCAGTTACGTGTAGACGAAGTCCAGTTCGGTGTCTTTTATCGTTCATATCCCAAAGTTAAAAGTACCACGGCACCCCCACGCGCATTTTCGGTCGAATGTAAGCTCAATTTTGCTACTAAGAGTTTGGGCTGGCTACACTTCGATTATGACCATAAATTCATCCGCGTCGAGGTACTTATAGTTTTTTCTCTCCGTTTCCTTCTATTCTGTATACGCATTTCAGCTCGGTGATCGGATGACGGAACAAATCGGGAAAAGTATTCTTGTCCAATTTGCGACTATCTCGAAGATGGCCGTTGGCTATGACACAGGAAATCCTTGTCCGTCCATTTCACTTCGCCTTCTACTAAGGACACTCAGCATTTTTATAGTCATCATCTTCGACACCTTGACCCCTCCCGTTCTGGAAGAAATTGATTTCAACCGACCTATTACCGGAAATGACGCGGAAGACAGTAAGAGATGTCGACGTAGAATTGGATGGTTGCACCCCGATCATGCGATCGCTGCACCTTACGCCCACCAGCTTCGCATATTGCTCTACAATGACCGCAATGTCGACGTGGTGGACACGTTTACGAATCTCTGCGATGCCGCCGACCTCACTATTCCATTAAATTGCATGAAATCTCGAATATCGATCGATGCTAGTCGCAGAGAGTTTTTCACAAGGAAAAAGATGCATCAAGTCAGACTTTGGCTGAAGAAATTAAACTGGTCTGTCGCGTTTCAGCTCGAGGCAATGCTCTGTAGCGCTCGCCTGAACACGGATGAACTATTAGTGGATCTTTACCCGCTCATCAATCAGCTATGTCAGAACCATCCTCATACTGCTGGAAATGTCCTCCGCCTCTTCGGCCAGGCACTTGATGCTCGACTCCCACAAGAATCACCTGTTGAATGCTTCGAGAGAACCAGGGATCGCACAGCGAACGCTCCACGCACGCAACTCTATCCAGGATTCTTCTACTGTCATCATGTAACGTTCACCCCCACACGATTGATCCTCGAAGGGCCATATGCTACACAGTCCAATCGCGTCATTCGACGTTATGAAGGCTACGAAGAGCATTTTCTACGAGTGGACTTCCGAGAGGAGGACCGATTGCACTTTCATTGGACTCGAGAAGTTGACGCTACTTCCTTCCTCAATGAACGCGTAGGAGGCATTTTGAAGGGAGGTTTCGAAATTGCGGGGAGGCGATTCGAATTCTTAGCCTACTCTTCCTCAGCCTTGCGTCAACACGCCGTGTGGTTTATGCATCCATTCCAGGTTGGTAACACAAAAGTGGACTCCGCGTCGATAAGAAAGTCCCTAGGCGACTTTACTTTAGTTAGGAAGCAGCCATCCAAATACGCTGCTCGGATGGCGCAGGCGTTCACAGCTACAGATCCCTCTGTTACCATTCGACGAGATGAATGGGATGTGATTCCAGACATCAAGGAGTTCACGGACGGTGTGGGTACGATTTCCAAGGAGCTCAGCGACCGCATTTGGGATGCACTCTGTGCTTCCCGCGGCGACCGCCGCGGGCATACCATCAAACCATCCGTGGTGAGTGTACATCATTGCTCCTCCCCTCCTCGGCCCATCCCTGCACATGACAGTATCAAATTCGGTTTCTTGGTTTCAAAGGAGTGGTGGGCGTTGATGAACGCCTGGAAGGAAGTAAGATGCACTTGCGGCCTTCGATGAAAAAGTTCAAAACCAAGGAGGAAGATGACAATGCCGATGCCCCCATCGAGATCGCCCGAGCCTTTGAATACCCGAATGCCTCGTATCTCAATCGGTGCGTGTTCTACATTACGCCTTCGTTTGAGTAATTTACCCGATAATGGCTCAGGGCAATGATAATGATTTTAGAGGTGATATGGTTCCACTTGACCAGAATTAAGTACCTAGTGCCAATATTCTCATCATCAGGACCGAGGTGTTCGAACGGAGAGCTTTCTTGATCTGCAGCAAGCTGCCACTGCGGAGGCCCGAATGGTTGACGACTCCCTCGAACGGTTCCGCAACCTCTTGAGATGCCACAATTTGGGAAACAAGTTCGGTTTGAGTAGGATCATGGAACGCCTCGACATTCTTGGACTGGACTTGACCGATCACAATGGCTCGATGGTGATAAACAACCCATTCCTGGCCCAAACACGAAAAGTCGCGATGAATCACGTTTTGCGAGAACTTAAACATCGGGCTCGGATTCCAGTTCCGGAGAGTTACCAGTTAGTTGGCGTAGCAGATGAGGGACATGCATATATTGCGAAGGGTCTCAAGAATGTTTACACTCTTCCGTTCGGTAAGATATATGGTAAAGATTTCTTCCGCCTCCTTCGCCCAAATCTTTATTGAATCCGAAGGCTAGCGTGTATTCAGAACCCTGGTGACCCAGAACCGACCTGGCTTAAAGGTGTCTGTATGATTTCGAGGAATCCTGTCGTACATCCAGGGGATGGTGAAGCCATAAAATTTTCTGCGTAGTATTTCGTTTTGACAACGACCATAGTGCAGCGTGTTTTCGCTATCGGAAAACCACCAAAGGACCAAATCTGTTTATTCGGGCACATGAAAAATGTCGTGGTATTCTCGACAGAAGGTACGCCACATCTCACGACAGTGCTGTCAACAAAGGAACTAATTCTACTATAGGGAACCGCCCTTTGCCATCCTGTCTTGGCGGAGGTGACCTGGATGGGTGAGTCCTGACATAGATCAAGAGACTCGCAGGCTAATTATATCAGTGATACTTATGATATTGTTCTATATAAACCACTTCTACCTTCCGTTCATGTGGATCCCGGAACTTATGACACGGCTGGAGTTCGCGAACTTGACAGGGAGAGCGAAATTGAAGACATTTGTGATTTCATCGTCGAGTATATTTTATCAGATGTTTTGGTGCGGTTCATGCAAAACACATCGTCCATTACTGATAATAATGTTAGGGGCTACTTTCTGACCGGCATCTCATCATTGCAGGTATGTGAGGATATTCCTTTTCAATTCGAAGTCTTCTGAATGCCTTGTTGCTCGAAGATCAGTCCAAGGTATGATACTTTGTAATTTGATTGGTGGTCTGCTCGAATTCTTTTTAGCACGGCACAATGGATCGCGATTGTTTGACACTCGCTGCGTTATGCTCCCAGGCTGTTGATTATCCTAAAAACGGAGTAGCAGTAAACATTGACGAGAACCCACTTCCTAGTCTCCTCATTCGGTGCAAGCCTGATTGGCATGCAGCAGAGGCAACAATGCCTCGACAAACTGACTATTACATGTCAACCCGAGCGCTTGGGCATCTTTACCGCGCCATAGAAATCGAAGATCCCAGTATTATCCATCCCGCACAGGCACAGGAACATCTCACTGATGCAATCTCCGTCACGCTGATGCCTCTCGTCCAACGTCACGTGTTGGGACACCTTGACTCAGATAGTCATTCCTCTGAAATAAAGCCATTGTTCCAGAGGTATATCGACGAGTTGCAATATATATGTGCAACGTACGCGCTTAGGTCTACCGCCAAACTAGAAGAAGCAGAAGTTGTGATGGGCACAATCCTTGCGAAATGCAACCAACAGCGATGGCGGAAGGACAAAATTTACCGGATGCAGGAACATACCTCTGTACTTGTGCAAAGTATCAGGCATGACTTTGAGGGACATTGCGATCCGACCTCTTCGACGGAGCTGTCCCTTGCCCTTGAAAGAGCCTGGTGTGCTTGGGATTTCAGCCTACGCAAAAACGGAGAGTTTGGATCCAATAGCTTCGGGCTGATTGCTTTAGGGGTTATTTTGAACTTATTGGACAAGGTCGGGGAAATTGTTTGCAACGACGTGGTGGATATGTAACGTACGAATACTGTATGTACAGTTCAAAAAAATAAAGACACCAGCAGGATTTGAACCTGCGCCCTCAGAGAGGAACAGATAGTCAAACCAGTTCGAATCTGTCGCCGTAACCACTTGGCTATAGTGTCCTGTGGGAACTGCGAGAAGAAGCCCCCCATACGTTCGATTACAGTATCTAGTCTTGAGACGTTGTGAAATGCCTGGCAGCGACCATGAACTAGAATCAACTGATGGAGCCACGGTCCGGAACCAAGAATTCAGATGTTGGAAGTGCTTGGATTTATCAATGTCAGTGCATCCCTCCGAAGCGTAAATTGCTTCCGTTAGTCGGAGCTCAAAAGTGAGTTTGACTACTCTTCAAATATTTTCAGGGCAAGCATCAGCGATATCATCGACGATGCCAGTAGGTAACGGGACTGTAGTCATGGCTGCAGCCGATCGGATACACCTTTTCAGCCAATCCAGCCACTGTTGACTGCGGTCAGATGTTGCCGCCATGATGTTTATCAGTGAATTGGTATGGTATCACCGGTGAGCTACGCAATGCGTTGTAATTGTATCTGCATGTGTTACTAAAGTCTGCTCGGCTCATCGCCGACTTATTGCAGGGAAGTTCCTCTAAGCGCATCAGTTTGCCATCCTAACCTTCAAGTTAGTGAGGCCCACGCCATCACCGTACGCACTCACTGTTATCGAGAACATCGTAGTGCCCCAACGGTGCAAATCAATTCCGATATCCATGTTACATAACGGCGTGCATAAGACCACGGCCCATTAGTTCAGCAGCCGTTTTTCCGTCGGGCCTAAAGCCTCCCGTCTTACCCAACTCATCAGGTAACTTCCCAACGCATCAACGATTCACTTACTATTAACTTTGAGATGGACAAACCGATCAATATGATCGTTGAACCACATTGAACATTCTCAGTGTCGTAACCTGCGCTTTCCTAGATTTTATAAAATCTGTGAGTCCGCATTCCTGGCTTCCAGCTGTGCTCCCTCCCGTTACACTAACTCTTCGGTGCTGGTTACCGTAGAGCCTATTCTTCGCCAATTTTATTTAATATCTTGCTATCCTAACGACCTTTTACCACCACCTTCATTAACAACTCACAATCCCCTCTACAAGATGGTCCGATCGTCTTCAACCTTTCTCGTCGCCACTGTCGCATTCGGCGCGGCATCTACATTTGCTGCCCCCGTCGTGTGAGTTTCCCTTTGGCACTTCAACAATACTGTCTGAATACGAGTATGCAGAAACACCCCTACTAACTTGGGTGTCACCGCGCGCGAGTCCGAATCACACGAGCTTGCTGCACGTCAGTTCGGATTTTTGTCAGCCATCGGAGACATAGCCCAGGATACCGCCAAGAGTGGTGCCAAAGTTGCCGGGGGGGCCGGTCGCTCCAGGCTATCTATGGCCAAGGGCGAAGCCAAGACAGAGAAGAAGAATTTGAAGCACCAACAGCCAGTCGGGCAGGTTCTTATGGGCGGGTTTGCAACGCGTGACCTAG
>Ga0209006_10002013_pt1 | contig 18429 bp, 17 predicted proteins | sample JacPin_JW_Ref_O2_FD_188567 | JGI IMG/M metagenome (GOLD analysis project Ga0209006, IMG submission 188567) | Forest soil microbial communities from Algoma, Ontario, Canada - Jack Pine, Ontario site 1_JW_Ref_O2 (SPAdes) (version 2) | ecosystem: Environmental > Terrestrial > Soil > Boreal...
GCCGCATGTGGCGCGGCGGCAGTTGTTTTTTACCTCGGGCCACGAGGGCTATTACGGGCAGAACATGTTCGATGCGATGGAACTGGACGATGCTGAGTACCGGCTGAAGCCGATGAACTGCCCGGGGCACATTTTGATTTACAAGGATTCGCTGAAGTCGTATCGCGACCTGCCGGTGCGGCTGGGCGAGTTGGGCACGGTTTACCGGTACGAGCGTTCGGGCGTAATGCATGGACTGTTGCGGGTGCGCGGGTTTACGCAGGATGACTCGCATATCTTCTGCACGCCGGAGCAGGTTGAGGACGAGATTGGCAATTGTCTGGATTTCGCCCTGGACGTGCTGAAGGATTTTGGCTTTGAGAAATTTCAGACCGAACTTTCGACGTGGAATCCCGACGATCGCAAGAATTTTGTGGGCAGCGAAGAGCAATGGGTCAACGCCATTCAATCTCTTGAAAATGTGCTGAAGCGCAAGAATGTCAAGTACAAGACCATCCCTGGCGAAGCGGCGTTTTATGGGCCGAAGATCGATATCAAGCTGGTGGATGCGATTGGGCGATTGTGGCAGCTCTCGACGGTGCAGGTGGACTTCAACCTGCCGCAGCGCTTCGGCCTTGAGTACGTGGCTGAGGATGGGTCGCGCAAGCAGCCGGTGATGGTGCATCGCGCGCTGTTTGGTTCCGTGGAGCGGTTCTTCGGGGTGCTGCTGGAGCACTATGCGGGAGCGTTTCCGGTGTGGCTCTCGCCGGTGCAGGCGGTGATGATTCCGATCAGCGAGCGGCATGCGGGATATGCGAACAAAGTGGCGGATCAGCTTAAGGCGGTTGGCGTGCGAGTCAGTGTAGATGCGCGCAACGAGAAGATGAACGCGAAGATTCGCGAGCACGCGTTGCAGAAGGTGCCGTTTTTGCTGGTGGTGGGAGATAAGGAAGCCGAGGCGGGCAGGGTGAACGTGCGCACGCGGGGAGCGGAGAAGACCGCGGATATGAGCACTGGGGAGTTTGTGGAGAAGATTCGGAAGGTGATTGCGGAGAAGAGTCCGGCGCTGTAGGTTCGTAGTAAGCAAACGAACGTACCCTGAATGCAATGGCTCCGGGACCTACGAGTTCTCGATCAAGTCTGCGAGTTTGCGCCAACTCCTGGATATGCCCTTCCGCGCACCGCTTTTGTACCAGACAATCCCGGCCTGGCTGATATGCAACTCACCTAATTTTCCTTTCGTTTGCTCTTCCTTGGGGGTGTTTTTCCTTTGGGTGGTGTCTCGATTAACCACGATCTTGATGGCGTTGCCGGAGAGTTGTTTTTCCGGAATTGTAAAGGTCACGTCGTGCGCCATAGTTTTGTCACTCCAATGTGAAGTTGGTTAGACCAGCTTTCTTTTTGGTTTCCGAGAGTACCATATTTCCGTGCATTCCCTCGCCCAGCGCGCGCTTTCTCACATTCAACGGCAGGAGTTGCTGCGGACCGGGGATCGCGTCGGCGTAGCAGTCTCCGGCGGGATTGATTCGGTCGCGCTGTTGCGGCTGCTGCTGGAGTTGCGGGGCGAGTTGGGGATTGTCCTTCCTGTTGTTCACTTCAATCACAAGCTGCGCGGGGCGGAGTCGGATGCGGATCAGGATTTTGTTGCGGGATTGGCGCGTGAGTTTGGGTTGGAGTTTTTTTGCGATGGGGATGATACGGCGCGGTTTGCGGCGGAAGCGCATTTCAGCGTTGAGACGGCGGCGCGGGAGTTGCGGTATGGGTTCTTTCATCGGCTGTTGGGGGCAGGCGAACCTCAGGGGCTAAAGCTCTCGTCTTTATCCCCGTCGAGTGGCACGAGTGAACTCGTGCCCTTCCCGAACATCTCTTCGGCTGACGTTGATCCGCGCTTGAGCGACGTCTCCGTAAATTCTCTGAACACGATTTGCACCGGACACACGCTCGACGACCAGGCCGAGACTGTGCTCTTGCGTATTATTCGTGGCACGGGGCTGCGGGGACTGGGCGCGATTCATCCGCGATTGGTGGTCGAGGACGAGGCTGGGGAAACGCTGGGAGAGATCGTCCGGCCATTGTTGGGGTTTCGCCGGGTTGAGCTGGAGCGGTATCTTCGCGACCTCGGACAATCCTGGCGGGAGGATTCCAGCAACGCCGATCACAAATTCACCCGCAATCGAATTCGCCACGGAGTTATGCCTCTTCTGGAAAAAGAGTTCAATCCCTCGGTGGCGGAGAATCTGGCGGAACTGGCGGAGATTGCTCGCGGAGAAGAAGACTACTGGGACAATGAAGCGGCGGGGTGGATGGGCAGGACGATTCAATGGTCGGAACCGGAATGGGCAAACCAAGCTACCGATCGGCGGATCAAGGGATTGGTTCAGATTGGAGGCCCGCGCGATGAGGTCTCGCCTTGCGCTTCGGGCGACCCTGATCTCGAGTCGCGCATTGAGAACGCTCCCTGGCCGGTGGTGAATGGGTCGGTGAACCGGATGTGGCTTCTGGGAGAGCCGCTCGCGGTACAGCGAAGAGTGATCAAGGCGATGGGAGAGCATGTCCGCTTACCGCTGGAGTTCAAGCATGTGGAGGAAATTTTGCGTTTCGCGGCGGAGGAAGGCGAGCCGGAGAAAGAAATCTCGCTGCCACTGGGGTGGAAGATGGTACGCCATCCGGAGGAAATGGTATTGCTCACTCCAGACTTGCGGCAAAAAAATGACGATTTGGCTCCGACCGGGAACGAATACGAATACGACCTGCCGGTGCCGGGAAGCGTGAGTGTTCCCGAGGTACAAGCTGCATTCGAAACACGGCGACTTCCCTCTTCGTCAGGCGAGACGGCAAGCGGCTCGCAGATATTTCTCGATGCAGCAGCATTGCCGGGACCACTGCGAGTGAGAAACTGGCGTCCGGGCGACCGATTTTGGCCCGCCCATACAAAGGCTCCCAAGAAAATCAAGGAACTCTTGCAGGGACGGGCTGCGGAGGCCGCCGAGCGCAAGCTTTGGCCGGTGATCTTGAGCGGGGATGTAATTGTCTGGGTACGTGGATTTTTAACTCCCGCGGAATTTCAGGCGAAGGCGGGCCGCGAAGCTATTCTAATCACGGAGCGAACGTTTAGCGGACATTTGGCGAACCGCGGACGTAATATACAGAAGTAGAATGTTGATCGCACGGATTGGGAGGGCGCGTCATCCATGAATGCTTCGAGCATGAGTGGTTCGAGAGCCGAGCGACATCGCGAAGTAATTTCCAGCGACCAGATTCAAAAGCGGGTGAAGGAACTGGGGCGGCAGATATCTGACGACTACCAGGGCCGAACCATCCAGGCCTTGGCCGTGCTGGAAAACGCTTTTATGTTTCTGGCGGACCTGGTGCGCGTTCTGGAAGTGCCGGTGGTATGCCAGTTCATTAAGCCTAGGTACACACGGGCGCAAGCGGATGGGCACAGCGACGTCATGGAAATTTTCTTCAGCCATGAGCCCGACATCCGTGGGCAGGATATTCTGCTGGTTGAAGGGCTGGTGCATTCGGGAGTGACCAGCGAGTTTCTAATGAACGACTTGCGGGCGCGGGGAGCGGCGTCGGTAAAAATGGTGACTCTGCTCGACCGGCAATCAGCGCGCCGAGTAGCCTTGCAGCCGGATTATTTCGGTTTTCTCGTAGATGAAGCTTTTCTTGTTGGCTATGGACTGGGGGCGGTAGAGCAAACGGAACGAAATCTCCCCTACCTGGCAGCGACCTTACCCAGCCGGTGACCTAAGTTACGATTTTCCGCGCGGGCCTTTTTTGCGAGGAACAGGTAGAATAGTGGTCTCTAGAATTTCGCCGATCCAAAATGGATGGGCTGCATCTAATTAGCAGCGGAAGCCGGGACGGCAGAACGTCCGTTGCCGCCGGACCCAGGAGTCGTTTAGGTGAACTCAACCGTTAAAACCGTAGTTTTCTGGCTGGTGATTGCGATCTCAGCTCTCCTGTTGTGGCAGGTGATTCAGCAAGGCCGCAACAGTCAGAAAGACGCAGAAATCAACTTTAGTCAGTTCCTGGGCGACGTGGACCAGGGGAATGTTCACGAAGTCACCGTAGACGGCATGCAGGTCCGCGGCAAGTACCGTAACGGGTCCGCTTTCCATACCACCGCCCCGTCGAATTATCCCGACATGATTAAGACGCTCCGGGATAAGGGCGTGGTCATGAACTTCCGCGATGTTAACAGCGGAAGCTGGCCAACCTGGCTACTGAATCTTGCGCCGTTGGTTCTGCTTGCGGCTCTGTGGTTTTTCATGATCCGCCAGATGCAAACCGGCGGCAATAAGGCCCTGTCGTTCGGCAAGAGCCGGGCACGCCTGCTGTCGATGCAGCAGAAAAAAGTTACGTTCAAAGATGTCGCCGGAGTGGACGAGGCCAAGGAAGAACTGCGCGAGATTATTGAGTTCCTGCGCGAGGCGCAGAAGTTCCAGAAGCTGGGCGGGCGCATCCCCAAGGGCGTTTTGCTGGTCGGGCCTCCGGGAACGGGTAAGACGCTACTGGCGCGTGCGGTTGCCGGCGAAGCCAACGTTCCGTTTTTCTCGATCTCCGGTTCGGATTTCGTTGAGATGTTCGTTGGCGTAGGCGCCAGCCGGGTACGCGACCTGTTTGAGCAGGGCAAAAAGAACGCGCCCTGCATTATTTTCATTGACGAGATTGACGCGGTCGGGCGGCATCGCGGTGCCGGCCTGGGTGGCGGACACGACGAGCGCGAGCAGACTTTGAATCAACTGCTGGTTGAGATGGATGGCTTCGAGTCGAACGAAGGCGTCATCCTGATGGCCGCGACTAACCGGCCCGACGTGCTGGATCCGGCGCTGCTGCGTCCGGGGCGCTTTGACCGGCGCGTGGTGGTAAGTCGTCCCGATGTGCGCGGGCGGGAAGAAATTCTGCGAGTACACACACGCAAGATTCCTTTGGCGGAAGATGTCGATCTTTCCGTACTGGCTCGTGGCACACCAGGGTTCTCTGGAGCAGATCTGGCCAACATGGTCAACGAAGCGGCGTTGGCAGCGGCGAGGCAGAATCGCAAGGCCGTGCTGATGTACGACTTTGAAATTTCCAAAGACAAAGTTCTGATGGGCGTGGAACGCAAGTCGATGATTCTTTCGGATGCGGAAAAGAAAGTTACCGCATTTCACGAAGCGGGACACGCTTTGGTAGCGGCCAAACTGCCGAACTCCGACCCAGTCCATAAGGTGACGATTATCCCTCGTGGCATGGCGTTGGGCGTGACGATGCAATTGCCGGTCGACGATCGCCACAACTATACGAAAGAATATCTGGAGACGGATGTCGCCATTCTGATGGGCGGACGCATTGCGGAGGAGATGTTTCTCAGCCAGATGAGCACGGGCGCGGGCAATGACATTGAGCGGGCTACGGAGTTGGCGCGCAAGATGGTCTGTGAGTGGGGCATGAGCGATCTTGGTCCCATGACGTTTGGCAAGAAGGAAGAGCAGATCTTTCTTGGACGGGAAATCACGCAGCACCGCGACTACAGCGAGGACACGGCGATCAAGATTGATGCCGAAGTGCGCAAGCTGGTAAGCCGCGGATACGATACGGCGAAGCAGATTTTGGAAAGCAGCCCGGATGCCTTGCGGCGAATTGCAGCCGCTTTGCTAGAGCGCGAAGTGTTGGATGCGGCTGAAATCCGGTTGCTAATTGAAGGTAAGGAGCTTCCCGCGAAGCCGCCTGCCGTGGGCAAGAGCGATGACGGCGTGCAGCAGGTGCTGAAGCCGGAACCGGGCCGTCCGGGGCTGGCGAAGGGCGGGGAAAGCCCTGCTAGAGCGTAGATCCCAGGTTTTACACCCGAGATAAATCATAGGGCCGCGCGTGCGGCCCTATATTTCTTTGTTGTGACACCTAATCATCCGTTGATCAGCTGCATCATGTGCTCCGGGTAGCGAAGTCCTGAGGCCGCATCTGGCGGGAATGCCGAGTCGATTCGACCCAAATCTGCGGTTGTGAGTTTAATCTCTAGCGCGCCTAGATTCTCTTCCAAATACTTGCGCCGTTTGGTACCGGGAATCGGTACGATGTCATTGCCCTGGGCCAGCACCCACGCAAGCGCCAACTGAGACGGCTGGCAGCCTTTCTCCTTTGCCAGCTCTTCGACGCTGTGGAGCAGGTCTAGATTCTTCTGGAAGTTCTCTCCCTGAAAACGGGGTGAGTTGCGTCGATAGTCATCGGCGGGCAAATCTTCAAATTTCTGGAACTGGCCGGTGAGAAAGCCGCGTCCGAGTGGACTGTAGGCAACAAATCCAATGCCTAGTTCCCGGCAGGCGCCAAGAACTTCTTCTTCGGGATCGCGCGTCCAGAGAGAGTATTCGGTCTGCAGTGCGGCTATAGGATGAACCTTGGCAGCACGGCGAAGAGTTTGCGGCGAGGCCTCAGAAAGGCCGAGATAACGAACTTTCCCTTCTTTGACCAGTTGCGCCATCGCTCCCACGGTTTCTTCAATCGGAGTATCGGGATCGACGCGGTGTTGGTAATAAAGATCGATGCTCTCGACACCCAGGCGCCGCAAGCTGTCTTCACAGGATTGGCGGACATAATCGGGCTTGCCGCTCACGCCTCGGATATTAGGGTTCTTAGGATCGCGCACGATTCCGAATTTCGTCGCTAGCACGACCTTGTCGCGCTTTCCTTTGATTGCGCGGCCGACAAGTTCTTCGTTCTTGTAAGGGCCGTAGACGTCGGCAGTGTCGAGGAAAGTCAAGCCAAGTTCCAACGCGCGATGAATGGTGGCGATCGATTCGTCGTCGTCGCGTCCGCTGTAAAACTCCGACATGCCCATGCAGCCGAGGCCGAGGGCGGAGACTTTCAGGCCGCTGCTTCCAAGTTGGCGAAATTGCATAATGGCTCCTTGCGGAAAATATACGGCGGAGTTTCGGGACAGCCTGCGATTCTTAAGAGATGCACTGCCTGCGCCTTGCGGCTCAGGCAATTTGTGAGTCCGCAGGCGTCACGGAGCATCTCCTACCTGCAGTAATTATTGCTTTGCTAGGCGGAATCCATGAGTCAGGTGCCCATCTGGTTCGAGCGGAAGTTCGAGTTTTCGTTTCCTGTGGAGCTGTATCCGAATTTGCTGGCACGTTTGCGCGGCACTCCAGCGAGAGTCGAGGAAGTGCTTCGCAGCCGTTCCTGGGAGATCCTGGTCAGGAAGCCACAGGGAAAGTGGTCTGCCCAGGAGCACGCTGGCCATTTGCTTGATCTCGAACCACTGTGGCTGGCACGGGTGGGCGATTATATCGCCGACAGTGCCCAACTGACGGTGACAGACCTGAAGAACCGGAAAACTGACGAAGCCAACTACAACGCGTGTCCGCTGGAACAGATTCTGGCGGAGTTCCGGGTCGCAAGGGCGAAGCTGCTGAGGCGCGTGGATGAAACGGATGCCTCGCTGTTTAGCCACGCCATTCCGCATCCGCGTCTGAAGACGCCAATGCGGCTGGTAGATCATTTATATTTTGTGGCCGAACATGACGATCACCATCTGGCGCGAATCTGGGAACTGGTCAACGCAAGCCCGTAGAAGGGCCAGTCACCGCCAGAAAACCCTCAGAACTGAACCGCGATCAGAGGTTTGGTTCTCGCCAGAACCTCGCCAATTCGTACTGCGGATACTCCGGCCGCTTTGAGCGAATGTATAAGCCGCTCGGAGTCTTCCGATGCGGCCGAAATCAGCAGTCCGCCCGCCGTCTGAGGATCGAAGAGAAGAGCTCTTATATCCTCGGGCACTTCCTCGTCGTAACCCACTACACATTCCGCAAAATCACGGTTGTTGTTGAGGCCGCCGGGAATGTAACCTGCCCGCACGCATTCGAGTGCGCCGGCAAGTACCGGAATGCTGCTTGCATACAGGCGGAACGATACGTTGGAAGCAAGCGCTATCTCGCGCCCATGGCCGATCATGCCGAAGCCTGTAATGTCAGTCACGGCGTGAACGTGGAAATCGCCTTGATGAATCACTTCGGCGGCTTGCTTGTTTAGCGTGGTCATGGAGGCCATGGCGCCATCGATCCAGGATTTCTGCGCAGCGCCTCTTTTTATCGCCGTGGAAATCACACCGGTACCCAGAGCTTTGGTAAAGATCAATGCGTCGCCCGGTTGGGCGCCAGCATTGGTGAGAATGTTTTTGGGATTGACAGTTCCGGTGACGGCGTATCCAAACTTGGTCTCCTCGTCGCGGATGCTGTGGCCGCCGATCACCGTACAGCCGGCTTCGATCATCTTCGATAAGCCGCCGGCAAGAATTTGTTCGAGAATCTCAAGATCAGCTTTTTCGGGAAAGCATACGAGTGCCAACGAAGTGAGGGGCTTGCCGCCCATCGCATAGACGTCGCTAAGGGCGTTGGTCGCGGCGATTTGTCCGAAGGTGTAAGGATCATCAACGACCGGCGTAAAGAAATCTACTGTTTGCACCAACGCGCGGTCGGGAGCGATTAGATACACTCCGGCGTCGTCGGCGTGATCGAAGCCGACTAGAACGTTTGGGTCGTGTTGCCGGGCTAATTTCCCAAGCACCGTGTCCAGCGCCGCCGGACTCAGCTTGGACGCTCAACCCGCGGCTTTAACAGACTCCGTCAGCCGGAATGGCTTGCTTTCTGACATGAAGGCATTGTAGCTGGGCACGGTGAACGATTCTTAGGGTCAGTGACGAACGGCAGGTTTTTCTTCCGGGAGAACCGTCAAATGCAAAATATCGGAGGTCACCGTCGGGCCTTTGCCGTAGGCACCCTCCGGGTGCCCCTGGAGGACTCGCTTTGTTTCAACGAATAGGGAATATTGTCCTTCCGGAAGGCGAAAGTAAAAATAAGAGGGCACTTCCACGGGTTTGCGGCCCAGGTCCTTCGGTGCGGAACTGCTGCAGCATACGATCCCGTGGTCGAATATAAGGCGATGGGCCTCCTCGCCAACTCGCTGCAGCACGACGTCATCTCCCGATCCAGGGTCGGTTGCTACAGCTGAGTAAAGATTCTCCCTTTCGCTCGTGAAGACCATTAGCAGATTGATTGTTTCGGACGTGTGATAGATGGCGCGATTATCTCTTGTTTCGATGTGCAAGGACACACCAGATGGGTTTCGTTTCAGCCCACGGTCATGCCACTGTTCGAATGTTGCACTCGTTTGGGCCGCGCACATCGAGACGACCGCGCAGAATGTTATTGCGACATGTTTCACTTGAGACTGACCGCCGTGATCTCTATTTCTGGATACTGGTGATTCCACTGTGCGGAGATGCTTTCGAAGGTTAGGCGGAAAGGCTGGCTTTGTCCGGGAGATAGCGGAGAGGTGTTCAGGTCAATGGGCTCCGGGTATGCGCCATTACTTTTGACAACTTTCAAGGCCACGTCTTCGCGCTGTGCCAGTTGCCCCATCTCATCCTTGAAGACGACCTCGACAACAACGTGCGTGACCGTCTGAGGACCCGTATTAGTGACCGTGCCGTCGATATAGCTCACGGTTGCGCCAACGAAGTTTTCCGCCGCACTCATCTTAAAATCGGACAGCTTGAGGTTTGCGGCATATGGCGGCGGACCCGATGCGCCCTGTGGCTTGCCGCGAAGAAGCAGCGCAATAATTCCCGCCAGAGCGAAGACCACTACTACCGCAAGCACGATGATGCGAGTGTTGGAACTCTGTTCGTCGGTTGCCGGAGAAAGCTGCGTCAATCCGTCCATACGGAGTCGATTATATTCTCGGAAGTCGCGCGCCAAAGGAAGACCAAATAACGAATTCTTAAGGCCGGAGTTTGAAAAACGCGGCTAGGAACAAAACTCCGAATAGCGCGTCTACGCCGCCAAGCGCCAAATCTGCCAGGTGCAAGCGGCTCTGCATGTAAAGGACGACGAGAGTCACCGCGTAACCGAACTTCTCGATGACCGAAGGAATCATCATGGGGCGCAGGCGCACTGGATCCTTGGCAATCACCAGAAAGGCAATCTGGAAAGCCAGGCCTACGCTGACGAAGCCATAAAAAAATGCGGGATGCGTGATGGGCGGCGGATCCTGGCGGCCGATCAAATCGAACATGAAGTACAGGGGCGTGAGGACGAGGATGCCCCAGATTCCGGCGATTGCAAAAACGATCCTGGAGAATTTCATGAGCGAGCTCGCGAACTGTACGCGAGGGGATTCTACGCTTACTCGCCGCCCACGGTAAGGCCATCGACCCGAATGGTGGGCGCGGCCATCGAGCCGCGGAATTCGAGATCGTTGGCGATCTCAGAGATGTTGAAGAACAGATCCTTGAGATTTCCGGCGACAGTAATCTCTTCGACCGGATAGGTCAACTCGCCGCCGGAGATCCAGAGACCGGACGCGCCGCGGGAATAATCGCCAGTGACGAGATTGGCGCCGTGGCCGAGGAACTCAGTAACGTAAAGACCTTCTTTGATCGAGGATATTAGTTCTTTCGGGGACTTCGTGCCAGGCTGCAGAAAATAATTGCCCGGGCCAATACTCGGTGTACCCGCCAGTCCGCGCGAAGCATTGCCCGTCGTCTGCAGGCCCAGCTTCTTCGCCGTGTATGTGTTGAGCAGATAAGAATTCAGGACTCCGTTTTCGATCACGACGGTGCGGCGGGTGGGAACTCCTTCGCCGTCGAAAGGGCTGGTGCCGAAACCGCCGACGATGGTGCCGTCGTCGATGATGGTCACGTTGCTGCCTGCAATTTTCTGCCCGAGTTTTCCCGCTAGAAATGACGCGCCACGGTACACCGAGTCCCCGTTCACACCCTCGAAAATATGTTCGAGGATAGAACTCGAAACCATGGGATCGAACACGATTGGAACCTGCGCAGTCTTCGCTTTGCGCGCGCCCAGTCGCCGCAATGTGCGTTCGGCGGCAATCTTGCCCACCTGTTCAGGAGAGTCCAGTTTGCTCAAAGTTCGGGCCACGGAAAACCAATAATCGCGTTGCATTGCGCCTTCGGCGGTCTGCGCGATGGGCACGGCGGAGACGGAACAATATGATCGCCGATACTCGCCAACAAAGCCGTGAGAGTTGGCCAGCACCTTGTGTCCAGTGGCAGCGTCGAATGATCCGCCTTCGGAGTTCTTGATCCTTGGATCGAAATCGAGCGCGGCTTTTTCTGCACGGCGGGCGTAATCGATACGGGCGGGGCCCGAAAGGGAATAAACATCTTCGTGGTAGAGACTCAGATCGCCGGTTAGCGACCCTAATTGTGAAGCATCGGGGATGCCGCCGAAGGGGTCTTCCGAGGTGATCTTCGCCAGCTCCAGCGCCGACTTCAGCATCCGCTCAAAGCCTTCGCGGGAGAAGTCGCTGGAGTAGGTGCTGGCGGCGCGCTGGCCGAAAAAAACACGCATTCCAATCGATCGCGAACCGGATTCTTTCAGGGTTTCGACTTGTCCCAGGCGCACCAAGGTGGAGAATTCATCGCCTTCGCGGGCCACGCATTCCGCGGCGGACGCGCCGCCTTTCATGGCGCGGGCGACGATGTCCTGGGCGATCTCGGGGAGATCGCTTGCAAGTTTCGGTCTTTCAGTTTCCAGTTGAGTCGTTGACATAGAAATCGCTTGCACAGCAACAGCCCTCCTCCGCAGGTCAGTAGGTAGCTTGAACCTCCGCAACGACCGGTACGCTCGCATCAGCGCTTCGTTCGATGCGTATTCGTGAAACCGGAGCTACCGAAGCACAGTAATTGAGGGTGCCTCCACCCCCGAAGATAGCAAGTGGATAATACACGCTACCTGAAATCGCTCCCTCAACCAAGTCTGCACTTGATCCACGGAAACAGAGCGTCAGGGTCCGAGGCAAACCAAGATCCTGACTGGTCACGCTTTCATTCGCCCTTAGAACCTTACCCGTCGTTATTACGAACTTTCCGGTTAGTGCGGGGCTTTCCGCTCTCACTGTTGCACGTTCGCCAAACTGCAAAGAAAAAACCAGCACTAGAAAACCAATGGCCAGACCTGCTCGATAAATCGCTGATTTGTTCTTCATAGCATCTCCTATGCATAACCTATTAGTGCAGGATGCAAATGACCCAGAGATGAGTATTTGCAGTTATTTACTGCATGAAGCCTCCGGTATCTTTCTTGGCGGTGCCGCCAACCGTCAGCCGATCTATCTTGATCGTCGGGATGCCGACGCCCACAGGAACCGCTTGACCATCTTTGCCGCAGGTGCCGACGCCTTCGTCGAGCTTCAAATCGTGGCCAACCATGGAGACACGCGTTAACACGTCGGGCCCATTGCCGATCAAGGTTGCGCCTTTGATGGGAGCGGTAATTTGCCCGTCTTCGATCAAATAAGCCTCAGACGCGGAGAAAACGAACTTTCCATTGGTGATGTCGACCTGGCCACCGCCAAAGTTCACGGCATAGACTCCGCGTTTGACCGAACGAATAATGTCTTCGGGAGCGTCTTCGCCCGCCAACATATAAGTATTCGTCATGCGCGGCATGGGGATGTGCTCGTAGCTTTCGCGGCGTCCGTTGCCGGTGTCGGCGATTCCCATGAGACGCGACGAGAGCTTGTCGCTGAGATAGCCCTTAAGAATTCCATTTTCGATGAGCACCGTCTCCTGCGTGGGCTCGCCTTCATCATCTACGTTCAGGGATCCGCGCCGCCACGGCATCGTGCCGTTGTCGACAACCGTGCATTTTTCACTGGCTACGCGCCGACCCACTAGGCCAGCAAATGCCGAAGTCTTTTTGCGGTTGAAGTCTGCTTCCAGACCATGACCGACAGCTTCGTGCAATAGCACTCCCGGCCATCCGGGCCCCAGGACAACTTCCATTTCTCCAGCGGGAGCTTCGCGGGCATCCAACTGCAGGATCGCCTGTCGCGCCGCTTCCTTGGCAAAAAATTCCGGGCCCTTCTCGCCGAAAAAGAAGTCGAGCGCAACGCGTCCGCCGCCACCGGCGCTGCCTCGGGCCGAGTTGCCCTCAGTCTTGGCGATGCAGGAAACGTTCATCCTAGCCAGCGGTTGAGCATCTTCGGCGAAGGTTCCGTCGGAACCGACGACCAAAATGTTGCGCAACTCGTCAGCGTAACTGGCCCGCACTTCCTTAATTCTGGGATCGTAGGCTCGCGCAGCTTTGTCGGCGCGCGTCACCAACTCCACCTTCGCGGTAATCTCAGCGTCAACGGAAGGCAAGGCGACCGGATAAAGGCTGCGAGCAGCGGTCTTCTGAAAACCGGCTACGGTCGTCTTTGCCGGAGCGCTGGCGATCAGAGCAGCTGTTCGGGCCGCATGCAAAATGCGGTCGGACGAAAGATCGTCTGTATAGGCATAGCCAGTGCGCTCGCCCGAAACGACGCGAATGCCGCACCCGGCGGAAATGCCTTGCGACGCGGACTTCACCATCGACTCATCGACCAGAAGGCCCGTGGATGAAAGATACTCGAAGTACAGATCGGCATAATCGCCACCTGCAGAGAGCGCTGCCGCAAGGTAATTTTCTAAATCGCGGTCGGTGAGGCCGTAGCGGTCGAAGAAAAATTGCTCTTTAATCGCGAGATTATTCACAAGATTTAGATGCCGACGAGACGCCGCGCGACTCGCAGCTAGTCCTTTTCATCATTATCCCATACGGACCGCAGCAATTGGTCGGTGGGGGAAAGCGATCCACAGGCTTGACGTGACGAAGGTCACAGACAAGGCGCTCTTCCGCATTGGAAAATCCTTAGCGATGAATCCAGAACTTCTGACTCGTACCGTGCGCGATTTTCTTAGCGAAGCCGCGAGTGCGATAGTGCTCGAGGACGGCGCAGTTGCTTTTGACCTCGCGCGATCAAAGTACTCGATTTCCGGAGAACAAAATAAGTGCCTGCTCCACATGTGGTCAGCGGAACGGAACACCGTGCGGCGGGTGTTGGAAGCGGAAGTTAAGAACGGCACGCTGCGGCTTGCTGTGCAGAGGTTGGGGCAGCCTCGCCCCTCGAAACTGGAGATTTGCCGGGAGCGCGACGCGCGATCGCCTTCGGCCAGAAAAATATCTCGAGCCGCTTATCAGCACAAATTGCGCCGCACGCTGGAGCGGCACTTTCCAGACTTCACAGTCGCACGCCTGACTATCGGCGTGGACCTTGAGAAGTCCTTTGGGCCGGTCTATACGCGAGGTCTCATTAAGAAGGGCCAGTCCGCCTTCGCTGTTCTGGGAGTGAATGCGCAGGAAACGCAAAGCTCAGTCGATGCTGCATTAACGTTTGGCATCTTGTGGCTTGATGAGTGCCGAACAAGCTGCGCTGGAAAAGCGGTGGTCGAAGGCCTGAAGCTGTTTGTGCCGCGCGCGAGTTCTGGGTTGGTTCGGGAGCGGATGGCGAACCTGAGCCGCGAAGCCGCCAAGTGGAATCTGTATGAACTAAATGAACGCGACGACTCGCTGATCGAGATCGATTGCCGAGACCGCGGCAATGTCGCGACACGGTTGGTACATGCGCCGGACGCGGGTCAAGTAATCGGGCGATTTGCGCAATCAATCACGAAAGTGCGAAGTCTTTTGCCGAATTCCGAAGTAGTGGTGCTCTCTGCCGCGGAGGTAGCATTCCGCTGGCGAGGTCTGGAGTTTGCCCGCGTTCGTAGAGAGATGGAGCCAGGGACTTTTCGTTGTGCCGAGCAAATTGTATTTGGCTTGGGAGCGGAAGAGCGAGTCCTTGACTGTCGCAGCGAGGCGGCATTCCAGCAAATGGTCGCGGCGGTTCGGGAGAACCGTCATCCCTATGGTCCGCGACATCATCCGCTGTGGCGTATGCATTCGGAGCGCTGGCTAGAATCCTTGATCGTGGGTGATGTAAGTGTGATCGATGAGCGATTAGACGCGTCAGTTCTTTACTCGCAGGTGCCAGCATTTTCCGCGTCGGACCGGGCGATGATCGACGTGCTCACGGCCACGCGCGACGGGCGACTGGCGGTGGTCGAACTCAAAGCGGATGAGGATATTCACTTACCGCTGCAAGGGCTGGATTATTGGGCCAGAGTCGAATGGCATCATGGGCGCGGCGAGTTTTCGCGGTTTGGCTATTTTACGGGACGCGAATTGTCGAGCGAAAAGCCTCTACTGTTTCTCGTTGCACCTGCTCTGCGCGTGCACCCGGCCACGGATAAGTTATTGCGATATATCTCGCCAGAAATTGAATGGATATTTGCCGGCATCGACGAACGCTGGCGAGAAGAAGTCAAAGTCGTTTTTCGTAAGCGGAGAGAAACCAAATCACACTACGACCGTGGACTAACAATGCCTCGGCCCGATTTTCATTTGCCGATCGCAAATTAAATCAACTCCGGGTCCAGGATCTCTGCTATTTCTCTTTCCACGCTCCCAGCCACCGCCGCACATCGATCAATTGCGCCACGTGGTAGGCGTTGTGATCCGCGATGAGCAAGGCCTCCCGCAGGATGGTTTGGCCGTCGCCCCAGGGAATGCGGGCAAATAGGTTCGTTTTCGGGTTCGCGATGAGATCCTGCATCGCCTTCAGATCTCGCTCAGACTGGCGGATGCTATCATTCCAGGCGCGAGCATTGGGTGGAGCTACCCTCTTCGGCCAATATCCAGCGGGCCATTCCGGCGAAACGTGGCTCGGGTTGCGGCTGAATTCGAGGATGTCCCACTGCGCGAGGCGGAGATGCTCCAGCAACATCCAGGCGGAGTGGGGCAATTTCCCCGCCTTCTTACCGCGTAGGTCCGCGGGCAAGCCCGCAACAGCATCGCTGAACTTCGCGTGCGCGCCGCCACCATCAAGCAGATAAACAACGTGCTCTCGAAGCGACCGGTCATTGGTTTTCTTTGCGGCATTCTTCTTCATATGCCTCTGGACCTCAACTCTCTTTTGAGATTCAAATTGTATTCATGAGTTTGCCGCCGGGGTGGAAATTTCCGTCTCCGGCCGTTCACCCCGATAGACGCGCGAAATGCCGCGTACAATCCGCCGCATGGGTAAGTCGCCGTTGCCATCGGCAAAAAAAATCTCGCCGATCCGGCGGGTGCGGTAATACCAGCGCTTGAGCAGTGCAATGTGCTCCATGGTTTCGAGAGCGGACTTCGCTTTCGCAGGGACGACCAAACTCAGCGCTTCTTGCACGCGCGACTCCATCGATTGGGATTTCGCGTACTCGACCGCCTGAATGTGAAATGAAGCCGGGCCGAAAACCTGTCCCGCACTAACTAAAAAGAAGGTGACAGCGCCCGAAATGTGACAGGGCTGGATCATGAGCGCTGAAAGCAGATCGAGCCGGTGAACGATTTCGGGGAGCGGGCTGAGGACCGGCTTGAGCTTCTCCACCTGCGCGTGAATCAGTGCGGCATCTTCAAAGGCCAGATCGGCCGACGCTGCTTCGCGCTGGCGCCCAAGCTCGCGGATCAGCGACTCTCCGCCGGAATCGAAGTATGTTTTGACACGAGAGACTTCCGTCGCATATTCGTCATCGGCGCAACCCTTAAAACATGGGGCAAGACACATCTTCATCTCGGAATAGACGCAGCCAGGAAACGCAGGATCGGGGTGCAGATCGTCAACGCAGCGGCGCATTTTGAAGAAATCCAGCGAATCATTCATGAACTTCTCCGCCGCCGCGCGTGAAACGAACGGACCATAGTAGACCGATCGGCCGTTCAATCGACCGAGCCGCGTCGTAACCGAGGCGCGCGGATATTCGTTTTCCAGGTGCAGCTTGACGAACGGCGCGAAGCGGAAGCGGAGACGGGATTGATAGGTCTTGGGAAATACCTGGCGGAAAACCGTGTAGTGGACAAAACCGGATTCGAAGTCGGAGCCAGTTGGTGTGAATTCGATGCTGCGGACCCAATCCCGCAAGTTCAGCCGTTTCATGCGTTCTTCCGCAGGCCCAAGTAATCTGTACAGCCTCCGCCGTAGGTTCGCGGTCTTGCTGACGTAAGGCTCTGCCTCAGTGTTTTCTCCGCGCAGCAGAAACACAGCGGGCGCTGCGGGAATGGCATCAAGAATCTCGGAGTCGTTCTTAGGCACGAACTCGACGCGCTCGGTAAACACAATGCCATTCTAGTTTGGAATCGAACAATGGAAGAATAAGAAGACAGTGTCCCGAGCGAATTGCCCCAGCAAGCGTTGTGGGCGGACGAATGCTATCGAAAGCTCGCGCTGCGGAATGTCTGGCGAAAGTCTGCGCCATCGAGGACAACGATGCGGCACATCTCATGCAGACGCGAGCGCATCCGTTCGCCGATACGATCGCCGAGAGTCTCGGCGCGAGTCGCGGCCCGGGCCGGAGAAAGAGAGCTGGTAACGCCACCGGCAGGCTGATCGTCAAAGTTCGTCGTGATGATGGTAGTGCGGTTGTCGTTGTAGCGAGTGTTGAGGATCAAGCTGACTGTATCCCAAACCCATTCCGTGGGCTTGACCGCTCCGAGTTCATCCAGCACCAGCACGTCCGTCTCGAACACAGGGCGAAGAACGTCCAGTTCCGTGGTCTGGACCGCCGCGTTATAGGAGTTCTGAATTTGCTTCAGCAGTTCGCGATAGTCGTAAAACAGGCACGAGACGTGTTTGGCGATCAATTCTTTGATAATGCCCACTGCCAGATGGGTTTTGCCAGTGCCGATCTTGCCAATGATCAGCAGGCCCGTGCCGTCGCGTGGATCATATTCCTGTGCGAATTTGGAGGCGCAGAGAAAAGCCAACGAGAGTGAGGAGTGTGCTCCGGGGAAGTCCGTGGTGAAACTGGAAAGTTCGCAATGCTCGTATCTGCGGGGAATGCGTGCGGCAGTTATCAAAGAAGCCGCCCGCGCCCGAACCTGGCAGTCGCACCGAGCTACTCGCCGGTCCGCCAGCGAACCTTCTCGCGCGCCCAAACCAGACAAAACCGTCTTCCATCCGGTACCATCGCACAGCGGACAAACTTCTACGGGAGCCTTAATCACGGAACTTCCTAGGTTAAGATTTGTTGATTTGACTGTGCCTCATCAAGGCGGTTTTACGCAAGTCCTAACGCCGGTCTCGCTGTGTACATCCTGTGCAGCGGGCATACCTTCTGTGGAGGGTTGAGGAAAAATGCCGGCAGTATGCGCCAGTTCAGGGTCAGGTGGGTCAAAAACAGCCTTCAGAAGGCAATCCAGAGCCACCCCCGTGCAAAACAGGCTTCCCGTGCGGATTTTCACAGTTGACATTCGCCACAGACGGAGGAAAATACGTTGCGACAGGTTTCCCAGCAGCGCCACTGATTCCACCCACGCCGCGCTGAATATCAAAAGAGACCTGAGAGGAGAGACTATGAACAAAGCCGATCTCGTTGACAAGATCGCAGGCGCTTGTGAAATGAGCAAAGCGCAATCCGCTACTGCGATCGACACCGCTGTGGACAGCATCACGTCTGCCCTCCGGAAGGGAGATCGGGTGGCTCTGATAGGTTTCGGCACATTCTCTGTATCGCAGAGAAAAGCGCGGAACGGGCGCAATCCGCAGACAGGCGCCACTATC